>Ga0194135_10002124_pt1 | contig 12000 bp, 3 predicted proteins | sample LitLau_LLRF_2013_FD_134024 | JGI IMG/M metagenome (GOLD analysis project Ga0194135, IMG submission 134024) | Freshwater sediment microbial communities in response to fracking from North America - Little Laurel Run_MetaG_LLRF_2013 (version 2) | ecosystem: Environmental > Aquatic > Freshwater >... | reverse complement strand
TGAATCCTCACATGAAACATACACGTATCGTAACTTTTGTTACTTTTAACCTTATCACAGTTGAAGGGGATTATAGAGCAGTAGAATTCCAACGTTTCAGTCAAATCAGAACAGTCATAGGAATCAACTGCATTAATTTCCATTTTCCCTTGAGTTTCAACTTCAAATTTAAATACTTGTAGAATGGTTATAAACTGTCATATATGCAAGGCAAGTAGACAGACACGGATTCAAGTTATCTGCTTTTTAGCAGGAAGAGATGACTATTATCCGATTGAGATTCTCAAAAATCTAATTATAGTTTTAATTTTGCAGCTAAAATGTTGTGAAATGGAGAAAGTCCTCTCCAGGTGAGAGGATGCGGCATCCGGTCATTTGGTTTGACAAGAAAAGGAGAGATCGAGACTTTCCTAATCTAATTCAGTTTCCAATTCATCCAAGGCGAAAACCCGAGAATCCCCTTCCTTGTCTTGAAGAAAAATAGTGTTGGAAATGAATCTGAAGATTTTCCTTTGGAGATATAATGGGAAGGCTTGAATGAAATGGGATTAGATGGGATGCTCTCCTTCCTTATTTATTACCCCTTCCTTATCATTTTCCCCATTGTCTCATGGTCGCCTCTGAGTCCCCAGGTTCTTCAGGTTGTTTAGAAAGACTCCGTATCCAAACCGCATCTCAGCATATTGCATTCAAGATCGATAAGGAGACGTATTATTAAATTATCATGGGATCATGAATTATTGCCCCAATCATCCCCCGCACAAAATTTCCCCCTTTTCTTTTCTCCGAATAAATGGAGAGAGGAGTTTCTCTTCCGTCGAGTTGAATTGCCAGAGGATAATTTAGATGAGAAAATCCTTTAATCCGTGAAGATGAGGAAGTGGAAGAAGTTGAGCTGCCTTTGACAAAGTTTGCTTTTTGGAGAAGGTTTTGGTTTTTCAAGAAAGGGCGCCGTGGTTGTAGCCCGGACATTCCCAGTTATAGTTTCAGCAGTGTGTCATCATCACGCCAGCGAATTCCTGCCCAGCAGATGTAAAGATTTCGCATCACAAATCCCACAGATTACTCACTTATCCCAAGACTCATTCAAGGTTTTTTTTAAGAACTCGTACAGTCTAAATATATGAAAATTCTAGTTAAAAAAACATTCACAATCATTCATTCACTTTCGTCATACCCGGTTTAGTTTTTCCGAATTTCTTGGGCGGATGAATGGTATATACTAAAACACGAAATAATTGAATAATATTTGGAATTAATTTTAAGCAGTCTCTAGTGCTGACTTTTGAAAAGTCATAGGGCCTGACGGCCATGTGAATAGGGATTTCCATTTAATGGAAGGATTTATCTGACGAGAAAATGCCGCTAAGAGCTTAAGTAGCGTGATTTTGATATTATTGGTCAATCCTCCCTTGTATAAGATTGCCACTCATCGGGGTAGATTGAAAGGATGCGGGGGATTCACGGACAACTGACAATGGGCCTATTGTTACCATAAGTGGAGAGGGTAGTGATTAGAAAGAAGAGCAAGACATAATGACACCGCTGACAAATTGAATCTGATTGGAGAGGAGAATCCAATCTGACACTGAGACGTCATTTAAGATAATTCTTTCTCCGAGATCCTCTTCCATGTGGGCATTTGAATTGTGATTATCTAATATGATTGAGGAGAAATCATCAAGGGAGATGATGGGGATTGAAGTTGGGGGAAAGCGTTCTTCTTGCAGTATTTCCAGATGAGCCTCAATTCCTCCAAGGACTCCGACATGGAGAGGAGGCGTGTGGTGCTTGTCATTTGTAGGGATTCAAGTTCCAGAGAGACAAATGTCGCCGTCAGAGGATATAAATGCATTTTTAACTCTTGTCATAAATAACAACTCCTTCGGATGTGGGCATGTCAAGAGGAGACATCCGCGATGATTACGATAATTCCTGGAATTCTTTTAAATCGTCCGTGTCGTTGGGGCGTCAGGTATAGAGCAAGTCCTTACTTGGTCCTTTAGACCAATTGAACTCTTACAAATAAGGGCCAAGGATCTCAGAGAGGTCATTAAGAAGTCTTGATTATTTGGATACAATCCTGTAGGTACAATCCCATCATCATCCCCTTGGCCCCAGTAGTGTCCCGTATAGGATCCAATTTTGTTATTCTAAGCTTGGATGCAATTCACGAGTTATTTACATGAAACGATTTTTTAATACGACGTTAGATGGATAAATGGTATAATAGAGCATGATTGGCTAATTTCTCAGCTCGGCCAGAAATGGCAGCCTGAATCATAATGTTCGGTTGCCACTTGCACGCAGCCTAAAATTAGCAGCTAGATATCAATGTCAATGTCCTCTCCGCCTCAGTTCCATTATTAACGAGGCAAAAAAAGAAGCCATCATGACACTCAAATTCAAAGTTTAAATTGCAGATCATTAGTCTGTACCCCAGGTTGAATAGCAGAATAGAAGGATGACACAATTCAAAGGAAACCTGCTGGGATTATTGCTTTTGTTTGTCGAGTGCATATTTACCAATGATGATTTTAAGACACGCACTTCAAAATTCTGAATTGGATAAAGTTGAAACTCCCATGACTGCACATCAACGTGACTGGAGCTTCACCCCAGGATTTATATTCACTTAAATCTTCGCGATAGGAATCTGGCTAAAGACAATGCAATTGAAAATGGGATGTTATCATGATCTCAATTAGGGTTCACACAAAAAGTCATTTTAATGAATTAATTGATCTCTTTCTGGAAAGAATATTTCCGACACTCCCATTAACTACGAAACTACGAACCCTTTGTGATGGGCACTTTCCGAAGCTTCTTTCTCTTTCTTCTTCCACCGCTTTAATCAAAAGGATAGTTTCATTAGGAACTGGGCCCTAAAAGGTTTTTCTGAATCGGACAAGGGTGTCAGAATCTGTCAATTCCTTTAGTTTTTCATTCCACACCCCGTCTGCCGGAACGATGAGAGCGCGTTTTCCTTAAAGGATTCGTCATGGAAGAAAAGGGATTGGACCTTAATTTAATTATTGGAGTGGTTCAATCTTTGCCGTATGAAAAAGCTTGTAATTGTAATCTAAAGCGTCCTTTTCTCTGGGCGCTTCTTAGTTTCATCTTAGGCTATTGTCACTTTCGACTCCACTCAACCCAGTTTTTCATTTTATATTGTTAATTTTTCTAGACGAATTTTGGAAAACATTTGGAAGAAGAAGAAGTGGAATCTTTCCAAGTGACAATTAAACTCCGGGAATCAATTGTGTATTGGCTTGTGGCAAGATGTAGAGACGTGGTCCGATTTCATCAGGATCCCAGATGTGGCCCAAACGTCAATGCCAAAGACAGCTCATGCATGTCAGTTGGCTGTCCAAAGCCCAAGAAGGTTTGGAAGCGTTTTCCTATTTTTGCATGTGTTCCACTCATAATAGAAACTTGTTTGTTTTTAAAGGAGAAAGGCACGACTTGTTCTTGGGGGTATTCCGCATGGCATCAGCAGGATTAGAATTTTTCCGGATATAAGAGGGATGAGCTAATGGACTTTTCCTTTGTTTGTGTAAAATGGAGGCACGTCGACGACGGCGGCACGATTATCGCCTCCTCCACTTCCACGTCCAGAAGAAGTTGTCTTTTGGAATTGCTTCCTCTTCCTAAAACAACAGCTGACCCCTCGGAGTGGTGCCCCTCTGGGGATTTTACGACCGCGATTCCCCATCTGCGCCTAAAGTGAAAGTTCACAGTTATTGCGCTCATCAAGAAGGGAGTCCTGTTGTCCTCCTATGCGGAGACACTTTTTAGTGTGGGTATTCCTTTTTCTTTCAAAGAAAAATGGAGGAGTATTGGAAGAAAATGATGGACTATGGACTCCAACTGCACAATGAATGAAGACATGCAGAGGGAACCAAAGATTTAAAGTGAACATGTCACCAAAGATCTGGAAATGGAGTCATGTGCATGACGATATAAATCAAAATGTCATTTAACCAAATGGCGTCCCTTGCATTGAAAGTATTGCCATCATTTGTCAAACTGTTGCTCAGGCGAGTGTGTCCTGTCAAACATTTCTGTGGAACCGAAAGTAGCGTCATTCCTTAAAAATCTGTCTCTGAGAGCAGGATTAGGATTCGGAATGGCTGAAGTATGCGTGCGGCAAAAATCATGACAAGTCGCAGCCATCTTTTTCTGTCTTGTTGAATTGATCCAAGGATCCATTACAGACAAATTGAGTCGGCTGAGGAATGGCCCTTCTTAAATTCACAGGTTTGTCAATGTGGGAGTGAGAATTGTGGACATGTTAGGGCAGGGAATTACTAGATGACAAGGGTTCGGTTCAAGTCCTCAAGTAAAATTAAGTGAGCCTTGGAAAACACGACTTAATCACTCCCGAAACCAGAGGATGATGAAACGTGGCCTAGCGTCTTTGGGCTTAAGGAATGTCTTCGTCAGGTTTCACGGGGGAGGGGTCCATGTGCTCTCAAGTTGTCTTTGGTCCATTCGGGATGCATTTCACGGAGATGCATTTCAACGGAAATACCATTTTATGCAGTCGGAACGAGAATTGTTGGGATGTAGTTGCAGTGCAGCTGTTACTGGATACCGCCGTTCCCAAATACCCTCCCCTAGAGCGATTGGCTCAAACACGCTGGAACAACATTAGGACTCCTTCTACTAATTGCCTCTTGAGGAAAACTTTTAATTATTTCCGACAAATTGCTTTCATTATCCTATTGACCAGGGTACTTCCATTGGAGTAGGCGCTTCTTCACCGCATCTTCCTTTCCTGTCATTTTGTTTACGTGCGAATGACATGAGGGACAGGTGACGAGAATCCTGGCGAAAATCAATTGCCGATGGCTAGATTCACTATAATTCTCAAAAGGAGACGCACGCTGACTGACATGATGGACAACGGCGGTGGTGCTGGAGTTGACAGTGGGATTCAAAATGGAAAGAATGGCTTAACAGAACTAAGACGACAGGCCCTGTCGTTTTTGGCAGACTGTCATCCATTCCAAAGTGGAGATGTGTGGTATCTGAGAGATCCAAACATGGTAAAGGACTTCTTTCCTTTGGCTAAGTCCTTCTTGGCCTGTCAGCAGGGTGCTCTTCCGACTAATTTCCTGGGCTTGCTCAACCAAGCAGACCTTCTTTACACGGCTAATGCTGCCAGTAGTCCGAAATTTTTGTTAACATTTTTCTCTGCTCCCATTGAACTTCTTTTTAAGCTGCCTTTATCCATATTGGGGTTTTCTCTGGAAGATAATCAGGAACTGGGAGCTTAAGTCCCTCCACTCTCCTCCTCCAGAGAGGATCATCTACGGACTCTAAGGACTCTTGTCCTCTTCCCATCTGGCTCACACGCTCATCATCTTCATCACCAAAGCTCTGGAATCCTGGAATAGTGTTTATGGGATGTTCTGGGTCTTATCTCGAGCACCCTAAAACAAAATAACCACTCTCATCATTTTACGCTGTGAGAAAGAATTATGCCCAATAAATCTAGCTAAACTCCCAGTCCAGTCATACTCCTCAATCCCTCTGGTGTTGGGCTGGTGCTGGTGCGATGGTGGGGAAGGAAAAATCAACTGAATTTACCCCAAAACCGTGGATAGGATAAATCCGGATATACTTCCACATGATTCTTGGACGTTGCACACACCACCAGAAGAAACGCTGACTTAGGCGGGGATCACGAACAATCGTTTTAGGCCTAAATATCCACTGCTTTCTTCTCTAAAATTGAGTAGAATGAAGCCAGAAACGCCGAACGACGGAGAAACCCAAAGCCAACACCTAAATGAGAATCGTTTTTATTTTCAGGGACCACAGCGAATACTTCAGTCTTTTAACAAACTATATCAGAAAAACTTTCTTTTCTTCGTTTGTTTTCCAATTCCTGAGAACAAAGAATAATACGCCAAATAATTTTTCTGACAACAATGGTGAGCAAAAAGGGTCATCGGTGGCATAGATATTTACGAGGAAACGGAGTTGACAAGGCCTTGTCAACTCCGTTTCCTCGTAAATATCTATGCCACCGATGACCCTTTTTGCTCACCATTGTTGTCAGAAAAATTATTTGGCGTATTATTCTTTGTTCTCAGGAATTGGAAAACAAACGAAGAAAAGAAAGTTTTTCTGATATAGTTTGTTAAAAGACTGAAGTATTCGCTGTGGTCCCTGAAAATAAAAACGATTCTCATTTAGGTGTTGGCTTTGGGTTTCTCCGTCGTTCGGCGTTTCTGGCTTCATTCTACTCAATTTTAGAGAAGAAAGCAGTGGATATTTAGGCCTAAAACGATTGTTCGTGATCCCCGCCTAAGTCAGCGTTTCTTCTGGTGGTGTGTGCAACGTCCAAGAATCATGTGGAAGTATATCCGGATTTATCCTATCCACGGTTTTGGGGTAAATTCAGTTGATTTTTCCTTCCCCACCATCGCACCAGCACCAGCCCAACACCAGAGGGATTGAGGAGTATGACTGGACTGGGAGTTTAGCTAGATTTATTGGGCATAATTCTTTCTCACAGCGTAAAATGATGAGAGTGGTTATTTTGTTTTAGGGTGCTCGAGATAAGACCCAGAACATCCCATAAACACTATTCCAGGATTCCAGAGCTTTGGTGATGAAGATGATGAGCGTGTGAGCCAGATGGGAAGAGGACAAGAGTCCTTAGAGTCCGTAGATGATCCTCTCTGGAGGAGGAGAGTGGAGGGACTTAAGCTCCCAGTTCCTGATTATCTTCCAGAGAAAACCCCAATATGGATAAAGGCAGCTTAAAAAGAAGTTCAATGGGAGCAGAGAAAAATGTTAACAAAAATTTCGGACTACTGGCAGCATTAGCCGTGTAAAGAAGGTCTGCTTGGTTGAGCAAGCCCAGGAAATTAGTCGGAAGAGCACCCTGCTGACAGGCCAAGAAGGACTTAGCCAAAGGAAAGAAGTCCTTTACCATGTTTGGATCTCTCAGATACCACACATCTCCACTTTGGAATGGATGACAGTCTGCCAAAAACGACAGGGCCTGTCGTCTTAGTTCTGTTAAGCCATTCTTTCCATTTTGAATCCCACTGTCAACTCCAGCACCACCGCCGTTGTCCATCATGTCAGTCAGCGTGCGTCTCCTTTTGAGAATTATAGTGAATCTAGCCATCGGCAATTGATTTTCGCCAGGATTCTCGTCACCTGTCCCTCATGTCATTCGCACGTAAACAAAATGACAGGAAAGGAAGATGCGGTGAAGAAGCGCCTACTCCAATGGAAGTACCCTGGTCAATAGGATAATGAAAGCAATTTGTCGGAAATAATTAAAAGTTTTCCTCAAGAGGCAATTAGTAGAAGGAGTCCTAATGTTGTTCCAGCGTGTTTGAGCCAATCGCTCTAGGGGAGGGTATTTGGGAACGGCGGTATCCAGTAACAGCTGCACTGCAACTACATCCCAACAATTCTCGTTCCGACTGCATAAAATGGTATTTCCGTTGAAATGCATCTCCGTGAAATGCATCCCGAATGGACCAAAGACAACTTGAGAGCACATGGACCCCTCCCCCGTGAAACCTGACGAAGACATTCCTTAAGCCCAAAGACGCTAGGCCACGTTTCATCATCCTCTGGTTTCGGGAGTGATTAAGTCGTGTTTTCCAAGGCTCACTTAATTTTACTTGAGGACTTGAACCGAACCCTTGTCATCTAGTAATTCCCTGCCCTAACATGTCCACAATTCTCACTCCCACATTGACAAACCTGTGAATTTAAGAAGGGCCATTCCTCAGCCGACTCAATTTGTCTGTAATGGATCCTTGGATCAATTCAACAAGACAGAAAAAGATGGCTGCGACTTGTCATGATTTTTGCCGCACGCATACTTCAGCCATTCCGAATCCTAATCCTGCTCTCAGAGACAGATTTTTAAGGAATGACGCTACTTTCGGTTCCACAGAAATGTTTGACAGGACACACTCGCCTGAGCAACAGTTTGACAAATGATGGCAATACTTTCAATGCAAGGGACGCCATTTGGTTAAATGACATTTTGATTTATATCGTCATGCACATGACTCCATTTCCAGATCTTTGGTGACATGTTCACTTTAAATCTTTGGTTCCCTCTGCATGTCTTCATTCATTGTGCAGTTGGAGTCCATAGTCCATCATTTTCTTCCAATACTCCTCCATTTTTCTTTGAAAGAAAAAGGAATACCCACACTAAAAAGTGTCTCCGCATAGGAGGACAACAGGACTCCCTTCTTGATGAGCGCAATAACTGTGAACTTTCACTTTAGGCGCAGATGGGGAATCGCGGTCGTAAAATCCCCAGAGGGGCACCACTCCGAGGGGTCAGCTGTTGTTTTAGGAAGAGGAAGCAATTCCAAAAGACAACTTCTTCTGGACGTGGAAGTGGAGGAGGCGATAATCGTGCCGCCGTCGTCGACGTGCCTCCATTTTACACAAACAAAGGAAAAGTCCATTAGCTCATCCCTCTTATATCCGGAAAAATTCTAATCCTGCTGATGCCATGCGGAATACCCCCAAGAACAAGTCGTGCCTTTCTCCTTTAAAAACAAACAAGTTTCTATTATGAGTGGAACACATGCAAAAATAGGAAAACGCTTCCAAACCTTCTTGGGCTTTGGACAGCCAACTGACATGCATGAGCTGTCTTTGGCATTGACGTTTGGGCCACATCTGGGATCCTGATGAAATCGGACCACGTCTCTACATCTTGCCACAAGCCAATACACAATTGATTCCCGGAGTTTAATTGTCACTTGGAAAGATTCCACTTCTTCTTCTTCCAAATGTTTTCCAAAATTCGTCTAGAAAAATTAACAATATAAAATGAAAAACTGGGTTGAGTGGAGTCGAAAGTGACAATAGCCTAAGATGAAACTAAGAAGCGCCCAGAGAAAAGGACGCTTTAGATTACAATTACAAGCTTTTTCATACGGCAAAGATTGAACCACTCCAATAATTAAATTAAGGTCCAATCCCTTTTCTTCCATGACGAATCCTTTAAGGAAAACGCGCTCTCATCGTTCCGGCAGACGGGGTGTGGAATGAAAAACTAAAGGAATTGACAGATTCTGACACCCTTGTCCGATTCAGAAAAACCTTTTAGGGCCCAGTTCCTAATGAAACTATCCTTTTGATTAAAGCGGTGGAAGAAGAAAGAGAAAGAAGCTTCGGAAAGTGCCCATCACAAAGGGTTCGTAGTTTCGTAGTTAATGGGAGTGTCGGAAATATTCTTTCCAGAAAGAGATCAATTAATTCATTAAAATGACTTTTTGTGTGAACCCTAATTGAGATCATGATAACATCCCATTTTCAATTGCATTGTCTTTAGCCAGATTCCTATCGCGAAGATTTAAGTGAATATAAATCCTGGGGTGAAGCTCCAGTCACGTTGATGTGCAGTCATGGGAGTTTCAACTTTATCCAATTCAGAATTTTGAAGTGCGTGTCTTAAAATCATCATTGGTAAATATGCACTCGACAAACAAAAGCAATAATCCCAGCAGGTTTCCTTTGAATTGTGTCATCCTTCTATTCTGCTATTCAACCTGGGGTACAGACTAATGATCTGCAATTTAAACTTTGAATTTGAGTGTCATGATGGCTTCTTTTTTTGCCTCGTTAATAATGGAACTGAGGCGGAGAGGACATTGACATTGATATCTAGCTGCTAATTTTAGGCTGCGTGCAAGTGGCAACCGAACATTATGATTCAGGCTGCCATTTCTGGCCGAGCTGAGAAATTAGCCAATCATGCTCTATTATACCATTTATCCATCTAACGTCGTATTAAAAAATCGTTTCATGTAAATAACTCGTGAATTGCATCCAAGCTTAGAATAACAAAATTGGATCCTATACGGGACACTACTGGGGCCAAGGGGATGATGATGGGATTGTACCTACAGGATTGTATCCAAATAATCAAGACTTCTTAATGACCTCTCTGAGATCCTTGGCCCTTATTTGTAAGAGTTCAATTGGTCTAAAGGACCAAGTAAGGACTTGCTCTATACCTGACGCCCCAACGACACGGACGATTTAAAAGAATTCCAGGAATTATCGTAATCATCGCGGATGTCTCCTCTTGACATGCCCACATCCGAAGGAGTTGTTATTTATGACAAGAGTTAAAAATGCATTTATATCCTCTGACGGCGACATTTGTCTCTCTGGAACTTGAATCCCTACAAATGACAAGCACCACACGCCTCCTCTCCATGTCGGAGTCCTTGGAGGAATTGAGGCTCATCTGGAAATACTGCAAGAAGAACGCTTTCCCCCAACTTCAATCCCCATCATCTCCCTTGATGATTTCTCCTCAATCATATTAGATAATCACAATTCAAATGCCCACATGGAAGAGGATCTCGGAGAAAGAATTATCTTAAATGACGTCTCAGTGTCAGATTGGATTCTCCTCTCCAATCAGATTCAATTTGTCAGCGGTGTCATTATGTCTTGCTCTTCTTTCTAATCACTACCCTCTCCACTTATGGTAACAATAGGCCCATTGTCAGTTGTCCGTGAATCCCCCGCATCCTTTCAATCTACCCCGATGAGTGGCAATCTTATACAAGGGAGGATTGACCAATAATATCAAAATCACGCTACTTAAGCTCTTAGCGGCATTTTCTCGTCAGATAAATCCTTCCATTAAATGGAAATCCCTATTCACATGGCCGTCAGGCCCTATGACTTTTCAAAAGTCAGCACTAGAGACTGCTTAAAATTAATTCCAAATATTATTCAATTATTTCGTGTTTTAGTATATACCATTCATCCGCCCAAGAAATTCGGAAAAACTAAACCGGGTATGACGAAAGTGAATGAATGATTGTGAATGTTTTTTTAACTAGAATTTTCATATATTTAGACTGTACGAGTTCTTAAAAAAAACCTTGAATGAGTCTTGGGATAAGTGAGTAATCTGTGGGATTTGTGATGCGAAATCTTTACATCTGCTGGGCAGGAATTCGCTGGCGTGATGATGACACACTGCTGAAACTATAACTGGGAATGTCCGGGCTACAACCACGGCGCCCTTTCTTGAAAAACCAAAACCTTCTCCAAAAAGCAAACTTTGTCAAAGGCAGCTCAACTTCTTCCACTTCCTCATCTTCACGGATTAAAGGATTTTCTCATCTAAATTATCCTCTGGCAATTCAACTCGACGGAAGAGAAACTCCTCTCTCCATTTATTCGGAGAAAAGAAAAGGGGGAAATTTTGTGCGGGGGATGATTGGGGCAATAATTCATGATCCCATGATAATTTAATAATACGTCTCCTTATCGATCTTGAATGCAATATGCTGAGATGCGGTTTGGATACGGAGTCTTTCTAAACAACCTGAAGAACCTGGGGACTCAGAGGCGACCATGAGACAATGGGGAAAATGATAAGGAAGGGGTAATAAATAAGGAAGGAGAGCATCCCATCTAATCCCATTTCATTCAAGCCTTCCCATTATATCTCCAAAGGAAAATCTTCAGATTCATTTCCAACACTATTTTTCTTCAAGACAAGGAAGGGGATTCTCGGGTTTTCGCCTTGGATGAATTGGAAACTGAATTAGATTAGGAAAGTCTCGATCTCTCCTTTTCTTGTCAAACCAAATGACCGGATGCCGCATCCTCTCACCTGGAGAGGACTTTCTCCATTTCACAACATTTTAGCTGCAAAATTAAAACTATAATTAGATTTTTGAGAATCTCAATCGGATAATAGTCATCTCTTCCTGCTAAAAAGCAGATAACTTGAATCCGTGTCTGTCTACTTGCCTTGCATATATGACAGTTTATAACCATTCTACAAGTATTTAAATTTGAAGTTGAAACTCAAGGGAAAATGGAAATTAATGCAGTTGATTCCTATGACTGTTCTGATTTGACTGAAACGTTGGAATTCTACTGCTCTATAATCCCCTTCAACTGTGATAAGGTTAAAAGTAACAAAAGTTACGATACGTGTATGTTTCATGTGAGGATTCA
>Ga0194135_10002122_pt1 | contig 12006 bp, 4 predicted proteins | sample LitLau_LLRF_2013_FD_134024 | JGI IMG/M metagenome (GOLD analysis project Ga0194135, IMG submission 134024) | Freshwater sediment microbial communities in response to fracking from North America - Little Laurel Run_MetaG_LLRF_2013 (version 2) | ecosystem: Environmental > Aquatic > Freshwater >... | reverse complement strand
TCCCCAAGTAAGGAGGGCATCAATGTGGATGGAGCCAGAAACTTTGCGAGGCTTGTAGTAGTTGTGGACATCTCGTCAGAGAAATTGGATGGGTAGTTGGATTCCAGAAACTCTTCCATATTTGTGTTGTCTCCTGAAAAACAATTTCCAGAAATTATAAACAATGCATGCATACACACAGACAGGGTTCTTGTAAACAAACTCCGTGTGCATTATGAAACTTAATGATGATCTAGATTAGAAATAAGTCACATACATACGTATGCCATGTAGGAAGGTATACGTATATACGTGTATCTATATGCGTGCTGCTAAGTTGTTTGTGTGATGGGTCGAGTTTTATTGTGAACTATGTATGTATTGTAAGCAGGAACTTCATTATTTGACTCATCATGACACTCAAATTCATCGTTTACTGACTTGACTGTCGTCACTTTCATTCCTTCGAACGTCAAGTTCAGATGACTCTACTGTGTCTCAGCTTTCTCCAGCACACCAGTCACCAATTATCTCAGAGTATAATAGAGCAAGAGAGTATTTCAGTTACGTTTAATAGTTCATTTTCATCTGTTCAATTACAATGGCCGGGGAAAGCTAATATATATCTTCGTAAGCATTTTAAATGTCAAATTAAACGTGAGATATCACAGAGTGCTAGATGCAAGAAATAATTATACGTAATGAGAATTGGAGAAAGATATAGCCATCTTTTGTTTCTCATCTCTGCTGTCAGTCAAATTGATAAACCTTCTCGAGTCTCACGGAACATGGGAGAAAGCTATTTTGAACTTTCACCAAGTCTGAGTGGATTTAAAAATTACCTAAGAATAACTTAGGTATCTGCTGTCTAATTGATAATCAAGCTTAATAAATGAGTTAATTAATGTTCAATGACATGCTTAATTAATTGATTATAATTATCTTGGATAATTTTTAAATATCCGTAAGTGAAACTTTTGTCAGCCCTTCAGCCCTTAAAAATGCTGACAAGAGGGCAAAATGGGCAAATTGATTTTGTATTTTTAGCCGACTCTTTTTCAACGTCTAGCTTGTCCTTCCTCCGTTCTTCTACTTCAGTCCTAATAGAGGCAATTCTCATATTTAGATATTTCAGATATAAATTATCAATAATTTCAGAATTTTCTCGTGAGAAGCTTTTAGAAAACTACAGTGTTGTACAGCGTAGGAATAACCACTTGAACTACAAGGACTCTTCGACTCTAGTAGTAGTCCAAAGCGAATGTTAAAGCAGCTATATTCTCAATCAGACAAATAGATTGAAAAAAAGATGGCAGAAAAACTTTCTCGAGCTAAGTCTTCATCGTCATATCATTGTTCGAAGTTTCTCGCACTCATTCACATTTGATGGATTCGCAGTTTGGTTCCCATGAAACATATTTGTGGAAGGGTGTCCTCCTGTGCAAGTGGTCCCCTGCCGATGAGCTTCTACTCTTCGCCGACCAGTCTGCTGCTGCTGTCTATACTTAATCTACACGGACCTTGGTCAAGATTACCGTACTTGTTCCGATGGAATCGAAGGCTGTGGTGAATGGCCGGGTGTCGAAATGATCAGAAATATTCACCGCTTTTTCAATCGAATGCTCGCAACTGATAAATGAATAACCTTAGTGCATGATTTAGTTTGTAGTGTCAAGCAATTTGACAAAACTAGAGAATGCGTGTTCTTTCCCTTTTCACGTTCTAGCAAAGTGATTCGTTACAAAATAGAAATGAGATTGTGTTACTGTTACTAGACAGAGATACACGTTTCATTGATAAGGTATCTCGTATCTCACACACCTATTAATTTTCGTTCTAACTATATATACGCAAAGAAGTCTTCGCATAGGTGCCATCTTAAATACTCTGTAGTGTTTTATCCTTGTCATATCTGGAGAATCGTGGAACAAATTCAGCTTTATGAAAGTACCCTAAAAGATTATTCCATTTTAGTTTCAGTTGGCACTTTAACATAGTGCATGAGGTGTATTCAGAGTACAACTTTCAAACTGCTATATGTGTGTATCGTGTCCGTTTCGATCCCTTCGTCTTCACATATAGTTTGGTTGGATAGAAAGAAAGTAGAAGTGTCACTGTAGAAAGCACTGCTGTGTGCTCGCCCAGTGAGACCATTAATCTAGATGTCAACCATTCGACCTGGCTTATTATTTTCCATCGTGTCAATATATATGAATCATACCGAGATGAAGTGAAAGTGCTTCACGTTTGGTTAAGACTTATTAAAAATAGTAGTAACTAACTCTCCTTCACTTGAATCCGCGTGCAATCAATACTGCACACAATATATGATCAAGTCTACGAGCAAGATTACTATTTCCAACATTAGAATGATAACAGTCGATCATAAATAATAAACTCTGATAGTAAATTTCACGAAGACACATACACAAAGCTTTTAGTTATAGCTTATACACCTTTCCTTTCGTGAACTATATGAGACATAATGTTGATAAATTCATTTGGAGTGTTTCTAGTAGTATACCTATATGCTGTATGTATACTTTCACCATTAAATGTATTGCTAGTAATGTAGACGCGGTGTAAATGATACTTGTTAAATTGATAGTATGTGTGTGTGGTGTGTCTAAATTTAGGTACGATGTATCATTTCAAACATTACGTGTATATAAGTACGAACTCAAAATGAACGAAATTTAGTGAGAGCGATTAGCTGTTAAGGCCTTATAATCCCTTTTAGTCGTAGTGTATATATTCTTCTCTGCTTATCATGTGCTTACGAAGGAAAAGTCCACCTGAGTGTATTCCAACGAGATTTGACACCACGATCACTCGAGAGAAAGTGAAACAAAGATATACATATACTTATGTCGAGATGTACTTCCTACCACACATAAACTTGGATTTCCATTACACGGGGTGTTTTGTGAGTGAATCGGGGTTTTTGTTGTGAATTACACGTATCAACTACCTTTGTAGTATCCTTACAGGGACAGACTTGCATAACATGCACACATACAGAAAAAACTCACATGCTTAAGCTATCTTAAGTGATGCAACAAGGTGTTCAAGAGAGAGAGAGAGGGAATACTTTTTACTTGGAATTCTTCTTCTTATTCACCATCATTCATTCTGGTGACAGGAGAGTTCTCCGTTACTTTCTTTTTGGTGTATTAGCAAAAACCGACTAGTCTACGTATGATGATGATGATATCTTTACGCTTCACGCGCATCTGTGTACCATGCAATTCCTTAGATTACGCTTGTATGTCTTCTTTTGCTGTAGACACTTTGCGTGGTTTATTTCCACGTTTCCAATAAAGTGAATATTAAACTAAGCAAAAGAACACACACACGTCGGCTATGCAATTTCTAAAGAAAATAGAAAGATTTCTTGAAAGGCTCAATTAATGTGATGAAACCTACGCAAAAAAGGTTTTCACTGTAGATCTTTTGTGGTTCCTCCACCCTCTCGCGTACTTCGAATATATTATATTTACGCTGGCATTGCGGGCTATACATGTGAAACAGATATAATATACGAATGTACCATTATCCAATTGATTCCATAACGCCTAAAATAAACATTTTCATATCAATCCCTCCATCTTATTTACGTGGTAGTTTTTTCCTGCTAGGATAAAAGAGTTTTCATTGACCGTAGAAATTGTTTGGAAGACTTTTGCTCTTTAGATAAGCAAATTATAATTCTTGTAGGAGTGTGTCTATTGTACTCTCTTGACTCTTGACGCGAACATGTGTGCGTGCTATACGCTGTTGAGAAATTTTATATCAACTGAATTCACTCCTACGCTTATGAAGAATAAGCAGTTGAAAATGACGAGTCTACTATGTATAAACTATTGAGAGAGAAGTGTGAAGAGTAGAATAAATGAAAATATGCGGTATGGGTATATACTATACAGAGTGAAGGACATCTCAAAAATGTTGGGTAAGAAGTTGTTGGTGGTGAAAGTTGGTGATTGTTTGTATTTTCTGTAGTTCCCAATGAAGTTATTGTAGTTGTGGTGCATTAGAACTTTTGTATGTAAATCGATGATTGACAAGAACGGATGAGTATGCATTAATGGAGGGATATCTCAAGAGGATTTAGCTAATTAGAATGTAGTACGCTATGAAAAGTGTGAGTTTTTCTTGTGAATCGATAAAACAACTATATTATATAATTACTGCTGAATGTATTGGGGTAATCGGCTAATAATAGTGAGTTTTCAATAGCTATATCACACTTTGTGCATTTAGAATCTCAATTTTCTTTTTAGCCTGTCTTTTTAGCCTGTGTTGTGTTATTTGGAGTGTGGTTACTTGGAATTTTCACAGTTTCCACTTGATCAGCATAAAAGGTTATTACTGTGAGACCTTGAGATACTTAACATATTTGTGTGACTTGTGGCTTTATTTATTTCAATATATAACTTTCGAAACTTCGACCTGGGGTTTGTTAAGATTAAAGTTAATCTTGAAGTAGTTAATGTCAAGAGATTTCGCAAGTCGCAACTTAAAAAAAGAAACGCATAATAATATTGTGAGGTAGGTAAAGTTGAAAGGTAATATATAAAGTGTATATATATAACCAGGCAGGAGTTATTGAAAAAACCAAAACCCTCATCATTTTTTGCGAAGGTCTAGGATGAAATAAATCTATATGAAGTAGTCAGTCAAAGTTTAAAATACGGAAATGGAATTCCAGGTGGTCCAAAAACAGTAAAGCAAAGGTGTGTGTATGCGTTATATCGTGCTAAGAGCTTTCAGATAATTTAAGTGTAGAACACGAGATCTATAGGTTTACTTGTGAGTGTTTTGATTAGGAAAAGAGCGTCTCTTTCTTGTCATGTGGCGTGTCCAGGTTGACTTAATCCGTAATTTCTTACACGCCTCTTTTTACTACTTTTCTAAAGTACACAGAGTGGAGAAATATGAGATTCTTTTGGTTTTTACCCAGACAGACTTGCAGTATATAAGACTTCAAATAAGGTTCTCGTAGCTCGCTTAGCTCGTTGCAATAAGTTGTGTGAAAAGTGTGTAAGCAATGATAATAGAAAGATAAGGGGAAAATAATGTACACGTAGCCCGCACGATCTTCAATTTTATGAGAAGTAAACAGTAGATGAATTCAAGAGAAACAGATCGACACCTTAGCATTCTTATCCAAACATAACTCACTCTCATGTCATTGTATGAAGTGGGGAGAACTATGCTACGTAAATGTGTGGTTTGTTTAATTACAAAAAAGCATTAATACCGATATAAATTGGTAAAAATCACAACAACACGCTGCAGTATGGTGTGCAGGAAGTACGGAAGTAAGTCTGTGTTCACCATTCATTTTGGTGGATAAAAGTAGGAAGCCACCACATAGCCACAGAGAGAGAGGAGTGCGGTGAGGATTTATGGGTTACAAAAGTGAAATCTGGTCTCCCACAATGTATTCTATATACACACACATAAGACATAACCACAGACTGGTGCGAGAACATAAATGGGAATCTTAGAAATACATACACACACTCATATCATCATAAGAGATTGGGGAAGTGTGTTTATTTTCTCTGAATAGCTTATAAGCAGCACGATGAATAAGACGACTTTTCTCTGAGAAGAAGAAATGCATTCAGAAGTAATAATGAACGATCCTACAATTCAGTTGAAACTACTTTCTTTGCAAAATACAAATATTATACTGAATGTTCGCAGGCCCTCTGAGGTTCATATATCTGCATGTCTTTTATTCACACACTACCATGTATAATGATTCTCTTATGTGTATCAAGCTAGAAGAAAGATATGTATTTCTCCTCAATTGTTTTCCTTGTCAGACTAACTTTGTATAGAATTTCACCTGGTTTTTCTACTACTATGTATGTATATAATCTCGAAATTCATTCGAATACACTTTACAGCTCAGTTTACTTTTTGTCGGGGTCTCAAGGTGTGTGTACATAAGGAAAATGTATTGCATTCTGGTAAATTTAGTCTATGAGGCATAGATTATTTGATTTTACTTTGGTTTGTGCTCACAAATGAGGTGAACCTTCAGTAAGAGCAGGGATATATACATCATGCATGTAAGGAATGAGGAAATTGTAAGAAAGAGAAAGTATTATTGTGCTTTTCTAGTAAGTGCATGCGGATACTAGTTCGCTATGCACTTACAACTTGATAGGAAATGATCAACAATGGATATATCCTTTTTCTTGCTTTGTATGTAATGACCGGTTCGGTGTGGATATGGAACTATAATGTTTGAGAAAGTCAGAAAGTATGATCTTTTCACAGCAATTCTACTTAATTATGTAAGGAATTTTCAATCGGAATAGATCTAGATGTATTATAGTGAATTATAAGATAAGTAGATCATATTACGATCTTTTATACCCAGGAGGTAATTAATATATCATACTTTCTTGTGTCACAACCTGATTCATGGGATTTTGGATTAAGGAAACAATAGATAACGTGTGATTTCTGTTTTCTCGTCGTTAGCTGCGATGAAGATGAAGTAGGTGTAAGCGTCAAAATACGCTTATTGGAATCTTATATAAATTGCGTAGTTTGAGATTTTGTATGCTTTAAATTTTGCTTGCTTCCTGTTGGGTTTCTACAGAAGAATACTTATCACGTTTTCTTATGAGATTTGCATTGTTTCAACAATTTTACAATGTCGCCGAATGCCGAATAGTGGAATAGTTGACAGTGTACCCCATGCTATACAGCGTGGAGCCCGGTCTGAAGTTTTTGCTAACTCAATAAGCAGGAATATATGATTGCGGAGGGTGATCGATCAATGATGGGCAGTTGAAATGCTGAAGACATACCTATGCCCTGCATTTCTTTATGCAAATAGCAATTACATATTATAATATGCCGGAAAGTAGAATCTTCAAGAAAATTTCTTAGGAATTGAATTTAAAATTTAAAATTTTAAAATGAACATTTCAGCCATTTCTTCTGTCTGTCTTATGACTTTGTTGGTGGATGCCTGTTATATTTACAAATCACAATAATAGACACACTTAATATAGACTACTTAACTCCCACGCATAGTAAAGACGAATGAAATATATGAAAGGATTTAATTTGTAGTCGGCAGAATATTAGAAGCCTGCGTGTAGAGCAGATTAAAAGGATTGTGCAGTAAGTAAATATCGTAACGTATTTTAAGTCTACATTAAAGTGCAATTAAGTTTTGAAATGTTTAATATCATTTATGCTATGAATTTAAAAATGAGTATAAATATAGCTTACCTTTTAATGTTGCTCAAAGTATTCAAAAACCGTCTTGCTCAAAAACACGTCTCATTTGTCCTTTTCGGAGTCTCGGAAAATCTTGAATGAGAAAAGTACGCAAGTTTTTACCATTTGTAACACAAGACAATTATTCTTCATGGTAGCATTACTTGTTCTTGCTACGTGAGAGTAATGCAAGATTTAAATTGTATAATCCACCAAAGGTAAAATAGCAAATATTAGTAATTTCTTAAAATGTTTGCGGGATTAATATTTAATCAATAAAAAGCCTTCTTGAGTAAAATCGAACGTAATCTCAACTCTTGAATGTTCAATATTCAAAAGCCACACGCATTTATTCAATTAGGACAGTAATAGATAGACCAGTCAGTAAAATACAGAAAAAAGTTAATACTAAAAGAAACTTTGGCGTGTGCATAGCAAATTAACAAGTACAATTCAACTAAACAGTCTCCCCAATCCCATGATTGGTAGTGAGTCTTCTCGTAAATACAAATCAATTGAATTTTGTAGACAAAATAATAAAAGAGAAATTAAAAAACTAAAACTAATCAGGTTTGCCATGCATTCTTATTTGTGACAACATGTGAGTCTGTTTTGTACAGGATTATAAGTCTTGCAAATGTTGTGATAGAATATTCACGATACTATTGATCTGTGTCTATTTATTGTATCCACTGAAGACTTTAATTTTATTGACTTACTTTATGTATCAGTTGATTTAATTTCCCAGCAGCTTGAGGAAGTCAAAAGCAGACTTGAGAAACGAGGAAGTTCCAGAAACTTGTTTGTGGAAATTTATCTGGGGCAAGGTGAGAAATTCCAGATTCCTTCTCTAATGAACAATTAAAAGAATGGCCTCATAAATTATGTCTAGTGAAGTTCATGTAAGAGAGAGAATGGAAATAAATATGATTTTAATTTATGTCTTCAATGGTAAAATATAAGAATCAAATTGATGAGGTTGAAGTGAAGAATAACTTAAGAGAGGAAGTAGTTCAGAGAGAGAGAAAGTACATGATGAGACGTGGACGGGAGTTAGTGAGAGAGTACAAAAGAAGAAGAAGAAGAAGAAGAGTTCCAGAAGCCTCCCGTTCGTCCGGAGAGTGATATGACTGAACTGGTGAGAGAATCCAGCGATATATACACTTTCCTCTGTTGGAGAAAGTGTGAGGAATTCAGTTATCAAAATGCACTTAGTGCGACGATGAGGACCACAAAAGCGCGCAGTCTTATAGACCAGTGCTAACTGCATGGTGGTGAGTCCCTGGAGAGTTTTGCACCTCCCTCGAAGCGTCTCAACAAGCTCATGGGAAAATTTATAATCGCCCTTCTTATACTCTAATCATGGAAAAATGATTTGACTCAGAAACAATGAATAGATATCCTACCAAGTTGTGGGAAATCCTGCGATTGTCCTTTGTGGGTGACTAATGATAATGATATTAGTTTATTTTTTACTTGTGCATTTCCTTTTCATATTCTTTTGCAGTTTATTGTTTGTTTTTGTAAATATGAATGTGCTAATTTTGGTTATGAATGATGATGTAACTGTATTTGTATATAAGTTTCTCTGTTTCGTGCATCGTACAGTTAGATGGTCATTAGTGGGTGGATCTATTCTAGTGTGTGAAATTGTTCATGAACTGTGTGATGATGAGAGATGAATAATTACATGAAACAAATCTCCATAAATCTCTGTGAATAAAGTGGATGTGTGGATATGAGACATAATTAAATTAACTCCAGTATCAAGTTTATATATGCATTTGAGTAGAGATAAATGCTTTTAGTCTTCGAGTGTGTAGTGTTCTGGTGTGTTCGTTTCCGTTTGTTTAGTCATTCGATAGAATCTTATTGAATGTCAGTTTGAACTTTAAGTTTAATTTGCCCATTATTATATAGTAAAGATCATAAAGTGTGTATATATTGTATCTTGTATAAGGTTTCATAGTCTCACAGTCAAACTTACGATGCTACGACGAGTTGTGGGCCAAATATATTTTGCATAGAATTTTAGGAAGCGTACGAAAAGAGAGTGCTACTGTTGAAAGCGAATGAACAATCGTTTATTTAAAGAATAATATGGCAAACAAAACTAGGTACGTGTACTTTTCTAGCTTCTGTGAAATTTTTTCGTCTGGAAAGGTTATAATACTGAGTATTATATGGAAATTTTAAGGTCACGTTTAAGAGAAATGAAAAAGTAAAGTTCCATTAGCCAGTGAAACTGGCAAATGATTATCAACTGAAATGCAGAGAGACATATATGTATAGACAATCTCATCATAGTCATATATTGTATTCATCATGGCGGTTAGAAAATTCTAGGTTCCCAATTCCTAGTAAAATAATCTACCAAGATTCGCGTTTTATCGCAAAACCTTGAGAAATCGAGACAGTAAACAGTTTCAAGAAAAAGTGCTTCAGTATTGATCCAGATAAGTCTGATGGATAAATTGCCATTTTCTGAAAACGTGTGGGCTGAAGGACTAATTGATTTTAAACTAATTGGAAGATTCGATGACAAAAGTATTTTGTTGATAGCTTTAATATATCAATTAACTTTCAACTTTTATTCAAAAACGCAGATAAAAAGGCGAAGAAAAGCGTTCCGGGAAAGAGAACATACGTAAGTACAACATGAAAAAGGAAAGTTTCAGTTTCAAGACTCTTGCTTTTACATAAAGTCACTTTCGATGGGGCAACTTGAACACTTACATACCTGTTGCTATTTTTGTATTATATTGCTTATTGCTTTGAACTCATCCCCCTTCAGAATTGGTTGTATAAAAGAAGCTTCACCTTTTTACAAGCTTGTGAGTTTTATTTAATTATATAGTGATAAACTGCTGGAGTGTCTAGCAAATTGCAAAACTAATATAAGAATATGCCGGGAGCTTATTGGAAAATCGCAATCATCTTCAATCAAAATGTACTCGTGTGATTAATTTAAAATCGAGCAAAACTCATAATGTGACTATTATTCATTAGCGAATTCAAGGCTCAAGTGTATACTGTCGTTTTCACTGAAGTCATGCAGGTATATGTATTTCACATTACAAGTGAGACAAAGGAGGTAAATTTAGCCTCAAACCTGGTAATTGTGTTACTGAAACTTTTGAAGCATTGAAGTTTCTGAAACAATTAGCAATATTCTATGATCTACTCTGAACGAGTGTCTTAAGACGGATAGAAAGGGTGAAACACATATACTTGTCAGAGCAATATGTTCATCAAAGAACAAATATCATGTTTCGACGAAGTGTGTTCACCCGAAGTAAGATGAGATAGTTTAATACGCAAATCATATTGGAATTGTGCGATCTCTGAACGGTGCGCTGTGAGAGGGACGAGGAGATAAGTTTCGAAGAATCCTTTGATGAGCAGAGATTCGATAAATTCAATGAAATAATAAGTACCAAACAAAAACAAGTTATTGCTGGGTGAATGCTGCTGGTTCGTAGTGCTCAGTTATTTTGAGGATCAAAATTCTTTGTATTAGTTTTTTGTATTCTTCATCTGCCAAACCATATCATTGTCACTTGCAACTTGGTGAAAGTTTCCAGGAAAAGTGGTTTCACCAGGTTTATCTTACAGTTCGTTCTCAGCTCTCATAGCATTTCTCCAATCGTGTGGAAAATAAATCTAAAAAACAAGGAGACGTTGTTTTCTACTGCGGAAAAGAGGTTATGATGATATCTTGATTAGTTGCCGCATGCGGGAATGAGGCTTAAGTAGGGTTTTTTGCATCCGAGATATCTATAGGGTGAGAAGGGCTCAATATATTCTGAAAAATTATACCACCACATGCTGACCAGTAAACTTTTAACTTTTTCGGTGACAGGTTTGATATCTAAAACCGACTTAACTCGGTATATGAATGCATAGATTGGATTGCACACTCGATAAATAATTAAAAATATTAAAATAATTAGATTACTTCAGAATCGGCTGAAATCACGTATTTTTTTACCTATTTGTATACGACAGAGGGAGAATTCTGAGAGTCATTTAAACAATTTCGCCACTTGATTGATTGATTTTCACAGGTTTGATTTTGCTGAATAAGTTGGTGGAAATTAGCTTTATAACTCATCTTTAGATTGATTAGATTAACTTTGACTTTATTGATTTCAAAATGGTTAAAAACTAATGTCATTTTATTTAAAAAAAAACATTTGTAGTGTTTGCTGAAGTGTAAAGTTTTGAAATTTTCGAAAAGAATGAAGAGGGAGAATAAGGAGGCGTAACCATTTTCATCGATGCTGAAGAAGACGTTTCATGGTTTCAGTGTCTGTTTTCGCATGCTATTTTCTACAAGAGTCCTCTGAAATGAAATGAGTAAAGCCAGATTGCTGGAGAAGAGAATAAAGATTTCATTCTTGGCATATGAAGTCAACAAGTTTACTTGTTTAGTAGTTGTCAAAATCAACAGCTTTCTCTTCTCATTCAGACAGACAACAAGTATATATAAATCCCTGATTGGACGGCTGGAGCCAAGTAGGTTTAAGTTTCATGACGAGAGTGTTTAAACATTAAGCATTTTGCACTTGTTCCTTACATGAAATGAGTTATCCTTTGTCCCATCCACACAAATTTAATTACAACACTTTCTACACAATAGTGTTCTCACTAGGGAGCCTAAGTCAATATATTCGATAAGGAAGTATTCAATACCAACAACAGCTTGGTAGTAGTTTCTGGAAATTTTCTCTGGGTGAATTCATCAGTTTTCATGGTACAATTCAACTCTTA
>Ga0194135_10002121_pt1 | contig 12010 bp, 5 predicted proteins | sample LitLau_LLRF_2013_FD_134024 | JGI IMG/M metagenome (GOLD analysis project Ga0194135, IMG submission 134024) | Freshwater sediment microbial communities in response to fracking from North America - Little Laurel Run_MetaG_LLRF_2013 (version 2) | ecosystem: Environmental > Aquatic > Freshwater >... | reverse complement strand
GGCCCGCCCACTTCTCTCTCCTGTTAACACAGGAGAGACGGCAGAGGATTTAGGTCTATAGACAATACTCAGGAGGTATAGAAATATCATTTTGTCCATTAACACTATTCCAGAAAAAACTTTCGGAAAATAATAATTATCAACTAGTATATCTTGAAGTTTCACCATAATAAGGCTCCGAATGTCTCGCTGGTTACCACTCTTAGGGTACGTAGATTGTTGGACGGGTGGGAGATCTTTAGCTTTCATTGCTGTTGAACTCGGAGAAACAGGATAATAAATCTAATTTGAATCTTGAATCTTGAACCTGGTTTAAATTAGTGCCAAAACATATAGGAGTTTTTAATGAATTCTCATTGAAATTAATTTAACAGTGCAGTAAACTGAAATGCGAAGTTTTAGATACGTATATAATTACAATGTTGGGAAAGGCACTTACTAACTAGCCAACTAACTAAACAACTAACGAATTTACTAACTAACTAACAATCAAAAAATACTGCTTTCATGATTAATGAACAGCAAGAATGATTTTATATGGACTTTACAATGTTTTATGAAGAAGAAAACGTGGTTATCTAGAATGTTTGAAAATAAATATTCGATTTATTAAGAGTCATTAGAAAATGGAGTTGAATAAGAACGAGAGAGCTGACGTGGATTTCGTTGACTGGGTTGATCAACATTCTTACGATCGTATTTTTTTTAATAGCTCAGGTTAACCTCTGCAACATTTACGGAATAGAATTACCGTGAACAGAGGTTATTAGGGACATTGGGGTAAATAGGTACAGCCCCATTTTCTCAGATAAGCGTGAAAAAATTATCATTTTTTTTTGTTGAACGCGCTCAAAATGCGATTTACTGTCCCAAATAACTTCAAGTGAATCAGGATTCCATTTCACTTAAGAAATATCGGGTGTCCCTAATAGCCCCCTCACGTCCCTAATAACCTCCGTTGACGGTAGCAAGTTTGGAATGCAACGTTTTCGGTACATAAACTGTTTTTCAGTTTTTAGAAGAAAAAATCTTCACAAAATTTATTGAGGATTCGCACAATTAGGTTCCTTATTCTGTTTCCGCCTTGGGGGAAAATGGCTGTTTCCGCCACATTTGGCATAATTTATGTTCAAGAGGCCGAATTGTTCCCTAGTGTGTTAAGAAACATTGGGATTGGTGTCTGTAGCTCCTTTGTACGAATTGGTGGAATAGCTGCTCCTATTATTTCATTGGCTGTGAGTCCATAAAGCATAAATTTGTTGACACATTTACAACTCATTTCTCAACTCATTTCAGAGGCTGCCTTTGGTTAGATGCTGAATGCGAAGAAACAGTTTAAATAAATCTAACTAGAATTGAATTGCTAGAATGGACTAATGCCAGAGGTTAAATCCTAAGGATGGGAACATTGAGAAGCGTATCTGGAATCGTGGACCTTGCATTACCGGAAACACGGAAAATGCCAAAGATAGTGGATTATGCTTCAATTCCAGTATCTGATTCCAGCCTGTTTCAAACGGAAAGACTCGACTCACCGAAGGAACTCAAAGAAAACTACGAGGGAGAACTGCATTGAGTTTTTTTAAATATCCAATGGAACCCAACAGCATTTTAATAATCATACACATAAGTAGATACATGGACTGTCCATCTAATCTATGTCCCAGCAAAACCTTATGGGGAATTTTTGTGTTAAGCTTTTTGTGGGGGAGGGTGGGTGGAGAATTCTTTCTCTCTGCCTAACCCGAACCTTTTCACAACAGTAGTTGGTCACCCCGAAAAAAAAAACTTAAAAAAGCAATTAAGCGACCTACCGAGTTTTAATTAATTACAAGCGTGGCTAAAAAAATGAATATGAAAAAAAAGTATATACAATATAAGTAGCTGCAAATATGTGGGTTAAGTAATTTATATTATAGAGCTACAAGGAGGTCAATTATTTTTTTCACAACAACTTCACCCCCAAGAAATAAAATAAATTCTTTCGTTTCAAATGAGCAGAACTGGCCTGCGTAAGCCTTGAATGGTTTCATGCTTTTCCAGAATTTATACCTGACAAGTGGGATTCCGTGGGATGATTTAGTAGAAGCAGATATAATTTCTTTTGTTAACAGATGAGATTTTGTGGTAAGGCTGGAGAATAAGTATCCAACATTAAGTAGAATAGAATCTGCTCCAAAGATTGGAATTATGATAAGAAGAGGCAAAGAGTCGGATCTTATGAGGATAAAGCTCAAATAGATTGTACAGAGGAGAGTGTTGTAGAACATGACTGAGAATATCAATCCAAATAATTGTTGAAATGCTTCACAAAGGCATTTGACTTTTAAATAATTAAGTGAAGAACACTGAAAAAGTTGAGTTCGTTCATCTTCCCTTGAGTTTTGCTCACTACATTTAAAAGATTCAAATATCATACTGGATTAAACAAATTTTAACTAAAGTGTTAATTTTAATTACGGTTTTCCAGCAGATTTAAGAAGTAGTTCCAAGTACTGATTCGTTGCAAAGTAGAAGATGGTGATCCAGTTATTCACAATCCCAATACAGATGCACGAATGACCAACAGCAACGCTCCATAAGCCAACAATGATATAACGGAGAATAGTGGATGAGATCCCAGTGATGTTAGTCAAGGCGTTTACTGTATAGTATAAAATACGAAATATTCCAGGAAAATATTCTGATGCAAGGATGAGCATTGGGAAATATATAAATGGAAATACGCAGATTCCAGAGGATACAAAGTAGCACATGAGCTCATACGCGAATGGTGGCTCTTCTTCCAAGTGGAACCGAATTTTCAGTGATGCATTTACTAAATTTAGTCCGCCGAGCCGATTGAATGCAGAAATGAAATACCACTGACAGGCATTCATCATGAAAAACATTGCGTTGAGCCCAATTACTACAAAATATTCAAAGTTTGTTACTTGGCCAAATAATGCTTCAAAATACCAGTAGAGAACGAGACTTCCGAGTTGAATTGACGAAATGATAGAAAATATAAGCCAAAATGTCAAGTTTTGAATTTGATGAAATGAGGCTGGCTCTCCGTTGGGAGCTTTGTATCCAAACGGACTAAGACGAAAGAATGTTACAATATTATATCCCACCTTCAAGTAAATCCTTATTCTTTGAGATCGAGTACTTCCTGTTAGGAACTTCATACTTCTGAGTTATAGAGTACGAGCAAATATAAAGGCACTGAAATGAAACGTAGAGTCCTGCAGTAACAAGGGGAAAGACTCAAAAACTGAAAACATTTATGAAAAATGACCAGTCAAAGGTTTATTCCACTAATCTAATATGAAAAATAATTGGAACAAGGCGGTTTTTTAATCGTGGTCGAAAACGCCAAATGGGAATGATAAAATCTTCCGTATTTGCGGCTCTCGCATGCAATAAGCCTGTCTCAAAGTGGGAATTATTAAGAGTATTTTCCTCGTCTTTTTCATTCGCGTCATTCGGTATGGGACTAATCGTTCTCAACAACTTGATTGGACGTTACCTTCTTCCAGTTTCTTAAATATTTCATGAGATGAAATAGATACTTCTAATGCCAAAAGGGAGCTTCTCCTTGAAATATCATTGAATTTACATTACTTATTATACGCCAATACCTTTATTAGGTCAAATAAAAAGTCGCGTGAAAATGGACTCAGGCATGCTTTAAATAAGTTAGACGGAGACAGTCGTTCTCGAGTCTGAAACCAAAAGTCTCTGACTTTATTTTTATCATCCGAAATGAGATACATATTAGGAGTAGATGAAATCCAAAAAGATTCAAGACGAATACAATTACAGACCTTTTAAAACCTGACGCCTTTATTAACTAAAACGAATTAGGGGTAACTTTCTTTGGAATCTTCTTTGGAATTCCAACCATTTCCTTCCACTACCACCATCACGTTCATTCACACTCCACTTATAACCAATTGGAAACACTGGGATATACACAGGGAATTAAAAGATTCGTGTATTGTATTCTATTTTGCAACTCGAAAATGATTAAATAAAAAATAAAAAGTCGTGAATTGAAAGTAGTAAGAAATGAATATTGGTAGTAAAATTTAAATAAAATGACTAAAGCTCTTTTCGCCCGAGAGTTATCCTAAAACTGCTGCTAAAAACGCTTATCATTTTCAGAAAACACCCTCTTTTACGCCTTTGCTTGTTATGAACGATTTCCTGATATTCAAGTGTATTCTGTATTAAAAAAAACAGCTTTCCTTCCCCAAAAGCGTATTATCTACGGGTGCGTATTACACAACGCAAAAAATTTCTTTCTCAATTTTGCGTATAATACACGGGTGCGTATTATGCTCAGGTGCGGATTATGAGCCGGGAAACAGGGTAATTGTTTTTCGGGAATTGAATTAGTTTGGTCTGTTAAAACAAAACTTATCATTTTCACATTCACGAAATTCCCTTTTGCTTGTTTAAGATCTCCATCTTTTCTGTGTGTGTATTTTTATTTTTCCATCCATATTTGCTATCGGACGCTCTACGCCATCGCATTACTCCCAATTTGGTTCGTGAATGCTTGACTTCTGATTCTTGAGTTCAGGGAAGATATTCGTAGGCAGAGGATTTCTTTAAAGGCAAGCCGAAAGTCTTGGTTGAACATGGTGTAGATCAATGGATTGGCACAAGAGTTGAAATAAGCTAGAGACACGAGCAAATCGTAGACCCACTGAGGTATATTTAAAGGCTTCCCTGTAAAATTAGTAAGCCAAACGTAATTTCCCATACTGCACATTATCGTTCTAAAGAATATTGTGCATTACCTGAAACTTGATGGATGGCGTTGATGAGCCACATTGGAAACATCGGTAGCCAACAAAATATAAAAACTCCAATGACAATCCCCATCATAATCCGACCTTTCCTTTCCTGATATCCCTCGGAAATTACAACTGAAATTCGTAAGGTCCAATATTACTAATATTCTACACTGCAGAAGTCATTCTGATTAATATCTACCCGAGAACGATGGTTCCTTTGCCTCCACATTGGCACGTGACTCAATTCCAGTGACCTTTCTTTGGAGCACCTTCAACCTCGCTCGATTTTTAGCGGTTTGGATTCCCAGAACACACCAAATTTTTCCATACAGAGACACTGTAATGCAAAGAGGCAGGAAAAAGGCTCCAACAAAACTTAAAATTGGAAACCTGCATAAAATTTCCCTTGGTCTAGTTACTCAATTAGTATTTAGTAATTTAATAAACAAGCCAATGTAATGTTTTTATAGTGTGACTTTTGAATGCCTACCAAGGTTTTTGTGGGTTGGCACATACTGAATACGTGCCAGTTTGGGCTGAGTATTCTTCGTGCTTTACGGAAGGCAGGATCCAGTCAACGGAGGTGATCAGACATGATGAGATCCAAGTCATTATTACTACTAGGCTGATTTTCTTAGCAGTGGCATTCACTCTGTAGAACAATGGATGCGTAATTGCAATATAACGATCCATTGAAATCACAGTAAGACTGAAGACGGATGCACTGCAACATACCAGATCACCTAGATTGGTTAGAGTAAAAACCTCAAATTTGAATTCCTTCTAACATACGTAAAAAAAGTGGGGTAATATTTTACCCGAAATCCAAATGTAGCATATAATGTGCCTGGGAGATAAATGGGAAGCATTCTCCTTAACGAATATATGTAATGGTAAAACTAAACATCCAACCAAAAGATCAGCGACTGCGAGTGAAAGAATAAAGTAATTATTGGGGCGTCGCAGAACTTTCACAAAAACAATGGAAACTATTACTAGTAGATTTCCAATTAATGTTACAATAACTAGCAAAATTCCAAAAGTAATTCTAAACCAATTTGGGGAACCCTTAGAACACGACATTTTGTACGACTTGTGCAATAACTAATCCTTTCTTCTTCCTGGCTTCGATTGGTCTATATTAAAACTAACAATACGGCGACAAAGGATCCCGTAACATGCTATCGCTTTGGATACGCCGAAAAGGTAATTCAAATATCCGAGTTGACTAATTTTGTAATATGATTTTGAACATCTGTGCTTTCCAGGATCATTCTGCTGATCCGAATATGATGAATTGAGCTTGAGCAAATAGTAAACACATGCCCACTCTTATGTAGGGTGACTATAAAAATGATAAGAGTTAGATTAGATTAACTAAGCAAACTTTATGTTCCAAGTTTTTTTCCAGTACATATAAATTTATAATACTGTAAGTGGTGGTTGCATTTTTCTACAAGAGAGGAGTAGCCGTTTAGTTTTTGACTCTGTTTGCCATTTTCAGTAATAGTTTTAACTGGATTCTAAGTCACAACTAAGATGTTGAGTAATTGTACGTGTTTGCTTAATTAAATTGCTTGTCATCACCCCGTTCCCACAATTGTCTTTAGATCCCCCCCCCCATTTTCCTCCAGGGAGGTAGAGAAAGGGGGCATTTAAGGGCAATGGTTCCCACCAAGGTGTCCTTGGAGTTTTAACTGAATTTTATTATAATTTATTATTATATTTAATTTACTTTGACAACAAATTGGACGACGCCACAATTTTTTTAATTTCAATTTTGTATTTCATGGGAAGATTGAATGCTTAATTATATTTATTTCTATATCATTATCCTTGTACTTTTAGCGTCCAATTAGGAGATTCAGATTCTTGATACATCCAATGACTAGTGTTGCGACAATTCTCGTATTCTGCCTCATAACAATGACATTTGGACATTTGAGGCATGACATCAAACGAGCTTGATTTAGTACGGAATAGACTTGTCCTGCCGTCATTCATAAATAACTAAAATTTCAAACTGTCCTCATCTTCCGACAATAAATAAGAATTAATTAGATTTTTACATTTTCAATTCAGTTTATGGACTTTGTATAATCACATTTTTATTAGAACGTAGTTAGAATAGTTCGTGAGTAAGCCAGTGATATAAACATCATTGAACCTATGTGCAACAACGACACTGATAAGTTCCTTTGTGAGACTGCATTTCTTGGAAGTGTCACCTTTTTTGCTATGCACGTTTGGGTTACATGTTATAGACAGATAGGATACAAGGGACACTACTAGAAGAAGCTTGTTCTTTTTTCCCTCATATTATCATATTCTATTTTTCCTGTTTTGATTCAGAGGACGTTAGCCCGTGGCGTAGGGTTTAAGGTTTTCTTTAAACTTATTCGACTTACAATACAATGTGCAAGAGCCTCTTTATCCTGAACAATAGGTTGGAAGCTTATTCCTTCTAAAAATAGAAACAATGAATATTTGATTAAGTTTGAATTTCATTAGGAGACACAAATTCTCTAGTCAAATATCATGCTTTGCGTTTGTCTTGCTGTTGTTGGAAAACTTTTTTCTTAAGTTTAAGTGCTGATGATGACTCAAATAACATTAGAGGTAAAATAAAAAGTATGCAAATTAGATGAATGAATTGAACCTGTCGCTTGAAGAAGATGATGGTTCGGAAGTGTCGAACAAATAGAGACCTTGGATAACCATATTGTGACTAGGCATGTTCAAGTTTCGGAATTGTTTTTCAATATCTGTAATATTCTACTAACGCCAAAAAGACTAAATGATAAGCAATGTGATAAAAACACGTAATCAAAATTTTGTTTAAACTAAAAGGCTGATTTGTACTAAAGTACAATAAAGAAAATTGATCAATAGACCAGTGGCGAATGGAGCGTGTTATAAAATTCTGTCAAGAAAATGTTTCTGTGGCATGTTTAATCAAATACTTTCAAGCACAACAAAAATTACAACTGATTACAATTTGAAAAAAGTTGATCGGCGGCGGTCAAGCAATTTAGATTTTGAGATCGAGCAAGATTATCAAAAAGCATCCACTCAACTCGGAACAGTTTTTAAACCGAAGCTATTTCATAAAAGAACACGATTTTCAAGCACTCGTTTCATGGGAGGAGGGGCCAAGCCCTTTTTGTAAAATAAACCACAAGAAAGGACCCATATAGAAACGGGAATTTTGTTTTAAATAAACTCATTTACAAAGGAATTTGGTTCTTTTTAAGAGCTTAAGGCTAGGCGGGAGTCAAGAATATAACATTTCTGTGGTAAGACATGCCCAGTCGGATTGTGTACAAACTAATTTTTGTATTGCACATCTTATTCATTGAAACAATTTCAGATGTGTAGAGATTTCTTAACACTTGGAATTCGAATTAAAAAATTACAAAAAAGTTGCCTAAACTGAATTGAACTTACGATTCTATTGCAAAGTGATTCCAGGATACCAATATCAAGAAATCCATGTTTGGTGAGATGGAAATATTGTCAATCATGGAGGGATTTTTTGCTAAAGGAAAAGAATCATTTCAAGGACATTCCCTTCCGATTGAGGTAATTCCTGATTTTTGCATCATTATTAAGTACCGCGTTAGCTGTATGGATTTATTTGCAACACTATCAAAAACGCTGTACAGAATCATGGAATTCAATGATTGTTAAAAAGAAACCAAGGTCAGAACTTAAAAATAGGCAAGAAACCAATCATTATTAGTACACGTGCCTAATTGTAATTTGATAGGACGATGCCATAAATCAAATAAAACCTTTCACCAATTAGTATCAACTTAAGTTCAACGAGGATTAGAATTAAACAAGAAAGAAATCTTTTTACGAACTTAACAAAATGCCTGGATTTATTTTCAATACTTCAAGAACATTTTACCGAATCATGGAATCCAATTATTGTTACGAAAGTAAATTTAAAATTACCCACTTTACCAATGGTGACAAAAAAAATTAGTAAATTTAACAACAAATAAACCTTTTGTCGTTTGGGTTTATTTTCACCACTTTCATGTTCAAGTCGAAGTCACGAGACCACTCAACTTTTTTAAATTCTGTTTTCGGAAACGTGTTCTCAAGGGTCCATCTCCAGGTTAAGTTCGAAGGAGGACAATGTAAACCAATTCCTTCCGGTTCAAAATTAGAAACAAACGAATTTCGTATCCCCCGTATTCAGCACCGATTCGAACGGATTTTGGCGGGATTCCAGATTCCCGGTAATTTTTAAACCAATAGAGCCAACAAACTACATGATGTTATGGAACCCAGATTAATTGCTTCAATAGGTTGAAATGTTGTCAATATTAACCTAATTAAATCTGTCAATCGCTTGGTTTCACGCCTTCATGGCTTCCCTAATGAACCTACCCCTTGCATAATTAATTGCAGACGTTTATTTTCACTCTTTTTTAATATATTTTTGCGTAGATATTATTCAACATACTCAAGTTCTTCAGTGGAAAACAGCTCCAAGCGTTTCGCCTCCTTGGGCGGAAGTGGAACGAAATCGGATGTGACAGTTACCGATCACTTGACCAAACCCCAATTGCAATGAAAACTCCGGACACTCTGGAGCGATTTATGGCAACAATGGCTACAAGGATTCAAAACGCGGTTCCATTTCATGCATTCAAATTCTTCATGCACCGGGCTGAGCCTTTTCTGAATTTTGACTCTGCCCAGCTCGGGATTTGGATCCGTGAAGCGACCGTTGCCAATTTCTGGTGGAACAGAAATCCAGATTTCCTTATCGACTTCCTTGGCAACACTCCAAACCTACAAACCCTTATTCTCAAAAACTGTGGGAATGACGTAATCGATTTTCCAGAAACTCCGACGCATCAAAATTTACGAAGTTTGCGACTAGAGGACAAAGTAAGTTGTGCTTATCATAGCATTGCTACAAGACACATTGAGCTTAAAATTGTCCGGGAATGGATTTTAAACTTTCCCGCCCTAAAAGAACTCCATTCTGATATCCACGTGTTGACGGAATCCAATGAGGAATTGTACGAATTTCTGAAATCGGCCCAACATTTGAAATCGATGCCCCTCAAAATCTGGTATACACCAACATCGACCGTCACAACTGGCTCTTTAAAAATACCGCCTCACTTCAAGTTCAACACAATCCTGTGCGTAAATACGACGGAAGAAACTGGAGAGTTAATTCGACACTGGCTTGCCGCTATTTCGGGGTTCCTCAAAAGTTTAAAAATTCAGCTACACCCGAGACCAGGAGTTTTTCATCTACCTCCAATTTTACCTCAACTTGAAAAATTGTTAATTGAAAAACCCTACTACTCAACATTCCCCACTCAACTAAATATAGCAACCCGTACTTGCCCAAATCTTCGTAAACTGGTCTTATACTTCAGAAATGTGGCAGCGTTTGCCGAAACTCAAATGTCGACTAGCGACATATTTGAAACCGTGGACACGTTCTATGTTCGTGGGAAGTTGCAATTCCAGGACTTGGGAATGGGTCGTAATTGGCATCTAATTCTACCTAACTTGAAAAGCTTTGGATTGAATTGTGGAACAGCAGAGGAATTGGAATATGTCGTAACAGTTTTCCCAGATTTGGAGAACCTTTACCTTTCTGATCTAAACTTTACGGCTGCGTTATTCAGGGCCAAATTTGATTTGTCGACTACCGAGAACGATTTTGGCGATCCATGTGATCGGGATTGGCCCCTTTCGAAACTACTCGGTAAAAAGCAGGATTCACCAACTTGACTTCTTATGCAATACATACTTCGTATTCTTTCCTAGGACTGAAGCGATTCGAGATAAAACTGCGTCGCGCGGATGGGGACTTTTTGTATGAAATTTTGAATTTAATGGAGGAAAACAAAATACCGGCACTCGACATATTTGGGATTCACAATCTGAACAATGTGATATTAATTTTACATTTATTTTATTATTATTAATTCAAATTCAATTGTTTCATTTCTTATGTATAGTGTGCAAAGATAGCAGGGAGAAGGCTCCTCGGAAAGTACAACTGTCATAAGCAGATCTCACTCACGACTGGGGACGAACTATGGGAATTTCCAGAGTGAGGAGCAAAAGAAGGTTCTGGAACATCGACGCCCACTCAACTTTCCCCGCAACCCTTTCTCTTCATTTACCGTCATGCCTCTTGCCACTAGCTATGGCCTAACGATCCATTTTAGAATGTTTTTGTTACGATGAATTCCTCGTTTTTCTTGAAATTTATACTAGCGGTTGTGTTGACAACAAAAGGAACGTCGAGGTGTCCGCAATAACCCTAATTATAGTCGAATTGCATTAATTGATCTTTTGTAAGGAGCCTAATAGCAAATTCAATGAAGAATAGAGAGCAAGAAGGGATTTTGTGCGCTTAATTTTTAATGCATGTACAATGCATTGGCGGTAAGAACAACTAGGCTGCTGGTCCGTCACTCCAAATATACAGTAGCCTGAAGATGAGAGGTCTAGAGAATTCTTGAACGGAAATAAATCCAGACTTTGGAGTTGTGTAAATAGGGAAGTATAAGTTCACTCACCATCTTAATTTTGCCAAATTTTCCTGAAAATTCAATTAACATAATCATGTCACCTGTTGGATGGAAGACGGCGTCGATCTAATTACCCTGCATTCAATTACCCGGGCAAAAGTATATTCTGATTCATTTAGTTATACTACATAAAAGGTAAATCAGGAAGAAGGGTATTTATTATTATTTATTATATTTATTCATTACTTATTTAACATGATCCATCAGAATAATAAACCCTCAAAATAAAAGAACTCCCTACAAATTAAACTTGTTGTTCTTTGAGAGACCGAAATATGCCATTTTAGTGGACGCACGGAACCAGTCTTACCGTCCCAATCGATTGGCTGGGAGCTCCTTGGCTTAAACATGCATACAATGTTTAGCTGTACTATACGTAATTCTCATTTCTATACGTGTTTTAAAATATTGTATAAGTTTATAAGTGTAAAAGTATATTTATTGAATAATGCCAAGGCAGACTATAGTGAAGGCAGGTTTTTGTGAAGATCGTAACGGTGACCATTAGTTCTTATGGGAACTACGCTAGGTGCCGTAACAACGAGAACTTTACGTTCCTGCCCTAGCGCGGAGGCTTAATTTACTAGGTCTATTACTTGGCCATTGACATATCAAGCCTACATTGAGCCTTACAATAACTTT
>Ga0194135_10002120_pt1 | contig 12012 bp, 14 predicted proteins | sample LitLau_LLRF_2013_FD_134024 | JGI IMG/M metagenome (GOLD analysis project Ga0194135, IMG submission 134024) | Freshwater sediment microbial communities in response to fracking from North America - Little Laurel Run_MetaG_LLRF_2013 (version 2) | ecosystem: Environmental > Aquatic > Freshwater >... | reverse complement strand
TTGTATGGTTGAAGCCAAAAAAACTGACTCGGTTTTATTCCCCCCCCCCATGAGGAGGCGATGTATGTATGACGGTGATATTTGAAACTCACTTGAGGATATTGTAGTTCTTTCCCAGGAATTCCTTCATTTCTGATGGATTCGTCAAGAGGAGATTGTGAAGGAGAACTGAGCATCGACTCACGGTTGTCCCGTAGTCTTTCACATGCCCAAAATTCTAGAAAGTAAAGTCAGTCCGAACTTTGTTAGCACCACTACATTTAACTTCACGAAATTAATTTCAGTGACCAACCTGAAACATATGCATGTAGAGCGTTAGGATTGGTTTGAGGGTCCCAAAGTGTTTTAGGATGTGGGGTTGCATGAGGTCAAACAATCCAAGAAATACTTTGAACGGGATATGATGGTTCTGGGAGTGGAAGACTGGGAATTCCAAATGAACTCGACCTTCCAGCAGAACAGCCATTAACGGAAGTTGTCTAAAGTGTAGATAAATCAGAGCAAGTCAATATTTCTTCCACCACTGGACGTTAAATATCAAAGCTAAAATGCATTCCTCTCTACCTCAGCAGTAACGTAGGGTGGACGGAAGCTATCTTCCGTAGGCAGAGTTCAAATTCATGTGTTGCTTTCTTGGCCCATTCTTTCCCTTGTTGAACGTTTGCAACAGCATTGATAAGGATGTGTGAGATCGTATCCAGGGCACAATTCCCATTCTCTTCCGATCTACTCATCAAGTCTTCGGGCTTCTCTTTCCAGTTCTCTGTCAGAATCACTTGCGGGAATTCCATGTAGATTTGAGCGAAGAATTTCTTCGTACAGGGGTTACGAGACCTGAATGTACAAATCGTGACTCGTATGTAAATTAATCAAACCGCAGACGAGACCTTTTCCTTCAACCAAACGAACGTACCTTGTACGACACATGCATACCAAAAAGTATAAGAGCTGAATGTATGACTCAACTTACTTTCGCTGTGACATGGAATTCATAACAGCGTCCACAATTTCTCGATCATAATGACAACAGAGGAGCCAGAGAGAGACCCGTTCGGGGAGCTGCTTCGGCTTCCTCCCAGTCTTGACAACCGCCGTCTCTGAACTCCCCAGTAGGTTCGAAATGGAAAATTTCGTGTTCTTCATTTCTAATTGGCTAATCTCTTCTACAATGTATTCCGCCATTACCAAAAGCTGTTGAAAAAACAAAATAAAAATCACAAGTGCTTAGGTACGTATACGATAAATTATCAGCTGAATGAGTTCAGATTCTGAATCAAATTCAAAGTATAATTTACCTGGTCGTTTGTCAAATTGAAGACGGACAGTTGTTTCTGGTGCTTGGGAACATATTTATCAACACCCTGCCACAGCTTTGGATTTGAAATTGTAGAACTGATCAAGTCCAGCACAACAGAAGGATCATAACTAAATATTACGTTATAAAATAAGTTTAGTACGTATTTAATTGAAATGGTCGAGCGTCACTGGAATTACCTCGGCACAAATTCGCCCAAGAATAAATTCAAGCATTCTTCGACCGTTTGCCAACCGGACTCGTGCGTGAGTACCGTCAAAAGAAATGCACGGCAATGTGGTGCGATTTCCGAGCGTCCAAATAAAAGTGCGAGCTGACAGAGAAAGTAGGTGAGAAAGGAATACAATTTAAACCAAATCCAAATACAAAGACCTGTTCCTTTACACTTACTTGAACATCCAGAGCATTCTTGACTATGCATGGTTCCACTTCCCGAATCGTGTCTACGAGTTGACCCACCGTGTTACCGATTTGGATCTTTTCAAAAGGAGAGCCTTCCCCTGGTTTCTTTTCCTGTGTCATGGAGTATCTCCTTTGGATTTGAGGGATGTGAGTGGAAGGGCCCGCCTCTTCGAGTAATGGGACCGAGCTCCGCCTCCGTCCAGTCGGTGAGGACAAATGAAGCAACTGATTCGCTAGACTTCGAATGTTCAAATCTTCTGTACCCGAGGTATCCATTAGCTCCTGCTTCTCCTTTATTTCGGACGTCTTCCGTTTCTGATTCAAAGGAATGATACTTAGCAAAGAATTCCCGAGCATCTGGTCCTGAGGGGTTTTGGTCAATTCAGGTAGAATGAGGACTGGGCGTGGATTGTAGGGAACAGGAACTTGGAATTTCTCAATGCTCTCCTCTTCAGGGGCAGCAAGTTGGTTGAGGAGACGAAAGAACTTTTCTCCGCCCTTGGCACCTCGTTTCCACTGAACTTCGACGATTGTCTTCATATACCGTGGATCCAAAATAGATTCCGACATTTTCTCTGGACTTTCTTCAACGGCCTTATCCAAACAGTAAAGCAATCCCCTACAAATGTCAAACAAAACGTAAATCATCAACAATTTAACAAAAGCGTGCGTGTCGTGCTGAAGCTCACGTCATAGATTGGATGGGGATCCCAAAAGACTGGACAAAGAGCACCAATTGGTCAATATCCAAATCCTCGGAAGCGGCAGCCAATAGACGCGTGTTGTTGGATCGTATCATTCGGAGTTTGATCCAATCAGGGAAAAGAACGGCTTCTTCCACGGTATTCAGGAGGAGTCCCTTTGGTGCAAATTCCGTCTTGACGGGAAACCACATTTCCAGTAATTCATTGTAGCGTAACTCCGTGACTGCATTCGGTCCTTTCCCTTTGGGTGATTTTGATTTCTTTCCCTTTTCTTGTTGATCCGAAATCTCAGCATAGGAGGACAGGAGAATCACAATCGCATGGACAATGAGGATGTTCATGTTGGCTTCAAGCCCTGCTTTATCCCATCTCACAAGAACTTGTTCAATACTTCCAGTCCATTGCTGACAATCTTTCCCTGGCTCTCGAATCTACAAAAGAGTTCATGAGTTCAGAGTAATAGAGAAAATGAGAAAAAAATCCTCAAACCAAGGTGGATTTTAGTAAAATCAGTTTGATTATTGCTTGTGATTACCTTTTTCATGTAATTCAAGTAGATGTCAAATAAACAGTCGTAGACCTCTGGATTATTGGTTAGGAGAGCTTGAATCACAATGCACCGCTCAACCACCAATTGCGTCACGTCGAGAGCCAAGTTGTCCAAGATCGTGTCCGACTCCACAACCCCCCAAACACTCAAAAATTCCAAGTAACGAGCGATCGAGGCAGGCTCATTCTCAACTTGAATTGCTTCCCGAAGACATTTTGTAACCGTCTCTCGTACATCGGAAAATAGGGGAAGTGCTGGGATTGTTTCCAGTAGCCAATTGTCATCCAGTGGTTTCTTTGGACTGGAAAACAGGAGTTGCAAGGCCTATTACATAAGAAGTAAGAGTAAGAATGGATGGAATGTTTACACAACATGAAAATCTCATCCAATAGGACATTTTGATTTTCGGCAAAGTTTACCTGAATTCCTTGAAGTCTACTTTGTGCCTTTGGAAAAGACAGTCTACGGAAGAAAAATTCAAGAATTTCTGTCGCGTTGTCCTCTGTTGTCTTCTGTACAGCATTCTGCACAATATAAAAAAAAATCAATAAAACCAATTAGAAAAGCAAGCACAGATTTAACCATTAAATCGTTTTCGAATGAGGTTGTGCCATACCTGCAGAAACTGAAGTAATTGAAGAGATTTGGTATCTTCCTTGCAGACTTCCGTCGTCTGTGACTTGTGTCCTTTCTTCGGTGACTTGTCTCCACTTCCTGCCGTCTCAGTTCCATCTGTTTCCGAGTTGTGAATCTTGACTAGACGATCCGTCTGTCCCATCATAAACTCACAAAGGGATCGGACCGGGAGGATGTCAAAAGAGCCTTCAGTGACCAACTCGGATAACCAAGGCATCGATTCCGTTTTTCTTCCCATTAGATCCACGAGGAAATCTGGATTCCGACTGCAGAAAGTTAATGATTATAGGTTAGGTTATTAAAATAGTTGAGTATGTTCCGAAAGAAAACTAACCTTCGGCAGAACCGATACCCAAGACGAAGTTGCTCGTTGAGGGATTTCAAGTGGGGAGTGACCCATGGTTGCGGCGTCCTTGGTTTCCCATAGGGGTCAAGTGTTATCAACTAAAGAGAAGAGAAATACGTGAAACGCGAGACTAATGACTTCCATAATAAAGGTAATTTACAGCTTACCTGTGCCAATAAAATGCTACTCTTCTCTGTAATTGTGCATTTTGTAGATGCAGCCGCCAAGTGAGTCTCAAATTCAAGGATTTGCTGTTTTTCTATTGCTGAGATCTGAAGCTCCCGTGAAACGATTTCATCCAGAGTTTCTGTCGAGGCCAACGTAGGGAATGTGAAATGGCTAGTTGAGACAAAGCAAAGTTAAATTGGAAACCTGAAATCATACGTCAGCATTCGTCCATCCTTTGTCTTTACACAAAACGAACTCTTACTTTGTCATACACATTTCCATCAAGACTTTGAGCGTTGGGAGCGTCTCCCATCCTATCTTCCCAATGACCGTGGGGTTGTAGGAGGCCAAAATTAGAAGCATTGTCCAGACTCTCCAGCAGGATTTCGTAATTCCAAGTTTCGGCGGAGTGTACCTACAAACAATGAAGGATAAGAGAGGATAGTTGGAAAACAGTTCAAAATAAGTTGTACCCAATGGGGAGAGCGATATTTTCCGGGTGCTTGTACTCAGCAAGTCTGAAGAGAGAATCAATAAGATCCGAATTGGAGATTTCAATGCGGGCTCCATGCAAGGCTGCTTTCATGACCATCATTTCAGTAGCATCCAATATTTCCGCTACGGTAAAGAAATTGTGTTCCTTTGAAAATGCTTGGAAGAGGACCCACATGAATGCGGGTTCAAGGAGTGGGACTTCGAGGCAGTGACGTGAAAACATGTTCCTGTCAGATTCGGTTGGCCAATTTTCCTTGTAATTCAAGTCACTCACTGGATCTTTCAAAGTAAACTGGAACCAATTTTTGAAAAAATCATAAATGCAAAATAGTTTTTTTTTGATTTTTTGACAGAACCAAATTTAAAATATTCTCACCTTGTAGAGGGCAGCGTGATAATCGAACTTCTGGGGACGGTATAATTTCATTGCCACAGAGTAGAGCCAGGACAAAGCTTCCTCCTGAACCTTTGCGATTTGGTTGTAGAAATTCTGAAAACAAAAAAATGCTTGTTGGGGGTTCATCCTTTGAACTTTGAATAAAGAATCATACGGTGAGAACGCCAACATTCTTCTCGGTCCGGCTAACTGATGCTTCCTTCACATTCGGAGTGAAGGAAAGAAAGAGTGAAAATACGACAAGGTCAACCACGTTCCGAAAAACACGATTTCTCATTTCTGTCCCTTCCGGCCAAGTCAATTCCTAAAAAAAAAAATAAAAAGTACCATTGAAAACAATGCAAGGCAAGGGTTGCAGGGTGCATTAATTTAGTTGCCGGTGTAGAAATTTCTAGTCCTTACCCTGACATTGAGCAATCCGAATACAAAGTCACTCAAATTGCAGTCGTGTCGACAGGCTCGCATGCTATCCCGCAGGATTTGCCGGAGAGCCACAATGAATTCTTCCTTCTTTTGTAAAAGATCCATAAAAATTACGGCAAGTTCTGAACGAGCCTCTGGGAAAGCAGAAAGGATTGATCCTAGGACGGGATAATTTGTAGGATTCCTTTGAAGTGATAATTCATTGTACACAATTTGGACCAAGACGTTCTTCAAATTCAGTCCATCCCCACGCACCATTTCCCTAAACAGAAACGTTTAACGGTTTTAGATTTAAAGGTTTTCCATAATTTCAGGCTCCTGTACTTACCTCATGGCTACCGAAAACAAGTGCGTGAGCTGCTTTGTCTTCATTCTCAATTTGCATATCTGAACAATGTACTGCCCACCGTCAGCCCCGGGTGACCTGTAGGATTTGGCATTGACGCAGAGGTATATGAGCAGTTCTTGGGCGTGTTTGGAGCACTTGGGGTTGTGGAGCCTGAAAGAATTTATTTTAATTGTGAATTTTAACTCAAACCGAACAGCTGGAGGACGAGGAAGTTGTTTTGAAATCGGTCAACTGTGATTGGATTACCACTGCTCAATCCGAGAGATGACAAAAGAACGCACTTCCTGCAATCCACAACAACTCCCAAGCATCCGGAATAAATTTTTGGGAAGTTCGGGTGACCTCTTCTGGATGATTTCTTTGGCATACTCTACCACCATTGATTCCACTGCTTTCAGCGACCCCGAGAATCTGCTCAAAACGTGTAAAGGTAAGGTGAGAGGTATGGAAACAACGAGAAAAAGATATTTCTGTGAAAGTTGTGCTTGTGCAGAATGCATTCGATTCGTATTCGTACCTTGGCAAAGTTTCATCCACCTCCACTTTATGATCCTGTATAATTTCAGCGAGTTCATCTTGAAAATTAGGCTCAAGGTCAGTTATGAGAGCAGGGGAAGAACTCCCAGAAGCCCCAGGACCATGCTCCGGAGGAGGTAGTAAATCACTCTCTGGTGTCAACGTGTCAAACGAGTTGATGAGCGTGTCAATAAAGTCCTGACACTCGGGTCTGTCAACCCAATACCGCTCGTGACACGCATCTTCCAACCATATCTGCAGCAATTTGTGATTCACATTCAATAAAAGAATTTTTGGGAAGCAACGGATATCGTGCGGATGAATCAACGTGCAATACCTGCGCAAAGTTGAGTGGCCACGAAGGAACATCCGAATGTGAGCTGAGGATCATGTTAACAGCTAACGATGAACACATTATTGGATAATACTGCCCAGGTTTATTCTTGATATCGACCCCTGGACGCTTCGTCTTGGCCAAAGAGCACATGGCGTCAATTGCAGCTGGACTTTGTAGATTCACGGCCTTGTCCTTGGATGACAGTAACAATGCCTGGCAAAAACTCAAATCGGGCTTTTCCTTCATTTGACGCAACCGTTTCAAAGAACCAACTAGTAAGGCCTAGAACAAGAAAAATATTTATGGAGACCTGAAAATAGTAAGCCAGCGTAGTGGTTGGTTTACCTCGGTAGTTGATGGGTCATCCAGCTCCTCTGCCTTTTCCATAAATTGAAGAAATTTGGAACCTGTCAAGTCCATTGTATCCAACTGCTTAAAAAAATACTCCACTTCTTTCTTCTGTGATTTCTGATCCGGTTTTGCAGTGGATGGTGCGCCTGTGGAAGCCGACGGGGATGAACCAGCACTGATACTGGCAGTAGAAGAAGATGAACTACTGTGACTGTGACTTTTACTTTTCTTGATTGGAACAGTGCTTGAAGGAAGACTTTCGGCGTCTCGTTTCCTTTCGTTCCCACCTTTACCATGGCTGTGGCTACTGCTACTAGTTGGGGCTGAAATTCAAAGAAAAGGATACATTTTGTATCATCACACTTCCACTTATACAGTATAACAAGTCCACGTCCACTCGAGAATTACGTTTTGTAGATGTTTTCGAGGATAGCGACGAAGAAGTAGTCGGCTTTGAGATTTTTGGTGCGGTTTCAGGCTCAGGAGGTGTAGCTGTTGCTGTTGGTGCCGGTGTTGCTCCTTTTGTCTTTCCTAATGGAATTAGCCCCGCCATCGTCAAAGGCTGATGAGATTTATTTCCAGGCTTCCTTGGTCTGTCCATCCTGTACCAGAAACCAGACAAGCTCGTGACACTACGACTCTTGGGACCGACCGAGTCACTTTATTCTGACGTCAAATTCTACTGGAAGATTATAAGAGAACACACGATCACGTAATCCTGTTCGAAAACGTCGGTCTTAAAAGAATATTCCGAATTCCAATCTTGGTCTTGTTAGCCAGTTCCAATTAATGAAAACAGATGACAAACTGGACAACTGGATACTGGAACTGGACTGGATTAAGATTTATTAAAATGCTTCTTCATCCGGCACCGCTTGAAACTCCCGCTCTAATTTGTTGTGACAAATGCTGGCAACGGTGTAATTTTTCACTTTTTCCCTGTTCATTTCACTTTTCTTCGTCCTTGAAAGACAAGACACAAACAACGACACCGCCACCACCGCCGCACCGCTCGCTCTTTCCTTCTTTTGTAGTTTGTAACCGGGAAACAGTTAATTTAATTTCAGAAAGGTCAGAGGTGAAGCAATTCTTCAACCCACTCCGCAACAATGAAGGAAACGTGCATTTAGAAGCCGTTCGTGTTTAAGGAAAAAGGGAGTGTATGTTGAAGTTGATTGCTAACTGACAATTGGAACGTAAGCTTGCAAGCTTGCTTATATCAATCAAAACACACCATGCTCATTTTGTTCATTTTAACGACGCCCCATTAATGATTATCTTCTTTACTTGCACGTAGGTCGTGTAAGAGGACCAGGATGTACGCATCAGGAGCATCTAACTTATCCATGGCTTCCGGCTCCCCCTTTGACCATCCTCACCATGTCAAACGTGAATCCAAATCCAACCCAACTAATCGACTTACCCCTGAAGGGATGAAGAAATATTTGAAGGATCGGAATCATGATGACTCTACCATTGTGATTCTCCATGCCAAAGTGGCTCAAAAGTCCTACGGGACTGAGAAACGATTCTTTTGCCCACCCCCATGTATTTACCTCCATGGAACCGCCTGGGAGCGGAAACGACAGGAGTTTTTGGCAGCTGGTGAAAATGAACAGTCCTCACAACTCTGTGCCTTTATTGGGATTGGAAATTCCGAGCAAGACATGCAGCAGTTGGATTTAAATGGGAAACAGTACTGTGCAGCCAAAACATTGTTTATCTCGGACTCGGACAAGCGGAAACACTTTATGCTCTCAGTCAAAATGTTCTATGGGAATGGGCATGAGGTCGGGGTTTTCCAGAGCAAACGAATCAAAGTCATTTCCAAACCTTCCAAAAAGAAACAGTCTCTGAAGAATGCAGACCTCTGCATTGCCAGTGGGACTCAGGTGGCCTTATTTAACCGCCTTCGCTCGCAAACCGTCAGTACGCGCTACCTCCATGTAGAGGATGGGAACTTCCATGCTTCCTCAACACAGTGGGGTGCCTTTACGATTTATTTGGTCAACGAAGAGGAGGAGGATGAGGACGATAATGATAATGAGGATGAGTTTTACCTTCGAGATGGATACATCCATTACGGATCCACCGTCAAATTAGTTTGCAGTATCACGCAAATGACACTTCCGAGATTAGTTATACGCAAAGTACGTTGGAAGTCAAGAGCCTAGTTGAAGAAAATAAGTTGATCCTAATTAGTGATTCTATTTTTGGTGGATTTCGCAGGTAGACAAGCAAATGGCACTCCTTGATGCGGATGATCCAGTTTCCCAACTTCACAAATGTGCCTTCTACCTTAAGGATACGGGCCACATGTACTTATGCCTTGCCCATGAGAAGATTATTCAATTTGAGGCGACGCCGAGTCCCAAGGACCCAAACAAGGAAAGTATTAGTGACGGGGCTGCTTGGACGATTATTAGCACAGACAAAGCAGAGTACACTTTTTGTGAGGGGGCTGGACCAGTGACAAGTCCCGTAACTCCAGTTCCGGTTGTGACTAGTATCAGTGCCAATGGGGGTGGGGACGTGGCCATGCTGGAAATCAACGGTGAGAATCTTGGACCCAGCTTGAAGGTCTGGTTGGGTGAGATTGAAGCGGAGACCATGTACCGTTGTCAGGAGAGTCTGATGTGTGTCCTGCCGGATATCTCTTCATTTCGGAAGGAGTGGGACTACGTCCGCGTCGCAACTCACGTCCCAGTCTCCCTTGTCCGCGAGGACGGAGTCATTTATCACACGGGACTCCTCTACACTTATACCGCCGAACCTGGTCCTACGCATTTGAACAATTCAGGCGGAATGGATGGAAAAGTTCTCAAGTCAGCTCGGACTCAGGGTGGTGGACCCGTGAACCCGTATCACCAGAATAGTAGTCCCATGGGCATGGGCTCACTCATGACGAGTCCCAGGAATGCAATCTCAATGTCACCCAATGACCCCCTCCAGTACTACTACCGAAGTCAAGAAGAGGACAACTGCAAGTACCGACTGTAGTGGCTTAGTTCCTCCTTCTCGTTCTCCAGCCATCCACCAATGTCCCGTTCCTTACCATTGAGAATATATCAATTTGTGTTCAAAATGGAGCTCTAGCTAGACCCTCTCAAACTCTTGCATAATTTATAAAAGTTAAGTCATTATTACGAGTCCCTGACCCTGACTAATTATTATCAAAGGTCAATTCTAACAATATTTTATAAATTCCTATTAGAAAACAACCTTTAGTTTACTTGTTTTTGTATTATTAATCTTTCCTCTATTCTCTCAGAATAATATTTGGAATATACTTGTGGAAACTGCTGAAAATGGAATGCCCCCGTCATATTTTAAATCCCCCGATTGACCCACCTTTAACATCTTCCATTTTCATGAAATCCTAATCCTATACTCTTGGTGGACGAGTTGCAACGCGTACCAACTGAAGGAAGACTGATTTACTTTCACTTGACCTTGCTGCAAACGGAGAATCCAAACGAACTCACCCACAGCTTCATGTAAAGTAAAAGTTACTTTATTCCATATAGGCAATTAACGAAACAAGAAGAGCGGGTCAAAGGAATCTACTTATTCTTCTTTCGCTTTAATTTTCCAGCTTCACGGGCTTTGTTGGCTTCTTCAGGGTTCTCAGCCGCCTCCTTGGCTCTCTTCTGACGAAGTCCAACCAGTCGTGCATCCGCTCGAGATCTACGCAGAGTGGAGAAGGCAGCGAATTTCTTCTCTTCCTCCGTGGGAACGCGAGCCTTTTCCTTCTTGGCGGGTTGTGTGATTGGAAGGACTGGTCCCTTCAACTGCTGAGCCAATTTCGTCTCTTCAACCTACAATTACAGAAGAGAAGCGAAAAGAAATGCTAGTTGGGACTCCTAATTTTTAATAGCTGGAGCTGGGAGGAAACGCGTCTATCCGCGTTGAGGGAATAAAATTGAATGAGGGAAGTGAGTGAAGAGTGATTAATGGGATTAACTTACGGTGGAATCTCCCTTCCATGGTTTCTTGGAATTCAATGGGAAGAGAATCAACTTGGACCTGTACTCCTTGAGCCGTTGCACATTTCGCTGAAGAGACTCAACACAACGATTGCGTCTCCTGTGATCTACGGCAATTCCGATAGTACGGGCAAAGTGCTTGCTAAGACCGGCCCTGTTGACTTCCTCCAGAGTAAACCCACGACCGGCACGGACTTTCGTGTTGTATCTGACAGTTGGGCATCGGACCACGGGTCGGAGAGGTCCAGCAGCTGGGCGTGGAGCGACGCGGCGAGCCTTCTCCAATCGCTTCGCATGACGTCGGATCTTACCAGCTGGTTGATTGAACCATGTCTTGACGTGCTTTTGCCAATCCTTGTGGAAATGGCCATTCGGAATCATGTTATTACGTTTCGGAGACATGGTGCACCTGGTGAAAAACCAACAAAAGACATGCATCAATGTTACATTGACAAATTAACAAAATCAGCAAATCACAAAATGACAATCCAATGGCACTCTTATCATCCCAAAAAATAATATAGTTAGTAATAGTAAGATCTTTAGCTCTGCTTTCGCTTACGTTTGCTAAGCACCACAACTGCTGCAACTAAATTAAAACTATCCAAATTCGTCAAAATGATTTGATAAAGCAAAATCTACTTTACTTCCTGGGTGCCTCGGTGGTGCCTTCGCACTTTTTGTACTCTTTATCCTTCCTTCGCCTTCTTTTCCGTCAAGCAGCAACAGCAGCAAGCAGCAGCACGCTTTCAAAAATTGAGTTCAAAATTAGCGGGATAGTCCTGGCCGGTTTGACTACAATTAATCTTAGCTATGCATGCTTAATCCGTCGAGTATTCAAGCACTTCCTCGCCTATCAAGGTAATTAACGTTTATTATTAAAATTGTACAATTAACTTACCAATTGATGTGAATTCAATCCTTGAAAAATCGGTACAAATTTCCGGCAGTGAAAGCTGCGGAAAGAATCCACGTCGTGAAGTTTCAAGGGGAAAGACAGAGAGCGCCTCTCCACTTTTACTTTTCACTTCCAATCC
>Ga0194135_10002119_pt1 | contig 12014 bp, 10 predicted proteins | sample LitLau_LLRF_2013_FD_134024 | JGI IMG/M metagenome (GOLD analysis project Ga0194135, IMG submission 134024) | Freshwater sediment microbial communities in response to fracking from North America - Little Laurel Run_MetaG_LLRF_2013 (version 2) | ecosystem: Environmental > Aquatic > Freshwater >... | reverse complement strand
TGGAAAATCGATAGCTCTGGGGAATGTACACGCTGAGTGTCACTGGGTTCGTGAAACTGTGAATGTAAGTATGGCGTTCTGTTCCGTAAAGCTTATTGCATTCTTATTATTATTTTTATTATTATTATATCAAAAGTGAACCGCCCGCCGCACTCCACTATTCAAATCCCCATCCAACACTCCCACTCACTCGCTTCTCAGTTCTCATCATGAATTTAAATCCAACATTGGCAGCATCCTGCTCCTTCTTACCATTGGATTTCAACAAAAAAGTAAGAACGAGCCTTGGAGACAGCACTGAATAGGGCAGTCAACTCACTCCCTTCTCAGGCTCTACGCCACATTCCGAGAAAAGAGAGTCGACCAGTTGCGGAGAACAGAAATAAGAAATAAGTAATTCCCATGCTGACCTGGACTTCACAAGTCAACTTTCAAACTCATTTGAAACCACTGCTGACTGAATTCAAGGCATAGGAAGAAATAATTGATTTGGAATGTAAATACGTTAGACCGTTATTTCTGGACGCGAGTGTCCGTGATGGGACGCATCTGTAGATCTCCTAAAATTTGCGGAATAAATAAACTCTGAGCAAACATGCCGCTGGGCTCCAAGTTTCCCAGATTTCCTGTTGGTACTATACTCCGTTCCTCCTCCGCGTCCTCCCGAGGAGGAAGTGTGTTGGTGAAGGAGAAAGGAAAAGAAACTTTTTAGTTTCAAAACGAGAGGCAAGGGAAAGTAGGGAGGCTGCTTCTCGCACTACTGATTCTGTCAGTAGTACACATAGGAACGGGAAAGCTTTCCTCATTCAACATGTCCTTTCAATCAGTAAAAGACATCAACAATGAGAGGGTAACACCTAGACCACTTTGGCCGCCTCCACAGAGATATTGTTCACCGGCAGTGTACAGTCTCCCCGCAGCCCCCTATGCAAATCTTCCCAAATCTGAAATCCCTTTTCTTCCCGATGACATTCTCCCCACCACCAAGGATAACAAACGACGTCCCACCCAGGCGGAGGTGGACGGAGTCTACACAGTGCGGGAACAAATAAGTTTGACCAAAGGATTACCATCGAGGGACCCATTCCAAAGTTTCTTACGATAACAAAAGAAGATCCGAATGTCAAATCATGAGTGGACTTTTGCCCTCAGTCTCCACTCTTTCTCCGCACCTGAATCCGGAGGATGACCCGGACGAAGAACGGAGGAAGAAGGAGAAGAAGGTACGAGCAGGAAAGAAAATGAAATTGGGAACGCAGGAATATTGAAGGAACGTCCGCCAAGGAATATGGTAGTGACAGATAGGAAACGTCTAAATTCAGTCAAAGTTGGGTTAAACTTCCACTCCTCCTCAAATTATTATTTTTTTTTTTATCTTGTTTGAGTATACGAGTAAAAGTAAGAAGAGAAAGTTGTGTGTAGACTTTCGAGGAGTTGACACAACAAGGAGTGAGTGAAAACAGGAGAAAGTGAGAAGGTCCTCAGTCCGTGCGAACTGTATTCTTTTCCCTCCCACACTTGTGACTGGGGAGAAAGTAAATCCAATACTACGAATCGTCAAAACCAAACAGACGAACCAGAAAGAAACTTTTCGATGACTCGGCTTTTATATCTTTTTTTGTTTTTTATTATTCAGTCACCCCGTTTTCTCCGCCGTTCACAAGGATCCACTTCCACCAGGACCCCGCCGCGTCATGCATTGCGTGAATCTTCATTTCCCAGATTACCCTCTGTCACACTCTGGAATTTATTGCACTTTCCCCCTCTAGCCAAAAAAACCGGTGCGTCGTGGTGGTGGTGGTGGTGGTAGTGGTAGGAAGAGGAACTCAACCCGAGAAAGTTTCCGCACAGATTCCCTTTTCCGTCGGGAAGAAACGAATGCCATATGCTCCCTTTTCCTACTTTTTGATCCGAGTCCATCATCACTTTTCCTAACGAGCAGTGACGAGGACGAGGACGAGTTGAATGAACTTAATTTTGGTCAATTGGAAAGACTCATGTGGAGAGGAGGCGAGGGAGGGATGGAATATATGGTCCGTCGGTCATCAACGAGCGTCTGCTCCCTATGCTACTTATCTTCTTCTTCTTGGGATAGGATACATTACAGACGCGGAATCGGAGTGAGTAGTCTATTCATCATGATTATACGATTACGGAATCCACTCACAATCCGGGGAAAAGGGAAATCTGAGATCTTGGTGCAATCCATCTCCCGTCATCAGGTGGCAAGAGAACGGGAAACGAATCCAGTCCGAAACTTAAACCTGGCAGGATAGAGGATGGACTGACTAAAATATTAGTGAAATGTTACCTGACGTCAATGAACTTGTGAATATTTAACTTGACATAATCAATCAATTAAACTAACTCCGTCCTGGGACACTAGAAATGTGACCCTCCTTTGAGTTCCAGAACACCAGAGAGACGGGATCAAAGTTGAAGAGAAAGTTGAGTGGATGGGGAAAGTGGGATGGGGAAGATTTGGCAATCAATCAGTGACGTCCTAATCTTATCTCCCGCCTCTCCATCTATGAATTTTTCCTCATCTCTTTCCAAATTGGACTTTCCATTCTCGTCGTCGTCGTCGTCGGAGACTTTTGAACAAGCTCTTTTTTTTTCATTCATTTCATCACCACCACCGCGCTCCCGTTCCCACTTCCCGTTCATAGTTGTTGTAATCGTCTCCCTGTCACCGCACTCTTCTCTGATTGGACAGGAAGACGACAGCGGAAGACGGATTATTCCTAACGACAAAACGATCACTTTCTCTCGACATTTCATTTTCCGGTGAGCCCCACGCTCATCACTCTCGTAACTCTATGATTTCCATCCGCTACGTGTCTTCTTTACCGCCGTCGTCACAAAAAAGAGCAATACCGCACTACCTTCCTGCTGACGCTGACGCTAAAATTGTGATGATAAAGGGAGATGCCAGGATGTCGGACGAGACAAGTGCGGGAACGGGAGTAGACGGGAATCGGAATCAACCAAAATTGAAAAGAATTCAAAGGAAAAAGAAGAAACTTGGTCCAGTGGTTCCAAGTTCCTCCAGATGGGAAGAGACACAGAACAAAGGGTTTAATTCAACAATTTCCTTTAACCTTTTCCCTGTGACACCTTTGTCAAAAAGACTGCTCTCTTCCCGATGAACTTGCTTATTCGCACCCATTCATCTGGACAAGTTAACTTCGGAGGAGGAAATTCTCATCTCTGGCAAGAAGGAGACGGACAAGAGCTCAGTCTAGCAGAAGAAAGTAAATGAACACACTGATGATGAAAAGGGGTTTTTTGGGAGAGAGAAAGCAGAGAGAGGAGGAGAGAGCACTAGTGGAAAAGAGAAAATTCCTCTCAAGAAAATGGGAATAGGAAGGCAATCAAGTCAGAAACTCAATGTTATTTACCATGCCAGTAAAGTCTGACGGGGGAGGGAGTGCGTCTCCGCTCTTGTGTACTTTCATCATCCTCTTCGTCTCCGTCCTTGCTGGGACTGCGGGCGAGTCTCCGTAAGAGTGTGAAAGTGAAGGAAAGAAGGACTTTCTTCGTAAATACAAAGAAAGTTGAAGAACCTCCTTCTTCTTTCTCCTCGCATACACTTTCCCTCCCTTGTGCCCTGTGCATCGTGGGGCATGGCAATATGGGGCTTGAAATGGAATCATTATTTGAAGTCTTGGGAAACTGCAAAATCGGAGACGAAATGGCTGGGTCTCAGGTGGTAGTCAAATTTCCATTCGCCAGAAAACGATTTCTCCCGGATGAGGAAAGTAAACATAATTTCTCTACGCTTTATATAATGTTCCTTTGTCTTCCCTGAAGCCAATGGATCTCCTCTTCCATTATTTGGATAACTGCGAGCCCCGAAAAGAAAGTCAACTTCCCCCCTTTCCCACTCGTCTTTAGAACTCATTAATGGATCCCCACTGACGGGAAAAGGTAATGCGTAATGGAGAGAGGTTCAATTTACTTAATTCATCAACTGAGATGAATGCATTCATCCTTGCTGAGAATTCCATTAAATCGGTTTCTACTCCTATCCTACCTCCTGCTCATTTCAATTTGCAAAACGTGGAAACTACTAAAATAATTGAGAGAAAGACTCGAGGGCAATAATCCGCCAAGTTTGAGCCCATAACGATTTAATTGAATTTGGATGGGAAAATAAGGTTGGAGCTTAATGGTAACTTGTGTATTTGATGCAGCAAATAAGGAGGATGCAGCGGCGGAATTCCGGGCACGTCAACCTCGCAGTCCTCTCGGGGGCTCAGCGGGACCAGCCACCGTGGCCTTGATTATCTTGAGGCTGCCTCACCCAGTAGCCAAACGGGGCGAAATATTCGTGGCCATGTTGCTTGGACTGACCTCGGTAGACTTTTATTTGCACTCGGCCGTTCCCATGATGTTGCTGCTGATGATGGTTTCCTATGGAAAATCGTTAATATTTAATTACTAGGCTCCGTCTCCTGGATGCTTTGAGCTTGGAAAGACGCCGAAGGAAAAGGCATTTGAACACACCTGCAGCAGTTTCCAAATCCGGATAATCTCTTCCTGGATATGAGAATACGGAGAGAAATGACGCCACCACCAACAGAAAGAACAAAGGGATCTTCATCTTACACTCGACTCGACTGAGGACTTGGATTCCTTGGGCATCCGTATTTATACGTAATAGGAATCCTCTTGCAGGTGGGAACAGAAATTGGTTCACATTTAGTGCACTCCATGGTCTGGTTCATCTCCGCGGCAAAGCCTTCAAGAAAAGGACACCTTCATTAAGGGGGTTGATGATGATGAGTCAAAGAGCAGGAGAGTTGCGGCCGCGGAGAAACAATTAGTTTCAATTTCATCTTCTTAATAAGTATGAAACTGAGAAAGTGGTTAAAGGGAATCTAACCGTAAAGTCTCACCTTTAGAAAACTACTGTACAAGCAAAATTAATTATCCGCCGTCTGCCTTCGCCACGTAACCTCATATGCACTTGACCTAGTTCATCCGACTCGCGTCGGTGAAGGGAACCGAGTAACCAAATCGGATCATCTTTCCGTCAAAACCATAAAAAAATAGGAAAGTTAAATATATTGCCCTGTGAAAATTATAATAGAATCAAACAGGATTAAATCTAGCGCCCCTTGAACGCGATGAAAACTTATCCTTAGCCGATCAGTTCCAACTCGCGTTGTGGGTCTCAGCGCACCAGCCCCCACCGACCGTTTTAACTAACTTTGTGCATTAGTTACTTGGTTAGGTTAGATTTAGAAAGTGTACTAATGCACCCAAGTTGGGTAAAACGGACGGACGGTGAGCTGAATGGGATCTCCAACTGAAATTCGGAAACAATTCCACCAAAAGGCTCCGCTGTCCGCTATTTCCTGCTTTTAAGTCCACCTCAAGCTAAGTGTTTGATTGGTTTTCCAGAGCGTTAGCATAATATTGATGAAAAAGAGGACTAGATAAATGAGGAAAGAAATTAAGAGAGTATTATTGGCAAGAATAATCCCAAGGATTCGCATTAAGCAGAATGCCCTGACGAATCTGCTAGTACACGCCTCTTTCCAGTATTTCCAGCAGCAGTGACTCCATTTTCTGAAACCCAGTTAAATCTTTTGTGAATTTTGCTGTCAACCCAAACCCTTTGAGTTATTGCTAAGCATTGTGGCTGTCAGCACTCTCGACTCCTGACCCGTGTCGAGAGTCATTTCCAAATGCTGCAATTCTGACGGAAAATCGACACGGTCGCTTAGAAATCAAAAACCCAGTCCGCATCTTCACAACCGGCAAGCTAAAATCCTACAAAAAATACGGGAGTATGCCCAACATTCCTGTCCCACACCGGCCATGACTTAATACAGCATCAACAGCCTAATGTCATTCCTCAACGCCATTCGATTTAATTTCGGCCTTGGGGTATATTCTGGGAGAGTAAAGTCCCAGTTTCATCTTCTTCTTCTTCATCATCATCGGTCATCATCATAGAGGACTTTGATATTCTGCACGCTACTAATTGATAAATAAGGTTTTCGTTTTTTAAACACGGTTTAGAAGATGTGGAAGAGAAGGATTGAAGGAAACTCTCGTCGAGATAGCCTTGTACCTCGAGCAAGGCCATCCATGTCACCGAACCGACAGAAACTTGTATAATTTAAGTTGCATAATCAAGCAATTAACTACCTCGATTGAAATTAAGGACACTGGGATATAAAATCTACTTGCAGGCAAACCAACCTTTAAATAGCGTTATGAATAAAGCAGGCTTACAGTTTATGTGAAATCTGTCTGGTCACGGGATCAATGAGTAATGAACAGGATAATTAATATTCCTTAAGAAAAAATTTTAGTTTTTAAATGTTAGTTAATTTTCAACCTTAATGTAGTAAATCTGATTTCATTTGGGTAAGACGATGGAGTGGATAAGGTAAAGTGACGCTTCCTTTTTGCGTAGCGTGAGCGTGTCTGTGTCCATCTGCCGGCCTTCCGTTCCCCTCTTTTCAATTTCAATCTCTCCGGCACAACAGGCGTGTTGAATCCTGTCTTTGGCCTCAGTAATTTCCGTGGAGTCTTTACCATTTCTACTTTCAATTTTCTAATTGATTGAACATTATTTTACGGGGTTTTTCAACACAAAATGGTAAGATTATCAATACCTTAGTTCATTAATTATACTTATTCACTCAGATTGTCCGTCTGATGCACTTTGTCGTAAAATTAGCCTTACACTTGTTTGTACAGTAGTTATTACATTTCATTATGACTTTTATTCAACTCAATTTCTCATGCTGTTATACCGGAAATCGGCATGGAACAGCCGTTTCCGTACCCATTCTGTTTTATCTCTATTCTAAACCTGATTTCCAATCATAATTGATACCGATTGATTGATTTAGGTTGCCACAAAGCCAGCCGCAGCCGCAGGAGCCCCTGCCGGAAAGAAGGTCGAAAAGGACAAGTCTAAGAACTCCATGCGAGAGGTGAAAATTCGCAAATTATGTCTTAACATTTGCGTGGGAGAGTCTGGTGATCGACTGACTCGAGCTGCAAAGGTTAGCACTACATGAATTCCTTATTTCTATTCTTTACCTAAAGATAAAATAATTCATTGATTTGATCCTGTTGGTATTCTTTTAGGTGCTGGAACAACTCACAGGACAACAGCCCGTCTTCTCTAAAGCCCGTTACACTGTCCGTTCGTTCAGTATCCGGAGAAACGAAAAGATTGCTGTCCACTGCACTGTTCGAGGTGTCAAGGCAGAAGAAATTTTGGAAAAGGGGTTGAAGGTAGGTAGCTTCATTCTAATTAATTATAGGTTGGTTATATAGTCATGACTTGGTTTTCGGTAGTTGCTTATAATAGTCTTTCATTATTCTTCATGAGAATGAAAATCAAAAAATTTCTAAAGGATTCATTGTTGATGATGATAAGTAATGGTAATGAAATTGAAATTGATTCCAGGTCCGTGAATACGAGTTGCGACGTGAGAACTTTTCCGATACTGGCAACTTCGGATTCGGTATTCAGGAACACATTGACTTGGGTATCAAATATGACCCAAGCATTGGAATCTACGGATTAGATTTCTACGTTGTTCTTGGACGACCGGGATTCAACGTCGCACACCGACGGATGAGAGTTGGAAAGGTCGGAGTGAACCACAGACTTACCAAGGAGGATGCTATGAAATATTTCCAACAGAAAGTAAGTGGTCTCACACTCAATTAATTGCATTCCATTGCCTAGCAAATGCACAAGTCGACATCCAGTCCTGTTGTATTTACAATCAGCAGTGACGGTTTTACATAATAAAAATGTGCCATAGAATAAGTTTGTAATTTGCAACACGTGCTCACATGTTTGTCCTGAGTGTGTTACTTGAGCAAACGACAATTACGAACGGTGCAACTGAGCACTTTGACGTCTTTTATTAAGATTTGGTTTTATCAGACTAATAAGTACCTTTCTGATTCTAATTCTAATCCTTTTTGTTTCGTTGCAGTACGATGGTATCATTCTGGCTGGTAAGAAGCACTAAGGAAAGGAGGCGAATTGGAGAAGAAAATTATTCTATAAGTTTTTAATTCCCTTTTTTGAATCCTTTCCGAAAAAAGATTAATAAACAAAACATCCTGTTATGTTAATCATACATTAAAGAATCAAAAGGAACTGTTCGATTTTTAATGATTGGAATCTACTGTAAGATAATTAGTAATTAATTCCACGGTGGGTACTCGCATGCAACGACCGTGGTTGGAGTAATGCGCGGCTGCTAATTTTTTGCGGCGGCGGATCTCAAACTGCGCACACCTCCCAAAATCAAGAATGATCCGCAAAAAATCTCTCAACTCGAAATCGGAGTTTATTTGAAAACCGAAAACTTTTCCTTTCTTTTGGATTTTTTGAGAGAAAGAAGTTTCTTGTCCGGTCTCGTCATTCTTACCCATTTTGATTATCGAGCGTCGTCATCAGTTCGGTTTTGAGAAGCTGACTGTTTCGGCGGGTCATCAGAACAGGTCAGGTCAGGTTGCGTGAGTTTCGGATTTGAGTAAAACTCATTTCATCTTACCAAGTCTCATTTCCTCCATCACCAACATGCAAATCACTTTGAGAACCCTCCAACAACAAAACTTTCATATTGATATTGACCCTGAACTCACGGTAAGTGCGAGATGCAATGGCTAGATAGTCTAGTATTTCTGTGAACAGTTTTACAAAGTAGTAAATTGACTCATCTGTTCCTCCTATTCCCATATCCCATATCCCATGCACTACAGGTCCAGGATCTGAAACAAAAGATTGAAGATGACCGAGGGAAGGACGGTTATCCGGTTGGCGGTCAGAAATTAATTTATGCCGGGAAGATTCTTGAGGATAAGTCTAAAATTTCCGAATGTCGCATCGAGGAAGGGAAGTTTATTGTCGTAATGGTGACAAAAGCAAAGCCGCCGGGTACGGCCGCTCCACCAGCACCGGTAGTTGTACCAACTCCAGCTCCTGTAACGCCGGCTGTACCTCCACCAGCCAGTGTCCCCTCTCCAACGAGCACGTAAGTCTCAAATGTCAATGTTATATATGCCACACAAGTCAGGAAGGAGCACAACAGGTCAGAATTCTTAAAATATTGGGTTTTGATTATAATTTTTAGTGGGACTCCCGGTATCGATTCACTTCTGTTGTCTGGATCTGCCGTTGAATCTGCGGTAACCTCGATTATGTCAATGGGCAATTGGGAGAGGCCACAAGTTGAGCAAGCTCTGAGAGCTTCTTTCAACAATCCGGATCGAGCAGTTGAGTACCTCATCATGGGTATTCCAGAAGACCTCATGCAGGTTAGTTAGACTTACATCTGTACATGAATGAAAGCAATGATCCGTGTTTCCTTAATTGATTGGGGTTTTTAATATTGCAGGAGGATATAGCAGCCGCGGGTGGGCCTGCAGCTGGAACTGGGGGCGGTGGTGGTGTAGACGGCTCAGGAGTCTCAGACGCTGCCTCTAATTCATTAGCATTTCTTCGGTCCCAACCTCAATTTGAGCATATGAGAACTGTTGTGCGTGAGAATCCTCAACTTCTGAACGCGGTCTTGCAACAAATTGGGCAATCCAACCCAGCTCTGCTCCAAATCATCACTGAAAACCAGGCAAGTAGAGATTAACTTCTTAATTATTCTTAAGCCAGTCTTTGGGGTTCAAAATTGTAACTGTAAATTAATTGCTCAATATTGTTTTTAGGAAGAATTCGTCCGTTTGCTGAATGAAGACATTGCAAGTGCTCCTAGTGGTGGTGGAGGTAATAGCGGTGGGGGTCCGACTGGTAACATAACTCCCGGTGGTGGTTTCCAGCTTCAAATTACTACACAAGACAAGGAGGCCATCGACAGAGTAAGGGATTTTATTCCTTCAAATGCGTAACCATCTATATTACAATTAAGGTCCCCAAATCAAGTTTCCTTTGCTGAATGTGATGATTTTATTTGTACAGTTGAAGCAATTGGGATTTCCTGAGCACATGTGCGTCCAAGCCTACTTTGCTTGTGAGAAGAATGAGAACATGGCGGCCAACTTCCTTCTCACAAACGGATTCGATGATGACTGACCTCCTCACAGCACAACTAAACACTAATAATCAAAAATAATCAAAACTTCCTGAAGCAGCAGCAGCAGCACCATCATCAGATCCTCTCTTCGAACCCCCAAACTAAGTTTTCTCTACTCAATTACTAATAACTATTTAAGCCGAGGCACATCAGCCCTCCCCAATTATTTCCACTATTTTCAAAACTTGTAAATCCCCTTCCGTGTCCAACAAAGTACAGGTAGATCAAACATTGCTGTTGTAAATATGTCCCAAGGAATTCAAACTGGGAGCAGGATAACAAGAATATGCGATTGGTTTATATAAATGCTCATTTGTGAAATTACAAAAGTATGAAAGAAATTTATCCTTTCTCGTTTTCTGTTTCCGAACGTGTAAGCTTAATTACTAAAACCTAAGTTTGGTTAGTCTTCATCACTGCTGCTGGTGTCGGTCATGAGTTCCTCGATGGTTGGCTCTTCTCGCGTGACGTTCGAGGTAATGCCCTCGATGAGGTCGTCATTGTCTAGAAGAGACGGAAGGCGCTTGTCGACGTTCAGCTTCTTCCCTCGCTCCTTTATAGCCACCTTATCAATGACTTCTGGATCGGAGAATCCACCCTCTTCGTCCTCACTGTAGAGATCCGTTGGGAAGGGGAATATATAGCCTCGCCAAGCTGTCTGGATAGGAGATTTTGCCAAAGTCTTCCCTTCCCATTGACTGGACTGGAAAAGCATGTAGGCTGTTAACTCTTCCGGTCGTAGTTTCTGTATTTTCAAACAAAATCATTCCTGATCAACATGAATAACGCCTCTCAGGGGTTCGTTATATGTAATGAAAGGGTTCTGACCTTACCATTATAAACTGCTCGTACGCCTTGACATATTCCTTGGTATCCCGGTAGAGCTTCTTAATGTAAAGGTTCTGCTTCGCCTCGCTTAGCTGACCCCAGGCAGGAAGATTTCTTCGTCCTTTCTTCCGCCTGTTTAATACCAAGACCTCACTTCTGTATAGATGTGAAGGAGTCCTAGGGGAATAACGCAATTAAAAAGGGGTTAATCCACGCACATTTGTCATGTACTCGTGACTATGTGATTACCTGGGTGGTGGAGCGGGTTCTCCAATCATGAGATTCGGATTCCTGTGGGGCTGCAAGTGATTGGTGTTAATATACCAATCCCAGGACTGGGTGATGAAAACATTCTGTAGGAAAAAAGGAGTCGAATCTCAAAGAAAGAGTTCGGGCTGATAAGGAAGCTCATTTGAGGTTAGGATTGACCTGACCTTTTTGTGATTGCTAAGCTCGAGGAACGTTGAGAATATCCTCTGCGCCGAGTACACTAGCCCGAACTTATTGACATGGTTGATCCATAGGAGCTCCCGAGCTACGAACTTGGCGTAGAAATAAAAGGCGGAATAATTATGACCCAAATTTGGCCTTGCATCGAAAATACCTCGGATCATATCATCAACATCCCCTGAATGAGAGGAATTAAAAAAGAACGAATTTATACTAAAGAGAAATACCAAATGTCTACGCATGTATTGCATGCTATCTGTTAAAATTCTTCTCCGATTTGATCCGAAGTATTTTCTAATCTACAGTCCAGCTATTTTACATCCAAAAGTTATTCATTTATTCCCACATAATTAAATATTTTGTCAAAGCTTATAAATCTTAGAAATTTCCTCCTACGCCTTTGTTGATCACTGGCCGTTACACGGAAAATGAAAATATTGATCCAATTCTGATTGGTAAAGAATCGACAAATGAAAGCAAGAGTTTAAGAAGACTGCATGCAATGCATGTGAAGACATTTATGGTTATGGTTACCTAACTATAGTAAAACCGCTTATCTAATTGGTCCTGCGGGTGGAGCTTATTAAGAAAAAACCCATGAGGCCTTCGCGCCAAAGTAAAAGGGCCTCAAGGGTTTTTTCTTAATAAGCTCCACCC
>Ga0194135_10002118_pt1 | contig 12017 bp, 17 predicted proteins | sample LitLau_LLRF_2013_FD_134024 | JGI IMG/M metagenome (GOLD analysis project Ga0194135, IMG submission 134024) | Freshwater sediment microbial communities in response to fracking from North America - Little Laurel Run_MetaG_LLRF_2013 (version 2) | ecosystem: Environmental > Aquatic > Freshwater >... | reverse complement strand
GGCATATTCTTTATTATTATGATTTGGAGGACATTGATGAGCCGGAACGAATACGCCGAATGATCGGCTCATGTCCATTGAGAACTGAATTCATTATCATTTTCGAAAGACTTAAGAAATGAAGGCCAATCGCTTGCTTATGAAATCAAATTTTGACTTTTCTTCGAAATGGAAGCCACGGAAACAATCCCAATTGTTCCAATATTCAATGCAGGTCCAGATAGACAAGAGTGTAATTTCCATGTTGGATTTCAACAAGTTTAAAAATTTCCGACAGCAAAGACCAGCTCTACGACAAGAATATTGGCTTTTAGTTCAATCTATTGAAACTATGAAACGGAGTTCTAATTTACAATTCGAGGTGTATGCAATTGGACGTTTTACCAAACAAAAGATGAACATTTTGAAACGTAAATTTGCTAAACGTTAGAAGAGTACGCTTTGAAACAGTTAAATATAATTCTGGATAGGTAACAGGACCTGTTTCTGACATTCACATCAACAGAACATTATTCGAGGACTACTAATGAAACTAATCGGCTCATGAAATCCCATTTCCGAGTTTGCACTTTTTTTATCAAATTCAATCTCGTTGCGCTCTTTACGTGAACGAACGTTCAGATACCCCTTTTTCTAATCCCATTTATACTTCTGAAAAGTATTTCAATTACACACTCTCCTATATGCACCATTTCGGAGTCGCTTTTTTTATATCTTGCACGGCTTATTGTCTCATATTAAAATTTAGGTGGAAATAAATAAATGATTATCAAACGAAATATTAAATGAAGTGGCCGGGGACTCCGCACACCTTTAAATACCAGGCGGAAGCTATAATAATCTAAAAGCTGAAACTGCGCCATAGGTATGTATATCGTCTGCAGAAAAATTCCCAGGAGCAAACTACTTGGTAATTGCTAATTAAGTGCAAAATCCCCAATCATTATTCAAAAGTGAAATTTTAGAATTTAATTTCCAAGTAATATATTCTGTATTTGCACACAGAACACCTTCCAGCCGAGACTGGCCTGTCCATCAACTCGCATGCTTAAGGAATAAATTAGTTGAACAAACCCCAAAATCACAATTAAGTTAAAGATTACTCCATTCCTTTATGGGGGTTATGTACTACCTCTTGTGGTTTCAAGCACAATACCAAGCATTCAGGAGGAACAATGGACGAGACGTCGGTACGAAGAATGGGCGTTCTGCAGCAGGTAACAAATTAATCCATAGAACCAATTCATCGTGACATTGGTTTAATCCTTTACGTTTTTTTTTTTTTTTTTAAAATTTTATTTCACCACACCAGGACTCGCCAAGTAGTTCCACGCGGGTGACAAACCCCAAGCCAAGCCCAAGTGACAAACGTCTCCTGTCCGTCGAGAATGCGACCTTGACCGAGGTCATTACGATTTACGAGAAGCTGAAAAAAGGGCGGGAGACCCGAGTTTCCCGAAATTCGCGCAACCTGGGATCTAGAAGGGCCACGTGCATTCCAGCAGTAGGTGAGGAGACCATCCCAATCATTCCAATTTTCAACGTTCCTGCGGAGAAACGAGGGATTTCAATGCTGGATTTTAATCGATATCGAATGTTTCGGCCAAGCAAATACACGTACTTTTCTGAGAAGACGAATCTGCTTCAGTCCAAATACCTCAGTACTCTCTCCCCCGCTTTCTCTATTCTTCTCCAGGAAAAAAACTATTGGTAAATATGAAATGAAAATCAACGACTTCAGTTTTCAGCCATTGGTTCTCGCATCTTGCTTAATTTTATTTTAAACTTTATTTTAATACTCCAAAGGCTCAACATTTGTCAACCAGCGGAGGAAGATTATACGTTCTTGTTCAACAGCTACGGCGTCCATGATTTGACCATTCAAGACATTCGAGAAGGAAACACGGAGGAGAAATTGGAAGTCTTTGAACACTACACTTTCCTCTCTCTCCGCCTCATCCGGGAAAATACAAATGAGCCGACGACGCGGAATGAGGATCCGGATGTGGACTTTAACATTCTTCTCTTCAAGGACTTTGTGATCACAATACATGAAAAGGATTGGCCGAGTATCAGGGACATTTTGGGATTCCTGAACTTACTCTCCACCAGTTCCCAGACGCCGCTAACGCCCGACTGGATCCTATTCTCCGTCTTCATCGAAATGAATCAGGATGCCAAATATTGCATGAACGTCATTGAGCCGGAAGTAAATAAAATCCGAATCGGGAACAAGTCGGTGGATATCATGCGGAGGAATTTCGAAATGGAACTCCACGTCTACTCCATCTCTCGGTTCATTAAACCCAAGACTCGGATCCTAAGTCAACTCAAAGTCAAGTGCTCGAAACGAATTAGGCCGGACGTGATGAAACTCCTTGGAGATATCTTGACGGAGTTGAAAGACCAAGTCAAGGGTATCAAGCAATTGGAACACGTCTTGGAACGCTCACAGGATACTTTTCTGGCCATCACCACTTCTGACCGATCCATTGTCTCCAATGAGGTCAACACCTATATGAAGCGGATTAGTGAGATTGCCCTAGTTTTTCTACCAATTCAAGTCATTGGTAATTTAATAACCTCTCCTGCCTACTGAGCAATTGGCCTAACCGTCAACTCCTAATAATTATTCTATTTCTCTTTCACACATTAAAGGTGCGTTTTTCGGGATGAATGTCCAAATCCCGCTCCAGAACACGGTCTACTCAGATGAAATTTACTTTTGGATTGTGAGCCTCATCAGTGCTCTTATTGGCCTTGCCGTATTTAAACTGAGGAAGCGAATTCTGTCATATTAAAGAATACCAAAGCAGTCGAATACGAATCTAACTCTCGTTCTATTGCTTTATTCGGCCAAACACGGATCTCTTTGTTTAGTAACGGTTAGAAGTTGTTTTTTGTTTTGAGGATCCCGCTCATGGATCTTGCATGACGTTTCTTGGAAAAGGTCAGACTCGAAATTTGGCACACGCTAAGTTCCAGACCTGGCCTGCCTCACCCCGTGTGCCTTTCGTAAAATTCGGATGTGCCTCCGTTTTTTTTGTTTGCGTATCCCTTGTTATAATCTTATCAGTTCAAGTTGGGAATCCTGATGAAGGCTGACGACGGACGACTGACAACTGACGACATCATTTATCCAATTGAAATTCATGGCCAACAAACTACTTCAAATTGTGTAAGAATAAATCGAGCAGAGGTTGGAGAAACGCCTATTTCTGTAATTGTTTGAATTGGAGAATAGATATGCGTTATTAAACGGAAATTGTATGTGGAGATAGTTATGTTTTAAAATGATTTGGACTTATTAGTTAGTTCACCATGTATGTGGGAACACACACACAATCATATTTAGTTCACCATAACTTGTTGAAATGTGAAATGTAGTTTCGATTGCTGATTATCAATTCAGATAGCATGTTATTTAAAATCAAATGATGTGGCTTGTTCTCTCTCTGCGTCAGTAATTTATCCGATCAACATGATTTCGACGGTAGTCACGCTAACGCTTGCAGTAACTTTAGCGACGAGTGTCGCCGTCGCCGAGCAAGTATTCGTGGAGGCCGGAGACTTGGGTCTAATCCGAGGTTTCACGCTCAGAACATCACAAACGTTCCGAGTTTACAATGAGTTCGACGGAATTCCGTATGCGGAGGACGTCACTGGGACGAACCGCTTCAAGGTGAGTAAAAGTTTGCCTTAAATGTTGAACATTTTATATGATTATTTTAAAGCAAAAATAATTTGGAACATTCCACTCTCACAGCCATCGAAGTTACGCGAAGGTCCTTTAACTGAAGATGGAAGTGCTTTTAACGCGACCAACGCCTTTGCCATGTGTCCTCAGAGCCTTGGTCCTTCCTTCGATTCTTTTGAGCCATTGATTCCTGACGAGGTCATAGGTCAAATGGCTAATTTGGGTAGCGAGAATTGCTTGAAACTTAATATTCGAACCCCCGACGTAAGTTGCTTTAGCATTGCAAATCAAAATTAGGAAATTTTAAAACTAGGTAGAAGTTAGCTACTACTTATAAGTTTAGCCTTAAACGAAGTAAAGCCTGAAACGAAAGTCAGAGTTAAAAACAAATGATTTTTTTTTTTGCAGTTGAACCCTCCGGAACTACTTCCGGTCATTGTATACATCCATGGAGGAGGTTTTACCGGAATGTGGGGAGGATTTTTTAATGGTGGCAGAATAATGGAAAAGGATGTCGTTCTCGTTCCCATCAATTATCGTTTGGGAGTTTTAGGTAACTAACTCCGTAAAACGTTGAACTCTATAAGAGTTATCTATTCACTCGTCATTTGCTGAGTAATTTGTTTTGAGACTATTGGGGCCGTGAATTTTGGTTTTGATTTCTGTGGCAATTTCAGGATTTTTCAACCTAGAGACGGACGACGCTCCAGGAAATGCGGGTTTGTACGACATGCTGGAAGCATTGAAGTGGGTCCAGAAATATATTCACCATTTTGGAGGCGACCCAACCCGAGTCACCATTGCCGGACAAAGCGCGGGCGCGGCGGCTGTGACGCATTTGCTCGTCAGTCCCCTGGGAGAAGGATTATTTCATCAAGCGATCGCTGGGAGTGGGGCGGCTTCGCTGGAATGGGCCACCGCCGCAGACCCTTTGCCACACGCAATGAGAGTCGCTGAATTGGCCGGTTGTGCTAATGCTACTGTCACTGACAAAGCGGAAATCGTCCTTTGCATGCAACAAGTCCCACACCAAACTTTGCTTGAAGCAATGAGCAATTATACAGTAAGAAATAAACGCAAGAAAAAAGTGTCCCTATTTTGTCAAAATTGAGCATTTTGGCTTAATCCAGATTCTGATTGTAGACAGAAGAGCAACTCAATGGCGGTTTCGGGTATGCGGGTGCGAGTCCTTCAATCCAAAAAGGAAATCTGTCAATTCCAAAAATTCTTACGGAGGATCCACTGAAAACCATGTTGGAGAAACGACAAAAGAATATTCCATTAATGATGGGAACAACTAACCACGATGGGTCAGGGGTTTTGGGGACTCTAATGGACGGTTTTCTAATTCCCAATAACTATTTGGAGGATCCAAAATATATTCGAGATCAACTTCTCATTGACATCGTAAACGTTTTCGGTAATCAAAACAGTTTGAGACACTTGGACCAGTTTTTGAATCCCAAGTTTTTTCTTAGGTCTTACGGACAGGACTGAAGCTATGATTGATGCCCTTGGTGTTACTTTCATGGGAATGGCTCAGTATTCAGATGAAATTGAACCAAAGTACCAGGGATTGATAGACGTATGTGGAAATATATGAATTGGCGCTTTTTTCATACACTTTTTTGAATAATCGAAAATTGATAAACTGGATCCAACTTTTCAGATTTTGAGCGTACTTGCGTTCAAAGCAATGGGCTTCAAAACTATTCAGTTACACTCCCAACTAAACCCTGACTCCTATTGGTATAGTTTTGATTTTGAAGGATTCTGGTCACTATTTGGATTGATCAACCCTCATGATTTTCCTGCTGGGTATGTTGGACGTTTATAACTTCGTCAAATTTTGTCATCCAAAAACGTAATTTTCCAAAGTTTTGTTTTCTAATTACTTTTACAGGGTTTCCCACGCGGATGACCTCTTATACCTGTTCCAATTCTTGCCTTTGCTCAATGAAAATGAGAAAGATGTTAGTAGACGATATGTGGATTTTCATACCAATTTCGCAATTTATGGGTAAGTGGTATTGTGCTGTGCTGTGTTGTGTAGTGAATTCTGAGCTGTTAATTAGTCAAACGAAAACTCGGATTGTTTAGAAATCCAAATGGAGCTGGTGAGGAAGTTTGGCCAAGTTACAGTGAGGACAATCCGAGTTACTTGAGAATCAACATCAATGACACCGTAGGAAACAACTACAAACAAGACTGGAAAAATGCTTCTGCAGGGCTCTTCTTTAATGAAACCGAACAGAGAACTCCACAAATCATTCTTACCGATTTGTTTTGATGGGAATAAAATCTCTAACTTCTCATTGCTAAAACCTTGATTCGAATTTTTATAAAGTGAAAATATTAAAAATATATAAAATATATAAATATATAAAATTCCATAAAAACATTCCAAATTTGAAAAGTTGATGATTAATTTGAAAAGTCTCTATTTCAAGCACAGCATGAATTGAATCCCAAAGGTGATCCTAGTCCCCTTCTTCCTCCATTTTCATGTCTGTGTTTGGAGTGAAATGCCCAGTTATCACCCGAATCAAAAAATGTCAGAAAAAGCTGAATTTGTCGAAAATATCCATATTATAAACATAATAAATAAAACACTCCGTGCACCTCCAACTCATGGTAATTAGGAACAAAAGGTTTTTGAAGTTTTGGATTGTCATTCTCAACGTGATTTTTTTCAAGTTCATGAGCCAGATTAGAATGACAGGGCGGAACTGCTCTTGACAGGCTGATATCATACAAATGAAAACGAACATTTCGAGATTACAATCATTAAAGCAGTAACTTAAGTAATCACAATTCAGTAAAACTGGAATTTTTACTTTGTGTGATTTGTTGTCCATTTATATCTTATGCCTGCTTCACACCACAGAAGCAAATTCCCCTACCACCAATAACCTTTGTGACATTACAAATTAGTAAATTATTATTATTCTCCCTCAGCAGCATTGCCCTACACAAAATTGTCATATCCATCGTCTTTGTCTATAATTTGTTTTGTCAGCGTTTTATAGTGGAGAAGTTTCACCATGAATTTCCTACTTGCGCTAGGCTTTCTTCTTCTCGGAGCTCCACTCTTGAGTTCCTCCCCTGTTCATATCCCGAAGGACCCGATTAGATTCAACTCCGAAGGCAAATTCAAAATTGTGAACTTTGCTGACTTGTAAGTTACTTTGGCATTAAAATATTCACATGCTAATATTATGTAGTCTCGCCTGCTTAACCTATAAGTAAATTTCTGAACAGACATTATGGAGAGTTCCCCGGGACGGACATTGGGCGGCACAATGACGGGAATTCAACTCGGGTCATGAAAACAATTCTGGATTTTGAGCAACCAGATTTTGTTATTTTTACTGGGGATTTACTTACTGCCGATTTGATTATTAGCAATTCTACGCGATTCATTGATGCTGCCTTTGAGGCAGTATCTCAGAAAGGGTACAAATGGGGAACCACGTACGGGAATCATGAGAATGGGATGGCTACGACGAGAGAACAAATTTTTGAAACTGAGTCCAAATACGCAAATTCCTACACTCAACATGGAGATGAAAAGATGGCGGGGTTAACAAATTATTTCATTCCCGTTTATGCCCATGCCGGCGGCGGAGAGACGCCGCTAGTCATTCTTTGGTTCTTTGATTCTCGCGGGGGGTTTGATCCGACAGGAGTCAAGCCGTCCACCATTGACGAAACAGTGGTGGAATGGTTTAGAACCGAAAGTCAAAGGATTACGGACACTTGGGGCAGAATTCCAGCTCTAGCTTTCTTCCACATCCCAACGTACGCTACCCGGAATACCTTGAATAGATTCAAATTAGTTATAGTTTGCTACAATTTTAATTTTCAGATTAGACTATAAGGATGTTCAGGCTGATATGGAAAACAAGAAATGTGCTGGATTAGTTGGTAACGCATACTCAGCTTACGAATCAACACGGATTGTAAGTTCACATGAGATTTGCATTGATTTGATTATTTGATTGAAGATGACAGAGTGGTGCCCCAAGAAAGGGACACTGGATTCATGAGTGCACTCCTACGTTCAACCGTCCTCACAACATTTGTGGGGCATGATCATGGTAATTCATCTTTGAAACTTTTAGAAAATGTTTATGTTTATTTTCATAGTAAATTGTTATTTCCTAGGGAATTCATGGTGCTGTGAGTTTGATACTTTGGAGATTTGCTACAACCGGCGGACCGGGTACGGAGGCTATGGGAACTGGGACCGAGGAGCGAGGGTGGTGGAACTCGACTTGGCACGAGACATTTGGACAGACCGGAAGAACTATGTCCGCCTGGAAGACGGCACCATCGTAGACGAGTTTAAGCCGCTCCGAAAAGCGAATAAGAAACTAGTGTAAACATTCAATGGATTTTGAAAATCAAACCTTAATAAACCAAAATTCAAGCAAAGCAATTAGCCAATTGATTACGATTATATTTTGAATTGTACGGAAGCTTGAAATGGGATTTGTTGTTATTTTGTCACTTTGTAATCCATTGACAAAACCAAGAATGAGAATATGTCGGCGTACTGCTCTATTTCCACTTCCTCCTACAACATAACAATGGGCAACAACCATAAGAAAATAGTAATTTATAATAATCAAAATCTATTATATATTACACTGTAAAGTACCATAGTTCTCGTCCTCGTACTCGTTTTCGAGACTGGAAATTTGGCCAGCAACGGCTTTACCTAAAAACCTATGTATTTTGGTCTCCTTCCTCACTATTGCTTATGACAACTGTTACCTGTTGCGAATTTGGGCCAATCAGGTGCTGGAGTTCTGAAATGTATCGTTTCCCATCATCAGTTCCCATATCCGCCAAGAGGACCGCCGGATACTGGCTTTTCTTGTCCTCTGGAACTTTTATGTTGTGAATTGGCGAAATCCCGAAATACTCTTCGGTACTTTCTTTGTCTTTAAAATAGGCGGACAAGTCAAACTTCCTGGGAAAAAAACGCATGGTAAAACGTAAAATAATGTAACTATCGTTACAGGTCAGTAAGGACTTGTTAAGTTCTACAGGAAAGTTGGAAATCTTTTTACCGGGACGAGCGTTTGAGCAGCCATTGCGCCGAGTCCGAGGCCAGGTCCCCAGAGGCTGGAGCAGTTGCGTCTACGAGGAGAGCTGCACCGCATAAGTTTGGGCGTTGGTTGATGAATGCTGCCAGTACACTGGAAAATCCAGTGTTTCCAGGGGCCAAAGTCAAATGAGTTTTGTCAGTGTATTTCTCCTTTACCAAAAAGTTTATTGCAGCTTCTGTACTTTGAATTGATATTTCATTTGGTGGAGAAGGTGAAGATTTATACCTTTTAGACAAAATACAAATCATACAAACACAAATACAAATATTATGAGTTCGTTCATTATTTGGGATTCATATTGCAAATTCTTACGGGGCAAGTGTTATTCCTGCCAAAGCAACGGCGCCATTGAACGTCTCCATGAATGGGACGAGTAGCTTGTGAATTGGCGATTGTGTTAGGGACGATCCCTCGAGGAGCATCAGTGCGGGGGTTTTTCCAACTTTTTTAAAATTCTACAATTTGAAAAAAAAATTGCAAGCCTTCTAGGAATTACTTGATGTTAAAGTGGATTCATTCATCATTAATCATTGGGGTGCACTGTGCAAAATGACAATAGGATGTTTCGGATTCCTACTCGTACCCCGTAACAATGGAATATTAATTAGGCTCACCTTGCCGTGCATGATGAGAATCGGCATTTGTTCTCCACTGGCAGATATGCTGTATTTCTTTTCTATTGTGACAATTGTGTCACGGAATGGATCCTCAGCACATCCGGGTAATTTAATTTTCTATCACGGAAGTATGCAAAATGCAAAATTAAATTCCAGCATCGGCTATCGTAGCTCACAGGAAATGAGATCAAGGTCAGCCAATTTCAATGCTACCTCTGGTGGTCCGCCTTTCGAAACGTCGAATGCGTAGGCCTCATGAGATGCCAAAATAGTGGCCATATGGAAAACGACTTTTGAGTCCTTTCTACATGTGCTTATCCCTGTTACACGACCATACTGGATTGCTACCTTCTTGGCCTCAGACACTTTGCTTAATTTGTGTACGTCCATTCTGCTAATGCGCGTCAATTGATTCAAATGCACAACTACCAGAGATTCACTACGGGAGCACCAAGAGAATAATTACTAGTTTGATCAACAGCTTTTCCCTCATATTTTGATTACCTCTTAACAATTTCAGCAAAACTAATCCGTTCCTCATACGAAGATGAAATGACAACCGTTTTCCATTGCTGTTCTTTTGGAGTTGACAAATCCAACTGGATAATCCTGTCGAAGGATCCGCCACCATTTGAAAGTAGGACGTAGAATGTGCTATCCTTGCTTCCGATAAACTAAGGGATGAGGTATTTGGTAGGAACTTGACAAATATTTCAAGTTAGGGGTTTCAATTGAATTGGAAGTACTTTGAATTGAGAGTCCGTAATGTCGATTTTGGTTAGCTTGCGTTTCTGATCTTTGGCGGGCTTACAAGGGGCCTTTCCCTTTCCACAAAGTTCCACGTAGTAAATGCATCCCATTTCTTTTTTCATTTTGGCGTCATGTAAGGTCTGTTGGATCACCATTTGATGGGTTGTGTCGTAGACTGCAACAACGTACTGTCCATCTTGGGTAAGTTTCAACGCCCTGAAACAAGCATGCGCATATAAAATTTATGATAATTTATTGAATCCTCCCCCCTTGATTTATATTTTATTTAATTACGATATCGTCTTCGACGGGAGTTCCGCAATTTGAATATCTTCTGTTTGCTTTGTCCCAATCGTGTGATAAAAAATGTACATTTTCTGATCATTCGTCGGCTTGGCCGGTGGTGCGGATGGGGTCGACGTGTTTGACTGAAATTATTTAAAAAAAAGAAAGATTTCGAGAATTCACTGAATCTTTGCATATATGTAGACGAGAGGCCATTTACCATGTAGAAAATGCCCGTCCCATCAATACTCCATGACATATGTTCCCTAAATTTTGAATCGGAATTACGAATAAAAGAAATCCAGGGGATTTAACACCTTGGCAGTTTGTTACCCAGAATGGATGAGAGTAGACACATTGTGCAGCACATCGCTCAAGTCCTTCACAGTTGCAGTATTTCTAAACTGGTACGTACTCAAAAGCATCGGCTCGAAACTGGAACTGTATGAATAAGCAATTGTATCACCAGACGGGGACGACACTGCGGCAACAAGAATTTCTCCGTCGTGTTCCTTTGAAACCAGCAAGTTGGAAAGGATTGGGATGTGAATGTCCTTTGGACTCTTTTGCAGAAATACTTTGTTCTCATTTCTGTACATTCGGGAAAATATATAATTAGCCAAATGAGGCTTGCCTCATTTTCAAATAGAACTGTTTTTAATTTACGTTTCAAAGAAAATGTAGTTATCTCCAGCCTTCACGGTGGGTACGAAATGGAGAAAGGCTTCGTGCTCCCAGATTCTCATATACTTTTCAATATTTTCCCGGTCGGCAAGTGAGACCTTTGACAAGTATGCAAGAGTGAAATTTGTTTGTTCTTCCATGAAACGTTCTTTCTCCTTCTGTGAAGCCCTGCTGAGCCATTTGTACGGATTGGGAACCTACAAAAGGAGGCTCAATTTGGCTCCAAATATGACAAATTCATTAAATAATTTTGAAGAAAAGAAGGAAATTTACTTTCTTGCCAAAATGGTCGTCAATTGCTGAAGCATCCCGCTTGACCGAGGGGTACACCAATTTTGCATCACCTGGACAAAAGTTGCTCAAGATTAGGAGACCGTAAATGTATCCAGTCCAACTCAGCTTCATCATTGCTAATAAATGAATTTTAAACTACTAGCAGGATAGGAAACACGAGTGCGAGAGATTGTTTTATACTAAGCGGAAGAATTATATTAGTGATGTGCCTCACATATAAAATTGCCAACTAAAACCCAACGAGCTCGACTATATTCTTACCTAATTGGATTAATGCATAAAAACCTTTATACAAATCCGTTACATGCGACACGAATAAGAGAATAATTGGCATCCAGTTACTCAATGCCTATGCCAAACTGCAGTCTTAAGTATTGCTGTGGGTTAAATAATAAAGAACAATTAATGTACTTTATGAATGAATGAATGAATGACTGAATCATACAAAGAAACATTTAATATATCCAATAAAACTGACAAAGTCGTCTGGTTTTGTAGAATCCTTAAAAAAACAACAACTTTCAATTTCAATTTCAACTTCAAATCGATTTATTTAACGTGTCTCTCCAAGTC
>Ga0194135_10002117_pt1 | contig 12019 bp, 8 predicted proteins | sample LitLau_LLRF_2013_FD_134024 | JGI IMG/M metagenome (GOLD analysis project Ga0194135, IMG submission 134024) | Freshwater sediment microbial communities in response to fracking from North America - Little Laurel Run_MetaG_LLRF_2013 (version 2) | ecosystem: Environmental > Aquatic > Freshwater >... | reverse complement strand
TCTACACTGCACCAAAGGTATATAGTGCACAAGAAGCTACTTACAATTCATGGGAACTACTTCTGTAGCTGTTATTATGACGTCTTTACGCAATACACAACAATGAGATTCGTATATAACTATTCCATAGAAGTAGCAGAGATCTGAATTACATTTCGTTAGTTTCTTATTCCCCCTAATAATTCTGAATACATTGCAATATAAATTAAGAGCTTAAAATTGACGTATTTTACACGTATATATAGCTACTCAAATACATGCACACTTATATATATTGATGATTGCGTCAATCTATCACACATTTTAATTCTACTAAACATCTTAAACTTTTTTACTCATATGAGGGAGCCCACATAACAATGAAATAGAATAGTACTCACGTTTAGATACATCGGATCGTGAGGTTTAATAAGTAGAGAGATACAGTTAATAACAAATACTTGCATGTAACTTTCTTTTGCCAGGAATCTCTAGAGTTTGTAAACTAAAATGAATCTTTCTTTGCGTCCGGCACAAAAGACTGCCATCACCTGCGTGTAAAGAATTTAAGAACAATGAGGAGAACGATGGAACTGATTAAGTTTATAAGTTTTGATGAAGTGCTGGAGGCAATTGACTTGTTCTTAAGAAACTACAACCCATATACTGTGAGTGACTGTCTCTTCTTTTCCTTCTTTTGGTAAAGGAAGCTCATAATCTCTACAGCTTTGCAATTTTAGTAGAAAAAGTTTTTGCTTTTTAGTCTGTTGTCTGTGTACGAATCGGCATTTGAATATACCAAAGTAAAGTGTGTATGCATACTATTGCATACTATATGGTGAAGATAGACTCGAAGAACAATCGGAAGTAATTAAAACAGATTTTTATGCAAAGCTAGTACACTTAATAGTCACGTCGTTCATCTTCTGTCACAATCTCAATGAAAATTGCACACACATTGTTCGAAGAAAATGAGAAAGTAGCTTGAACACTACTTTTACTTAGTCAAGGGACCTTTTTAAAACTTTTAGTGCAATGAATCGAAATGGTCCCGGAGCGACAACGACCCATTCAAGTAGTCACTTGGTTTAAAATTTAAACACTTTCCACAAACATACACGCACAAGATGAATTTTCTCCACTTACTTTCTTTCACCATTCGCCTTCAAAGCCTTTTTTAAAGGGAATCAGTGGTGCTTTCTTCCACACACACACACACACACACATTCACACACATGTTAGAAAACATTCTTTTAAATTACACGCATACACGCACGCACAACTTCATTTAAATGCAATTCATCTTTTAAGGATTATCCTTCTGCCGTGTTATTTCATAAATTCTTACACATAGGTTTACGCGTAACTTACACACACACGTTTAATGTAATATAGAAGATTTTTCGTAGGTAGTATGTGCTGTGAGAAGCCAAGGTAGCTTTTAAAATAGCGTGTTCACATGGTACGCTCATCGTTGCTGCACCTGCATTTTCCTTTCAGTGAGACATAATATACAACAACCAGATTACAACTACTTTTTAACATTAGAAGTGGAGCTGTTGTACCACAACATCTTAATTATCTAGTGAGCATTTTCTTCAGAGCCAGCTTTGCTGTGAACTCCAACTTATTATTTTGAAAACTAAGCAAACTAAAAACTTCTTCAATTGTATATCAACAGTAATAATAATCATAACAGAATGTACTATTTCAAATCCGTAATTTAAGCTGGTTAACTTTAAACTACACTTTATTACATGAAATTTTGAAAGAGATTGACCAGAGTAAGAGAATAAAGACAAGTTTCGTAAGGGAAGCCACTGAAAAAGTAGTAATAGTAAAACACTTTTGGAATCCGGAATATGTTTCACATACGTTAAATCCAATCCATTATGTTGCAACACACTTTCAACTTTTTGATAGAGGAAAACTGAGTAGAGAGAGATCCAGCAAGGAATAAAGAAGCATTTCCACTTTTATTCGGCATGGGCGAGAGTGTAAATTGTACCGCAAACACACATTCATCCAGGGGAACATGTAGTCAGTAGTAGTAAACTCTTCATTCGCTACTTTTCACAATAATAACACAGAAAGTAGAAAAAGTCTTTACGGAATGAGTTCGTCTCAATTCCTTCTAGTAGTTTAGTTACTTTGGTAGTTAGTGAAGCTGGAATAAGTCTCCTAGTTGAAGTAGCACCACCGAGTCCAACTTCCAAGGAGTGCCATCACCACGGTTGTTGTAGTGGCCCAAACGAAATTTCCTATTAAAATTTATGATAGAGCCAAGTTAGGGAGGCGCGGACTACGGAGAGAGAGGGAGAAAAGTAGTGGAATAAAATAAGACATTATGGGATCACTTAAGTAAAGTTAACCAGGCCAAAGCAACAAAGCCAAGTTGAGCTCTTTTAGAGAAATTGAGCCAAGAATCGATTCCCTTTTCCCCTCTTTTAAATATGGCTTTTTGTATGCAAAACTAATCACAATGAAATAAAGTGTCCTTTTTCGTTACTCTCCACGAGAGAGAGAGAGAGAGAGAACGTTTGAAATAGTTTGAATATGCACACACACAAAACACAAATGCATATCTTCTATTTCACTTGGACCATTTAAGGTCACCCTACTAAATTCAACTTATCAAACTTTCTCTCCCCATATCAACTTTCCTCTCGTATTCCTCTACCTGATTTCGTGGTGGAGAGATGAATACTTTGGCCATCACTTCCTGCTCCTAATCCTGAGGCTGTGATAGTCCGTTCCAGCTGCGGAAGTTCGCCTATGAACTCATCTGACGTCTCGCTGTAGAGATCGGTTATGTTAGCCGTGCACTTCACGCGGATCTTCTTTGCATTGAATTGACTCGGCTCAAGTTTCAGAACCAACCCTGCTTTCGCTATTGACGTATCGTTTGGTTGTGGCTCAATTTCATTGTTGTTGCTGATTATTCCTCTCGTAAGTTTCTTTAATTATAAACACAAATACAACAGTTAAACTTCTGTTGAATTTATCTGTGAAACACAATCTGCAAGGAGACAGCATAAGTAACTTTCTTACCAGGTCATTTTCATTCACGTAATATCTCAGCACAGTGGGCGGGGAAGAAGGGCCTGAACTACAATTTAACGTAAGAAAGTCTCCAAAGTTAACAGCCATGGGCTTATCTCCAGGTCTCCATTTTACTCCTCCGTACGTCATCGAAGGACTCGATGCGCTTGAACTTGGAACAGGGTTTAAGTTCGCTGTCAGCACAGGTCTACTGTTCGGTGCAGCTTTATGGAACACAACGAATAAAGGACGAAGGGTAATCACAACAACAATCTCCGAATGGGGTAAAATGAACTACATAGATCCTCGCACTTACATGCAACTGTAAGCACCTTCGTTTCGGTAAGAGTTGCAAAACTCGGCTCCCATGTTACTTCACAGCTCACATTTCCTCGCAAAGCCATTGGAATGTTTTTTATAACCAACTTCTCATGGTCTGATTGATTTATCTGATAAAAAACAATGCCTCGAGGCTTTAATTTTCGAACTAATTTTTAATGTAAGACGCATATAATTCATAGAGATCGTACTATGACGCATAAAATTTCTCTCCTTCATTCAATAGGATTTACATTTTTTAACATGCTGCATGCTTCGACTATTTAACTCGAACAAATTTGTACGTGCTAGCTGGTTTCCGACAAAACTTCCAATTTATCTAATGGCACTATTAGAATACGTTTCATCCTTTTGGGTTAATTACATTGCAGCACAAGTCATAGCTAAATCATTTAAAACACAAATTACACAATTACTTACACCTACATACCTTCTAATGCTCTGTTGTGGTATTAATTGTATTTGTCCTATGAATTGCCCCCATTCCTACATTTTTACGACACACAACCTTCTGGCACGCAACTAAGATGGATAATTTATAGTCTAAATATGTGTACATCGTTGGAATTTTAGTTATCTACAAATGAAAACTGACGTGCTGCACTATTGTACAGAATCTACTGGAGATCATTAATTCTTCTGCTGATGGTCGACAAGAGACTTAATAAAATGATTGTCTCCCTCTCATTTCGTTATGTCATCATAGGGCTCAAAACCGTATGCCTCACTTTCATTTTGTAATAATAACGATCTGAATGGAAACCTCCTTAAAAAAGAAACACACGAGTAACTCACATCTATGGACAGCTTGATGTCAGTGAATGGGAATGCTTTCTTCTTTTCGTGTTCTCTTGGTTGGTACCGAAATATCTCTCGACTTCCTTTGTACCTGAAAAAATAACAAGTCAGAGGGAAAAATTTAATTAGCAGGAGTGAATAAGAACAAGCAGCAGATATTCGTCAATTTAAATTAATATCCTCTCAATAATTAGGACAATTTCTTTTCTCATTGGTGACACTGATGTGCAACTTAACTGGAAGTCATATGCTGAACACCATTGTTAGCTGTGCTAATAAAAATACTAGTTAAATACATTTTTGTGCCATACAACGATCATTGTAGCCTGCGTGTACAATAATTCTTTTTGCAATAAGAAGAATATGGTTTCAAACTTTCAAACGAGAGCTTTTGTGAGTAACTGTTTTCATCATATCGATTTATTTATAGAGAGGAAAGCCTTTCCTGCTAAAACAGATTCGAGAGAGCTACAGGTAAACTTTAGTAATGACAAGTGACACGAAACTGTAAGAAGGAATACGAAGTAGTAACTTTCTTCATGAGAAAAACAAAGTTGAGCTCAATTTTTCATTTTTACTTTGTGCTCTAATGTCAAGAAAATTTGAGATGTCAATTAGAACATTAAAACTTTCTCTACACTTTTTGCTCTTTCAATTCCGCGTAACTATTTATTGACCTGGTGGATATTTAATACTTCTTGGCCCACTACTCTCTTGTTTTCTGCTGAAATCAAGTATGTAAGCGTTTGTTCGAAAGTGTTTGTTTTTCTCTGTCATCTGAGCAGTTATGTCGTAATGCTGACCTATTTAACTGCATGATCACAAGAACACGCATGCAGTTTATTGAATCACATAATACAGATTTTGAACTCATCAGAATTTCATCTCATGTTAGTAGTAGTAGCGTTTTACGAGAACTTGAGACTTATTGACAAGTTTCAGAGATATAAACCTCCTAGAGCATTCCAGTAAACTTAATTTCAAATTCACCGGTTTGTAAAAAACTTTTTACTTTACTTTTCGAAGAAACTTGTATGGACGCGTGGTGCGCACATATATACATCGGCCTGTGAGAAAGTCGAAGTTCAGGATGATTCTTACGACAAAAAGAATCTTTGTTGACTTACTCTCTGTGTTGTATCTTGATGATGATGGTGATGCAGTTAAATAAGATACTCTCGTGATCTTCTAAAGAAAAAGGGTAAAGAGGAAGACATTTCCTTCTGAGAGGAAACACACAGTAAACTAAAAGGGAACTTTTTCTGTTCCTACTTGTCATTGTACACACACATGGAAAATAACTATAGCTGAATGCTTTGAACGTTGAACGTGGGTTCTAAGTGTACTTGTGTACAAATAAAGAAAAGACAGGGAAAGCAAGCTACAAAATGATGGAAAACACGAGGAGTGGATTTCAAAACTCTTCTTATGATGCATGTGAACAATTTCAGTCCCAGGTTTTGTTCCATGACACACGGGAAACAGATCGATTCCCGTTGGGCCTTTTTTCTTCTGTACATTTATTTTTTCCTACGCAGATATTCTCACATGGAAAAAGTACCAGCTGAGTGGATCGGAGAAAAATTATTTCCCTTTTAATTCGTACGAAACAAAAGTGTCAGTTCGCAATAATACAACTCTGTACCAACACGTTGTTCGCTTCTCGCAGATAGACACAAAAAGGAACACATGTGGATACTTACTTACTGACTATATGTATACAGACCGAGTGATACGATCCGTGTGAAAGTTAACATAAAAGTGAGATGATGGAAAAGTGAAAGTTGAATGTTTAGGTAAGATATATCTGGAGCAACTTTGCACGCGTAACAATGTGAGAGTGATTGGAGAATAAAACAATGTATAACAGATGATGATACTCATCATGAATTTCTAGGATTCGATGATATTTCTAATTTGACGCAGTATTATTTTAACTCTGAAAAGGATCGGAAAGCTGCAGGAGATCCACTCAAGAGAGAAAGAGAACCAGAGAGAAGAGATGTAATCAAATTTGACAAATGTTATTGTTTGCTGAAGGCACACGGATTCTTCAATTAACTATTCTCTCAAACGGTTGGTTGGTGCCTTTTCTCATTCTCGAGTAAAAACCAACCTTCCCTGTCTCTCTCTCTCTCTTCTGCTATTTGTTGAACAAACCAAAGAACAAGTCAAGCTAGAGTTTGGTTAGCACAGTTACATAGAAAGACGAAGAGACGAGGTAATTAAATTTGCGTCCAGGTAGTAGTAGAACTAGTAGTAGTGCTATATTCACTTGGTGCTCTCAATTTTGGACGAGCACATAAGAATTAACCGTGAAGTGTATATATTGAGAGTGGAGGTGTGACTGTCATCATAAAGGAAACCACTTTCCCTATCACACACACACTCCTCTCTCTCTCTCTCTCTCTCTCTTTGTCTTATCAACTAAAAGTCAACTTACCATTTGACTGTGTAAATTGTCGAATTCGCGTTCACGTCGAATTTGCAAAACATGACGAGTGTATTTCCTTCCAAGATTGGTGTGGGGACTACAAGGTTGATTTTATTTTCCCCTCTCTGGACTCCCGTATATCCAGCAAGACCTGCAAGTAAAAAGAACAGAAGTCAGAAACTTATTTCTGGACGAGCCCATAATGTGTCTCAAACGCAGAACGCAGAAATCCAGCTGGTAAAGAGAATAATGATGGAGTAGCAGGGGCAAAGGGCATTGAGGTTGATTGAGCAATGATTTAGATTTCCAAGCGTTTCATTCATCGAGAAAGAGTGGGTGGAGTTGATTTGGAGTCTCCTTCTACTTGGACAATATATTTGGAGAAAAGAGAGATTCAGAACACACCAGAATTCTCTGCCCTGTGGCCACTACACAACTATTCAAAGTCATTAGAGAACTTTTCCGGTTCTTTCTATCATTTCTGAACTCCCTTTCACTCATTCTTTTAAACGAAACATGGGAGTAAAATGAACACACACACACACAGTCATCACGCAGGCAGATGATCGAGACCGTGAAGAGATTCTTCGGAAAGTATTTTTCTTTCTAGACATTCCAACCCTAAAAGGCTCACTCGGAGTATTTTAGTTACTTTCTACTTTCTACACATTATCTGATGAAGGGAGAAAAGTAGCAGAGATTCAATTCACCCATCCATTCATCTCTCGCGTACTATTTACCTTCAAATTATTTCATGCAGGTTGCCTCATTTACCTTGGTCTCTTGTTCTGCACACAGACACAACCTACTACAGAACGATGCAACTGCAGGGCAGAACATTCATCGAAGAACAACACGATGTAGTAAACCTTCACCATTGGGTTTGGTACAATTAACTTTATATACACAGCTAGACAATACAGTGGAATTCCTCTACGCTTTCCCTCAGGAAACGATCTGCTGTTGTGTGTGTGTGTGTAACATTAGAAGGCCATAACTTTTTCTGCTTGGGCGGAGGAGGAATTTAAAGATTTGGTGAAATTGAGACTCAAGGGTAGAAGAAGAAGAAGAAGGGGCTCTTGCTCCTGATGGTGATCACTTCCCAGTTTACGAAGATCCGATTTGTTTGCCTTTCTCTCTGTGTAAGTTGTGCTCATGTTGAAAGCGAATAATTAGGTTTTGAGGAAGAGAGAAAGAGAGATGCAATTTTACTCCACATTGTCCTCTGCGAACAAGAAGGAGCTCAGTCTCATCCTTTTGTGCTCAAGCAGATTGCATAAGTAATTCGATACTAACCCTTCCTCAAATTGATGAAAGTCTTTTAGGCATACGAAGAATTGTGGAAGAGCCTGGGCTCTGTGTGAAGAGATGTGCTAGCTGGAGAGAAAGGCTGGCGTTAGTGTGTGATCGTGTGTATATGAGAGTGTGTGTGTGCATTTCATCCCTCCACACAAGGAAAAAGTGAGATCTCAGGATATCCTTTCTAGTCTCCTTAGTACACATCGACAAATCTATCCTTTTCTTAAATAGACTCTCTCTCTCTCTTCGAGTTTTCTCCAAAGATAACAACAAAAACCCGTGAGAGTACCTTTTCTCCCCACACACACACACACGTTTTAAGATTTTCTACTTCTTCCACTTATTTAAATCAATCTGTAGATCTAGATAAGTCTTGTGGGTGCTTATAGGTGAGATAGAATCTCATCTCTAGAGAAAGAGGGAGAGGAAGGTGCTAACCTTATCATCGCTCAGTCAGTGTATAACCTTCCTGTCTGTGCGTGTGGTTAACCTGTGAAGTGTCATTTCAGTTTTGAGAGAACCTTTTCAAACGATCAAAGTAAAAGGTTTAAATGTGAAATTCATATTCTCATTCACATCTCTGCTCGTTGTTCATCATTTCTATGAAAGAGGTTCAAAACGAGGGAGATAATAAAGTGACTCACGCACACACGGTTATTTAGACAGAGAGTTTTGTTAGCGACTATTTCGCCGTGGAATGAGATGAGTCGAGGATTAGCACAGGATCACATCATGATCACCGTCATCATCATCATCATCCTACTTTCCATACATGTCGTCCTTCTCTCGCAGTAATTTTATCGGCCTACACTCTTGTCTCATCCTGGAATAGTAGTATAGTAGCCTGCTTCGACCAACTAACTCCCTTTTATTCATCCGACCTCATCATCATCAGCTAGGCTTGTTCATTTAAATAGAGTTAGCATTATGCACCACCGCTTGTTTCCAGCGATAGTGTCACAATAATGACATCGAGTGGGTCATCTGCTCATTCACCAAATTAATTACTCACCCCATTTTACACTGCTGAAGATGATTCCTTAAACTTTTACTTTTGTATCTCTAAATATTGCAACATTACAAATCCTTTCTAGCAGTGTTTCTGATCATGTGAAAAAGTTGTGGGAGCTCACCAGCTCCCACTTAATCCTGAGCAACCACTTTCTCTTATCTCAATTATTGTTCGCCAGAACTTTTCAAATTATAACTAAGAACTGATATCGCATATGAATATGCTTTTCTACATCGCAAATTGTAATAATAATAATAATTGGAAAACAAACAAGAATAAGTTGGCAATTTTTACTCTTTAATTTATTGGCTTGTTAAATACGTCTTATACTTCAGTGAAGTTCAGTGATAATAATTCTGTACTAACGAAAGTATTCTTCTCTCTTCTTCTTCTCCTTCTTGGTGTGTCTACATAATTCCGAAATAATGATGATTAAAACGGAATAATGGAAAGTAGGGTAGTACGCGTGGGCACTGAAGATGGAGAGAGAGAGGTATTTGAAATCTCCGGAATAAAATATGATAACATTCTTCTTAAAAGCTACTTATTAGATTTAACGAGGACGAAGGGAGAGAGAGAGGAACTTCTCGGAGGCCATTATCGAATCAGCATATCCCTCTCCTAATGGGGATACGATTATTAAGTTACACTGAAGGGAAGAAGGGTCTATTTCACCTTTTTATTTTGCTCCGATGCTACTTAGTAGCTCCTCTGTAACTAAGATCGCTAGTTGAAGAGGCCTTATTCTTCCTATCCTCCTACTTAACTCCAACACACATACACTCCACAGCTTTCCCTCGTCGTCGTCGCTATCTAATTTGTAAAAGATGGAAGAGAGAAAGAGCCATTATAATGGATGAAGGATATTTTTATCATGTGAGCATTAGAAAATGATAGCTTCGTAAGTATGGCACATGGAAGTGTGTGTAGGCACATTTCAACCGGCGATGATGACGGCAGTTAAGAAGGACAAGCCAAAAGCTCTTCTTTTTTTCTCCTACGTTCGGATTGAGATTTCAGCTGACTGTCTTTCTTCGTCTCTCTTTCCCAAACTTGAGCAGGTTAAAAGGGTCAAGAAGAGGAACTATTTTTCCTTCTCCTCTTTCTTTCTTCCAATGTTACACATTCTTGTGTCTTCTTGTCTAAATAGAAGAAGCCCATCTTACACATAGCCAGAAGAATGAGTTGGTTACTCACTCAGGGAAAAAGTTCCACTCTCTCTCTCTGTATGATGATGATGATGAGTGCACGTCTATATATGCTTATACGCGTACTACTATTATTATGGACTTGTAAAATGAAGAACTGACTTGAGTCTCTCTTCTCTACTACTCTCCCTCTCTTCATTTCCATCCTTGCAATTTCGATTCTTTTTCTGTGAGGAAGAGTCATAACGAGACGATTACCTCGGAGTGACAATAACGATTTCGTCCAGAAAGAAATGACCCTGTTCGATATAGAGTTCTTCCTACACCACTTTGTTGCAGGCTTACTTCCTACATTTGGATCCATTCTGATTTTCTCAATTTCCCCGAATGAATTTTCTTTGTGTCTGAAACTATTCGTGTGGCTTTTTCCTACACAAGTTAATCATTATGTATGAAATCCTTTGGATGCATTTACATCCACCCGAAGAAGAAGAAGGGGTTGTTGTGATGAAATCTCCGAGGACTCGACTCCGACGCGTATGATTGTCCTGCAACACATGTAGATGTGGCTGAAAAAGAACATCCGTCTTAAGATAACCATTTTGGTGAATGAGTGACACGACTGAGTGAAAGGAGTCAAGTCATTCCCTCCTCCCATCCCATCTATTCACACTCACTTTGTCTTTCCTCCTTCTTTTTTGCCAAAATATTTTTACGAGAGGACATATCACTCTGAGTCCAGCATGATGGAAAAAGTTCCCATTCCGAACAATGGATCCTTCTTATACTCCTTCTATGTATGTGTCTCTCTCATTCCAACAAGGAAATACGAATCCAGTCACTCTCCTTCCAATACAATCCCAATGACTTTCCCGGCTCTCTCTCTGTCTTTCACTCTCTCTCCTTTCTTCCCATATCTTATCTTTTGTCATGAGAGACACCATAAATATCTTGTCTTCTCCCAAGCTTCTCGTCACATGCATTTCCGAAAGTGTGTAGCAATATATATCATGTATAGTTGTACATGGCTAAAGTACAAAGTGCACATACACACGATTCTACTCCTGTTGTGCTACACCCTAGCTGCGTTATCACTTGATAAAATATATACCTTTCTCGTACCGTCGTACCTCTACCATACCACCCCCCTCTATACATAAAAATATAAATACGATTATTGCTAAGCAAGGAGCTCTGCTTTACTACAACAGAGAATGTCCTAGGGGTTCTTTTATTCTCGACGTCGCTCTCGATTCGTATTTAATTTTACGCTCCTCTCGACGAGAAAATACTATTACTTTGATTAGCTCGAAGAAGTACAAAGTGAAAGAGAACAACAATCAAATAAAAAGGAGACTCTGGACTTATTATTGTCTCTTCCGCGTAGTCTCGTGTTCAGTTCATTCATACCTTACTCTTTCTTTCTCTCAGCAGACAACGACCATACTTTAAGTATCAATTTGACACGTGCTTAAAGACCATACTATACACAGTGTGTTTTCTTAGACCTAAGCTGCTCCTTCAAGACACAAAGCACAAAGGGAGGGAAAGACTTTGAAGAACACGCATTGCAAGTGGAGAAAGTCAAAGTTGGAATAAATGTACTTTTGTCTCAACTTCCTCCTTTCTTCATATCTCACTGATACATCTTATTATTACACTTTCCCGAAACTTGCTTCCATCTCCGCATTATCATGATATGACATCATCATCATCATAGTCGTCATCATCATCTTCATGAGCTATTCTAAATTCATTCTGAATGAGATGTTAAAGTGTATGAAAAAAGTTTTTGGCACCCAAGAGAGCGGAAACCCAAATTCCCTAGTGCCACGCGAGAGATCTAAAAATATAGTTGTGTATATACGTTCAAGCTGAAACAGAACTCTGATGGAGACTCTTGTTGTTTGTGACTGTTTTTACTCCTCTACAGACCCTGGCTATTTGTGAACCAGTCTACCCTACTTA
>Ga0194135_10002116_pt1 | contig 12020 bp, 13 predicted proteins | sample LitLau_LLRF_2013_FD_134024 | JGI IMG/M metagenome (GOLD analysis project Ga0194135, IMG submission 134024) | Freshwater sediment microbial communities in response to fracking from North America - Little Laurel Run_MetaG_LLRF_2013 (version 2) | ecosystem: Environmental > Aquatic > Freshwater >... | reverse complement strand
TGTCTACAGTTCAAGTAGAATCTCTTAAAAGTGTGAACGTTGCAATTGGTTTACCAAAATCTACACCGCATCCCGTGGGAAAATTTTGTAATCACTGGTAAGCGTGTCTCTATGACAGGGACATTAGCGGTTTTGAAAAATAAAATGCTTTACAGGGCACACGGAGTTCATGCGATTCCGATTGGAGAACCCAGTCGCTTAAAGAGGCTGAAGGAAATGAATCAGGAATTCTCACGCTTGAAGGAATCCCATGCCTTTGAAATGAACGGAAGGTTTAGCAACTTGTATTCCATTTTCCCACGATGGCTCTACTTACCATTGATGAGGAATTTAAAATCTACTACAATTGGCATGGCAAATATACCCGGCCCATCCGGATCAGATCAGTTCCATGGCAAAACTGTACTTGAGAAGTATGGCTTGGTTGGACTTCAATTGAAAAATGCCAGTAAGAAAAACTATGAGTCATACTGCTACTGAAAGTAAACTAGGTGATGGTAACCCTAATAACAAATTTGAATAATCGTGCAGGTTTTACATTGGGATGCGTTTCTTACAACAACCAACTTACGCTCTCTCTAGTTGCGAATCAAGAAATCTTTGATAGTGTCCAGGGAGAAAAATTACTGGGTAGCTATTTCCAAAAAGAGGTTGGAGATTTATTGAATGGAATTGGAGATGAAACTCGTGTTTGAAATCGCTTCTCATCTTCCGAATTTTACGAGTTTCTTTCGTGTGGCTATATGTTCTATACAAATGAATTTTTTTTATGAGAATCCAATATAAAGAAAAAGTAGTGAGATCTACGTCTGAACTGTTAAGGTAGACCGAATATTAACCGATTTTCCCCCAAATTTGAAGAACCTTTTTCCTTATGACTAAATAAATTCCAATTTAATAATTATTTTACATATACAGAAATTCTTGTAAGGACGTAATTCCAAAAAAGTTATAAATTAGCCAGGTGAGTTAGTATACATTTAGAATCTTATTGACTTCGTTACAGGGGGGTTTTAAGGGTTTGAGAGAATTTCCCATGAAATCAGAATAAAACAAGTCGTAAACGTTTCTCTAATTGAGGAAAATTGTCTCCCGCACGATAATCGACTTGTATAGAATAATTAGTTTAATTTTCCTTAATGATGTTATCATTTAATATAAAACCGGATTTCAACAATTTCGAATTTTGGAATGACGAGGCGAGACTGAACAATTCCCTGGTTGAGGCATATGTCGCCCAATTAGTTTTAAGGGTAGGATTTCCCTTTGTTTTAACTCTATACGAGTATGCATAAGTGAAGAGGAAAGTGGGCAGTTTCAGTTTTAGTATAAATTCAGATTAAAACGTTTTAAACTCGCTCAAATCAATAAGCAATGGAACGAGCTATTCCAACAACATTACTTTTTGGTATCTTGTCCTGGATTCCGTTCTTATTGATTGTGATCCTCGGTATTATTCCATTCACGCTTCTTTGGTGCTATCGGATTTTGGTTACTGTGATTTTAAGGATCTTGCTTCGAAAGGATTTGAGCGCACCCATGCTATTACCAGAAATCGGATTTGCAACGGATGGGATTTGGACACAACCTAGAACTGCCGTTGCCTTTATTCATTACCTGGATGGTCCGCTTGATTTGGAAGCCTTCAAACAGCGGATCCTCGGAATCATTCATGGGGAAATTACGAGGCACGGAGAGAGTGTTCCAAATTATGATCGTTTAATCTCTTCTTATCCAACAACATGGCTGGGATACTTATTTTGGACAAAACTAACCACACCATTTGATATCAGCAACCACCTCAAAATCCATTGCCGTCAGGAAATAGACGAAGGGATTCTGAATATTGACGATATCGTTCAAAAATGGTTTGGAAGCCCATTCCCGAAGGACCGCCCTCTGTGGGACGTAATTTTGATTCAGGGTATACCTACATACGAAATAATTTTGGCCCCTCCGCATAATTGTTTTTGAAAGGCTACGGTGTATATGATTTGCCATGGAAAAATTTCAGATTTTCAAGACGAAAACGGAATGAGAAGATCCTTATTTGGGTTTCGTATTCATCACATTATCGGCGACGGATACTCAATGCTCGACTTTCTAGAAAGGGTTTTTGATCAAAATCCAACGAGACCCGCCGCGCAAGTGCTCCCCAAGCGTAAACCAATGACAATTAGAGAGACCTTGAACATGTGGTTTTACTTGCCATTGACACAGGGTATCAACTTGGCCGGGCTTTTTTTCCATTCCGATCATTTCAGTAGTTTAAAATCCGATTGTGCCAATTCATACTCAAATACTTCCACTGATTTATCCGAATTATTGTTAATTCGGAAGAAGATGAGTGCAGCAATTGGAGTTCCAGTCCCTTTTGTGACAATGATTTTATTCATATTCGGGACGGCTCTGAAGAAAACCCTGCTTTTTAATAATAGCAATGTCCGGGAATCGACAGAATCCAGTCATTTGTGCAGCAGTTTGAGAGATTTAAAAATTGGAATTGCCATGCCCAGATCAGCCCCACATCCAACCGGAACGTTTTGTAATGATTGGTATGCTCTTGATATCCAAAATGGCGCCACAAACTTTTGTAACCTGTTTTGGAGTGCAGGAGTTATGGGGCATTGGAGGTTCCATTGGCAGAGGAAAATCCCGTAAAGAGATTGGAACGAATGGTATCCAATATTTCTGGGATGAATGGATGCCACGCATTTGAGATGAATGCAATTTCGACCAGCCACCTATTCTCCCAACTTCCGCAATTTGCAGTTGACGCCATGCTCAACAATGCAAGCGGAATTACGATTGGGATCACAAATCTACCTGGACCATGTTCTCCTGCCCACATCTTTGGTAGACAAATATTGGAAAAGTACTTGATCGTAGGCCCACAGGCGAAACACGCAAGTAAGAAAAACGCCTAAAGTGATGCCTAAAGTGATTTTTTTTACACCCGCCTGATTTGAATATTACATTATTGTTTCATAGGCTTCGTCGTTGGTTGCTTCTCTTACAACAATCAGTTGACAATTTCAATTATTGGCAATGCGCAAGTCTTCAACAAGCAGATGGGGGAAGACGTATTGAAAAACTTTAAGGATGAAGTCAAATATTTATTGGCAAATGGAATAACCATAGACTAAATGAATTCGAATATCTATTCTGTTCGCAACTGTTTTTTTTTTATCATAAACTCATATAATTTTGTCGAACTTTCTCGTCCATATTCAATTTCATATAGAGCAACGAATACACGAGTAGACCTTACATAAAAAAAAACCGCATCACTCTAACTGCCCTGCGCCGTTTGCTCTGTGGAGAGCAAGCAACTTCTTTCTTTTCTGGTTTCTGTTCACTCTTTTTCCCTGCAAATTTTGTCCTGCTTTTTTTTTTCATTTCTTAAAAATGATCAAAAGAAAAAGAATAGCTTTGTGTATTTTATATTCACGTTTTAAGTATGAGATTTAGCTGACAAATATTCTTCGGCTAAATAGCGCAAGTGTAGTGTAATTGCACCGTTTTAGGTTCTAGATTTTTCATTTGCTTATATTTCTTTCTTTCGTGGTGGCTCGGAATTTCAAAATAAATTTTTTTTTACATTGTAACGCGAGACGAGCAAATTATACCCATAACAATTTTTTGAATTTATTAAACTGCTATCGAAAAAAAATTCAGATACCCACATCATGAGTAGAGGCCCTCTACTGGCCCTAGAGGGTTGAATAACCCTCTACTAGAGGGTTATTCAACTCTTCCAATTCATATTCCCATTTAGATGAATTAACGTATATCATCAATTAATCACCTGCCCTGATGTGAATGAATGAAACTGAAATGGTGTATTTAAGTATTATACAATCGCAACCAAATTCCTAAAATTTGTCCAATTTATACGTAAACTAATAATAAATGAATGAAAAACATTAAGGCAAATCAAGTCATTCAAATTTTATTGCAAGAATCGTTGTAAGAACAGCATTACGCAAATGATCGAATGATCAAATCTATTCGGATTTCAGGGTATTCTACAAACCCAAATTTTATTCCATATCCCATGTAAATAGGACATTGCATGAATGAACTCAAATAAAAAGTAAGTGACCAATTCCGAAATGAAGAGTATTTTGTCCTGTCTACCTTTGGTCAAGATTAAGATTCCCAGTACGAATTGAGATCTCGAGGAGAGAAGAGAGGAAAGTTTTCTCTGAAATCTCATCCACTTTAGTCACTTTCTCTTTTTCACTTAACACTTTCTCCAATCCCACGAGCTCGAATGAGAGTATGACTCATTCAAACACAACTCTTTCCAAAAACCCTCATTATGATGCGGGGGATATTGCGTTGTCCGTACTCTCCTCAGTCTTGCTGTGGATTATTGTGCCTGGATGTGCCTTCGTGTACAGTGGTGGTTCGAGGGCTAAGAATGCACTGACGACATTGATGCAGTCCTTCTGGACAGTTGCTGTGGTGTCCATCCAGTGGTGGGCAGTGGGATACTCCCTTACATTTAGTAGTACTGGTGGACTCTTTATTGGGAACTTTGACAAGGTATTCCTGAGGGGCGTTTATGACAATCCAGCCCCAGTCCCTGCACAAGATTTACCAGAGCTCGCTTTCTGTTTATACCAAGCTGTGACTGCCATTTTGGGTCCTTGTTTTATTCTGGGAATTACTGCCGAAAGGGGACGCCTCCTTCCTTCTCTTGTTTTTACTCTCATTTGGTCAACATTTGTGTATGATTTCGTGGGCTATTGGTCGCTCAACCAAAATGGATGGGCAACTCGTTTAGGCTGTAAGGAACATTTCAGCTACATGACTTGTATAAAATTTTATTCCTTTCCGACAATGAGATAATTTTTAATTTATTTGACAAAATGCCTAGTTTTGGACTTTGGAGGTGGGGCCCCCGTGCACTTGCCTGTAGGGGGAGCTTGCCTTGCTTATACCATGATTTTAGGACCTACTAAACCCAGTAGCCGAAAGGCAAAACCCCACAACATGGCCAACGTGTTCCTCGGTACCATCCTCTTGTGGATTGGTTCATTTGGATACAATGCGGGCTCAGGTTAGAACAAATTTCAGAAACTTATAATTAGAATAGGAAAGTAGAACGGAGTGAGATGATGAGAAATTTTCCAGCATTTCGTTCCAATCTGACGGCAATTATGGCTTGCATGGCAACGAATCTTTCTGGTTCCGCTGGTGCCATCGTGTGGAGTCTTCTGGACTACTTCCGTATTGGGAATTTCTCCGCATTTGGGTTTTGTCTCGGAGCCATGTGCGGACTCGTCACAATTGTCCCCGCCTCTGGCTACGTTGGATTGTCGTCAAGTGTTGCAATTGGATGTATTGGTTCTGCTTGTTGTTACTTCGTGTCTTTGTTCAAAGATCGATTCTTTTTCGATGATGTGATGGACGTCTTCATTGTCAACGGGGTCGGAGGCATCCTCGGAAATGTTTTAGCGGTAAGTGAGTCAATGGATGAGTCCAAAATAGAAACTAAGCAAACAATTTCCCTGAGTAAGAAACTGGATTTCTTTGTGATGATTAAAGGGAGTTTTTACCCAAAAGTTTTATGGTGGCGAAGAAGTTGGGAGTGGGGGATGGCTGGATGGGAATTGGATGCAAGTCCCATTACAACTAGCTGATTCAGCAGCAACATTTACCCTAAGTTTCGTGGTTTCTTTTATTTCACTGTATGGAATGAATAAAACCAAATGGCTTAGGCTGCGGGTGACCGAGGCAGAAGAAAATGCCGGGATTGACGATACAGAAGTTGGAGTCAAGTGTTATGAATTCGTGGACGGAATTTTACCGGAACTCATTCAGGAAAAGCCATCAAAATTGATTATATCCAATAAGATTGGTCAGATTGAGGGGCGGAACGAAGGATTCAATGGAAATGGGAGACTACAGAGAGATAAGCCGTTAAGGTCTAACTGGATGTTTAATTGAGTCATTTACTCCATCCTACCTCTCCCCAGGATCCTACGGAATTGATTTTGTGCATATAGATTCTTTCGGAAAGATTTAGAGTTTTGTTAAGGCTGAATCAATTTCGCTTGTATGATTTCTTATAAATTAGTACTCTCAATATTAATACTATTGGAAAACTTTTTCGTTTGGAAATATCCGAAATTTATAAATGTATGATAACCATTATTACATTACATTAGTTTAACGTCATAAAATATAATAAACAGTCATGGAAAAATATCGTTGTGTTTATTTGTTATATAGTAAAGGAACCATTGAGGAAAATCGAACATTTTCACACTATAGCTGTATGCTGAAATGACAAAATGAAAACCTTGACTCAATGGATTCCTTGTGGTTAGAGGATATGACAATGACATAAATAAAAAAAAAATTTTCTTAAATTGATCGAAATTTAAGTTGAGGGTTTTGTTGAGTTAAGTTGTCAGGAATTGAGACTAAATCCGCCGTCATGATTTTATTTATTTTAAGTTCACTTCTACTAATTTTCAGTTTCGACGTAAGTGCAATTGAGAGTCCAATAGTTCTTATTCACCAAAAGACGTCGTTGGGCCTTGTCAAGGAAGTAGTGCCTGTCCGTGGAAAATTTATTATCGATGGGAACGTGGAAGAAATCCACTTCACCTGCTGGTCTCCGTATCCTAACAAATGGATCATGATCCCGTCACCTGTAGGCAGGCGCATTAAAATATCCAATTATACTCATTCTCTGATGAATCATGAACTGATTTTGGTTTATTTGGTAAATTTAGCACGTTTCGGGCTCTAATGTGAAGGAATTTCTCATTGACAAAGGAAGGCATGTGTTCCGCATGGAAAATGGTGACTCCAAATTTTGGTCCCTAGTAATCCTCCGATTTACAAATAATCCTAATCGGATTTTACATCAAACTGCCGCTTGTCAACATCATGATTATGAAAACAACAAAGTCAATGTCATTGTCAAAATTTCAAGTAGAGACGGAGATTTAGAAGGTGCTTTGTTCATCAACGACAGTAAGTTTGAATCCTGTATTACTCAAATTAGTTGAGGAGATTATAATTGATATTTATATCCATAAACTTCTCAGCTCTGAAAAGATCAAGGGGTGAGCGATACGGACGAAATAAAAATTGCGGGTTAGTAATGTACCTGGATCCAAAATTGAAGAGAATGACATGCACGCATTTAGACGGAATTAAAACAACCCAACCAGATTTCATTAAATGTTCCAGTCCTGAGGAATGTGATGCATCAATTCAGAAAGTAGTAAGACAACTTTAAACTTTTTATACAACTTGTTTTGATTTGTATATTTTCACGGTTGCGCTGATTTGACTGGTTCGGGAATACTCATCAGTAAAATTGGCCTAGCACACAGGTGGACAATTTGTTAATTTGATCTATTTTATTTGGAACTTATAGGATGTAGGCTGTGCTGAGAAGGAAGAGTATACCCCTGTAGTAATAACTTCTCATTGTACCAATTGCACATCCATTGGAACTAAATCGGGTGCACTCATTTGCGATTATGAAGGCGGTGGGCGACAATTCTCGCTCGCACAAATTGTTTTCTTTACACTTGATCAGAAACCGTTCTTTCGTAAGTCCAAAAATTCTATGCCAAAAAAAAATCTCCAGATGCAATTTTCATACGTTGAATTAAACTGTTGATTTGAAGACGCTTTAAGTAAGACGTCTCCAAAAATTGCAACTCGCCTAAGAATGGATGTCGTCGGGAAATCTAAATTGGACCACGTGTACAATGGCACCACCGTTACATTCCAATGCAGCGGAGTCCTATGGTATTTCTCAGAGGGGTTTCAATGGGCAATTCAAGACGTGGATGGAAATTTGGAATATTTGGGTAACATCCGAATGATTCTCCTCTGCAGTTGTCCTGATGGGACTCGCGTCAATATGACTCCTCAATGTATGACTTCTTTTGAAAAATTCCTTAAACTTTACTCGCATTATCTGATGTTGACAGGGAAAGGTGAGGATTTGGCAACAGAGGATCGTAAGGCTTACGTATCCACAAAAAATATCACATTCCCATCCATGGCCGAAAAAGTGAACGTCGTGTGTATGGCTCCCCTACTTAATTCCTATGAGTGGGAAAACGTTTCATTGAAAGTGGTCGTCAGAGGTAGGCGGGCAACAGTGAAAAGGAGAAAAGATTTCATTGACTGGAGTTGCACTATTTTTTGATTGCAGAATCGAAAATCCCGCAAATTTTGAACGTAACTGCGGTTGTCAGAGAAGGAGGTGGATTGAAGATTCATTGCATTGCCACTGGAGAACCTCTTCCTTACATTTCATGGAAGCGAAATGGCGCTGTACGTAGGAGGATTAATGTAAATGATACTAAATATAATATTATCCTTTCTATCTTCTTCTTGTGTAGCCTTTGCCATCGGAAATGTGGAGGACTTCATTCCGAAACAAAACCTTTGAAAATTCCGTACTTTCTATCGACGGAAATGATGGCGGAGTGAGCGAAGATGAGTTTGCCTGTGAAGTGACAAATAAATTTAAGCAGACCCTTCTACACAGCATCCATACTCAAGGCAAAAATTGCAAACAATTTAAAGCATTAATTAGCCAAAGCTTCATTTAACGCTAAATTAATTTGATGGCAGTCGGGGCAAGGGATACTTCGAATTTGCGGGTGGTCGTTGGAATTCCGATTCTAATTCTAGTTGTACTTTTACTCATACTCGTCGCTTACTTGTATTGGAAAATACGTAACAAGGATCGGGAAATTCAAAAACTCACTGAAGACGAAATTCATGAGTTTACGCACGGTGATCCGGAGAGCGGGAATTCCGCCCTTTTCTATCCTTACAACACTGATTTTGAAATACCCAAATCTAAAATACAATTTGGTAAGAGTAAGAGCCAGGCTAGTTTTCTTTACAAATTGTCTTATTTAATTACGTTCTGAAAATGTATATTTTAGAATCCAAAGTCCTAGGCGACGGACAATTTGGAAGAGTCACAAGAGGGAAAATTGGGAAAGGGTATGTGGCTATCAAGACTGTCAAGAAATTTGCTGACATTTCCTACTTGAAAGCATTATTATCAGAACTGAAAATTTGTTGCTATGTTGGCCAACATGAGAACATTGTGAATCTCATCGGGGGGTGTACTCAAAATATTCATAAGCGTTAGTTCCAATTCGGATGATACACTTGACAGCATTTTTACCTAGGATTTGAGACCTTATTTTATACGGTTTTCCCACAGGTGAAGTCTACTTAATTTACGAATACTGTGCCAATGGAAATGTTTTAAAATATTTGCGCAAATATCGGGATCAATTTGTTAATCATCTTTCAAATGGGAAGTATACCCCATCCCGCGAAAGGTAAGTATTTTGTCTGATGCTCACGCACGCGCAAGCAAGGCATACATCCAATTTATTCTTCAAGCTATTTTGATTTTAGCATCATAGACTATCAAAATATTTCTGTAAAGAAAATTTCATCCAAGGATTTGCTGAGATGGGCGGCTGAAATTGCTTCCGGAATGGAATTTTTAGGAAACAAAAACGTATTTAACATAAAACAAAATTCAAATTTGAAAAATCCTTGTGCCTTCATTTGAATTCTTTTAATTTGGAAACGCTTTAATTTAACAGATATTACATGGGGATCTTGCAGGTATCTTACAAAACATATTTCAGTTTTGCTTTACTTAATGTTGGGAGCAATTTGAAACTGTGGAGGAGTATAGCCAGAGGCGGAGGAGACTTATTAATTAGAATAAAGAGTGAAATTTGAATGTTGCCAATTTTTAGCAAGGAACATTCTGTTGACGGAAGCCCTCCAAGCCAAAGTGGGTGACTTTGGTTTGTCGAAACAACTTTACGACTATTCCGTCTATGTTCAAAAGCTTGAGGTGATTAAAATTCTTAAATTCTTTGGGGCCTGTGCATAATTTGTTCGGCGTTTGAAATTGTCCAGTGCCCACTTCCACTAAAATGGATGGCAGTAGAATCTCTACGCGATTTGCAATTTTCTATTAAATCGGATGTTTGGAGCTACGGTGTTACCCTGTGGGAGATTTACAGTTTAGCCCAACCACCATATCCAGGCATTCCCCAATTTGATTCCAGTTCTTGGAAAATGCTTCTAGAAGGATATCGTATGGAAAAACCACCATACGCCTCGGATCAAGTGTAAGTCGTCGTCAGTAGAGTCTTTCCACAGTGCAGTGCGTTCTTTCCATCTTTAAATACAGAAATTTAGTAAGAAGTATTTTATATATTTTAGATATAACGTGATGCTCCGTTGCTGGGAATTGGAACCTGATTCGAGACCATCCTTTTCCACACTCAAGAATATATTTGATGAACTCTTAATTCATCTAAGGGGGCAAACCTCATTGAAAATTTACTGAAGCAGAGAAAATAGATATTCCAGTTTTCCTTCCCACAAGGCACAGGCAGAATTCAATTTATTTCTTGCAATAAATCCTTCCAAAAAAATACACTTTTAACAGTTACGCACGTTATTTTGAGAAAACATTCACGGGGCGGGGGCGCTATTAAAAATAACTCAACGAGCGAAAACACTTGGCAAGGGTATTACCTTTAATATAAAAAATTAACCCCTAGGCTCTTTAACAAATATTATCCATTCAGTAATTTAAATTCTCCAGACGCTCGGTTTGTGGATTTGGAAGTGAGAGTTTTCCTTCTCAAATTTTATTGCGCAAATTCAATATTCTTCAAAATATTCATTCCCAAATATTTAATTACAAAAATCATGAATCAAAGAACAATTAGATTATACCAATTAGAAGGATGATAAATGTAAGAATGAATAAATCAAAACTGTAATAATACCAAAAACAAGTCGAGGCAGGATTCAAATGTTCCGAGGTTAAGATGCTGTGCAAATCATTCGGCTATTTGACCATAATTTTTGAACAGTGAAACTACCTCCGTTAACTGTCGTTGTAGCTTGCTGGCCATTACAAATGTCAGCAATTTCTCCGTTCATTGGGTCATACCAAGCAAGGGGGGAAGCGTATGTCGTGGCAAACCCGACAGCAGGATCCGTAACCGTCTCAGATAATTCGTGTGAAATTACTGACTGCGTATTTTGAAGGACGCTTCCGGGCCCACAGCCGATATTACATCCTGCATTTGCCAGGCTGGGATGCACTGCATACGTAAAATATGAAGACAGGGTTCCGATTGTGCCGTGATAGGCGCAGAATTGGAGGCAGGAACTTTGCCCTGAGCCCATAGTCACCACCACGTTTTGACCAAAGAATATTGGATAGTAGTTGACCCCATTGGGATTTGGAGGGGTTATACTGTTGACGTAGGTGATGATGTATTTAATCGTGGGATCAGTGATTACACAGGATACCGTCTGAGTTCCAGTGCAAGGGATTCCGGTCTGAGGGTTGATGAAGTAGTAAAAGGGCACGCCGACAGGGCCGGATGGTGGGCTGCCAGCGGCGTTGGTGTATTCGTGCATGACGTTATACCATGCTGAGGAGCTGAGGATATTGTAGAAGGTGTTAATTGATCCTATGAATGATGATGTGATGTCTGTGTTGTAGAAAATCTGTTTTAAAAATGGTTGGAAATTAGTGCCATGTTCTTTGGAATAAGCTTAAAGTTGTTTTTGAGTTGTTGAGAGTCCAGGCAGAGCGAGAGAGAGAGAGAGAGAGAGAGAGAGAGAGAAATCGAACTTAGATTTGTTTGTTTGCATTGTCATTGTAATCGTACCGGATAAACGTTGATACTTCCAGCAAATACCGGCCCACCATAGTAGTTAAGATGAATCATTGTAGTGGCGGAGGACAGAGTGGAATCGGTGGCCTTGTTTCCAGCATCAACCATCTTGTGAATCCTAATTAGCTTCAGTTCCTCATCCTCTGCTCGCATTCCACTGGGTGCGGGGTTAGGAGTTCCACCCAGAGCAGGCACAGTAATTTGAATCGGCTGAGGCCCCATGCTTACGGATCCAATGTGAACTGGCTGAGGCTGAGGTCCGGTGGCAGGGGGGCGGTGGTAAGG
>Ga0194135_10002115_pt1 | contig 12021 bp, 6 predicted proteins | sample LitLau_LLRF_2013_FD_134024 | JGI IMG/M metagenome (GOLD analysis project Ga0194135, IMG submission 134024) | Freshwater sediment microbial communities in response to fracking from North America - Little Laurel Run_MetaG_LLRF_2013 (version 2) | ecosystem: Environmental > Aquatic > Freshwater >... | reverse complement strand
TTAAACGAAGCAAGTACAGAGGAGCAAACTCAGGTACAAAAGTGGATTACAGAAGATCAAGCTAATGAGACCTACTACGCTCATTTCAAAAAGATCTGGGAGACCAGTAAAAACCTTGAAAGTGTAAGCCAGGTTGATGAAGAAGTGGCATGGAAAAAATTCAGGTCAAAGGTATCTGCACCTGCCGGACAGGAAACAGTCATTATTCCGATCCGGAAGAAAAACTATGGCTGGCTTAAAATTGCAGCTGTATTTTTAATTGCAGTTGGCCTGTGGAGTACATACAGGCTATATACTGCAGGTAACTATACAATGATCGATGCGAGTGCAAGTGTTGTGACCAAAACTCTTCCCGACGGCTCTGTAATTACCCTGAACAAAAATGCTATGATGAGTTACAACACCGACTTCAACAATAACCGGTCAATTCATTTACAAAAAGGTGAAGCCTTCTTTAAAGTAACACCAAATAAAGAAAAACCATTTATTATTGAGGCTGACAAGGTATCCATTCGTGTGGTTGGTACTTCTTTCAATGTTAAACATCTGAAAGGTGAGACCGAAGTCATTGTAGAAACTGGCATTGTTAAGGTAAGCATCGGAGATATGTATGTCGAACTGCATAAAGGAGAAAAAGTGAGCGTAAAAGATGGAGCAACCAGCCTGAAAAAGGAAATCAACAGTGATCAGTTATACAGTCATTACCGCAGCAAGTTATTTATCCTGAACGCTACCCCACTCTGGAAATTTATCAGCACATTGAACGAGGTTTATAATGCAAATATTGTGATCCAGGATCCAAAATTAAAAGAAATGACCCTGACTACTACTTTTAAAGAAGATTCACTCGAAAACATTTTAAATGTAGTATGTTCAACTTTAGATATCCAGCAGGTCCGAAGCCAGAACGGAATTCTGTTATCAAAGAAAGAGCAGCATGACTAAAAGACTATCCCTGCTCTTTTTGATGTTTCTGATGATCGGTAAACTTTACGGCCAGCAATCCACCCAGGCTGGAAATTTATCAAGAAAGGTCACCATACAGGTGAAAAACCAGAAAATCACTGAGGTTTTAAACCAGATCAGCGCTGCTGGAAACTTTTACTTCTCTTATCAGGGCAATCTGTTTAATACCGATAGTCTGGTCAATGTTTCGGTACAAAATGCAACTGTAATGTCTGTTCTGGACAGACTGTTCAAAGGCAAATTAGATTATAAGGAAAACGGACAATACATTATTCTCCGGTCTGCTGCCCTTCGCCTGACTATAGAACCCGATAATATTACAACTGCTGTCGATTTATATCTGATCAGCGGTTATGTTGTTGATACTAAAACCGGCGCCAGGGTTAAACAAGCCAGTGTTTACGAAAAAAGACTACTGCAATCTACCTTGACTAATAATGATGGTTATTTTAAACTCCGCTTCAGAGGCGACCACAACGAGGTTATCCTGACTGCAAGTAAGGAGTTTTACCGCGATACAACTTTAATCTTTCTGTCTAACATCACGATTAAACCCGAAAGTTACCAGGATACAACTGCATCGAATAAATCAAGGGTGAGTAATATGGTTGAAAGCCTCGGGATAGGCAGATTCTTTGTCTCTTCAAAACAAAGGATTCAAAGCTTAAATATCGGGGATTTTCTAGCCACCAGTCCAGTTCAGACTTCTTTCACGCCCGGTTTAAGTTCACATGGGATGATGAGCTCACAGATCATCAACAAAGTTTCGCTCAATATCCTGGGTGGTTATTCTGCCGGACTGAATGGGTTCGAGCTTGCCGGTATGTTCAATATGGATAAAACAGATGTCCGCTATTTTCAGGCAGCCGGATTATTGAATATTGTCGGTGGATCTGTAGAAGGTTTTCAGTTGGCCGGCGCAATGAATTCTGTAATTGGTAACAGTGATGCATTTATGGCTGCAGGTTTAATCAACTCCGTCCGCAGTGACGCTTATGGTTTACAGTTGATTGGTGCAGTTAATCAGGTTAAAGGGAACGCAAGTGGTGTACAGGCTGCCGGTCTGTATAACTACGTCAAAGGAAAAGTTTCCGGCCTGCAAATAGCCGGAGCAGCTAATATCGTCAATGATCAGGTGGATGGTGTACAGATCGCTGGCCTGTTTAATTACGCAAAGAAATTAAAAGGTGTGCAGTTCGGGCTGGTTAACCTTGCTGATAGTTCTTCGGGCTACAGTTTTGGTCTGATTAACCTGGTCAGGAAAAATGGGATTTGCAAAGTTAGTATCTCGGCCAATGAATTGATGAATACCAATTTAAGCCTGAAGACCGGAACCAGAAAACTCTATTCCATCTTAATGGTAGGGCAGAATATTTCCAGTACAGAAAAAATAGGATCCGCCGGAATTGGTTTCGGACATGAATTTCTGCTAGGTAAAAAGTTATCCCTGGCAACGGAGCTGTCATCTCTGTTTTTATACCTCGGCGATTCGAAATACAGTCCAAGCCTCAATAAATTACAGGCTAATCTGCAAATCAGGATTTTCAAGGGGCTGACACTTTTTGGCGGCCCGTCTTATACTATATATAATTCGGATCAGCTTGCCGGTTCGGGTGTGAAAGGCTATAAACAACAGGTGCCGCCCAGCTATTCACACCGGATAAGTGATACCTCAAGAGGCTGGCTTGGCTGGAATGCCGGCATCACTTTATTTTAAAAACCCCCTTTACCATTTTGGTAAAAGGGGTACAAAAAACACACCACAGCTTTTGTTTAGCTATTTATGACTGACGATAACGGCAGGAAAATAATAACCATCATAAGTAACAGTCTTTTTAATCGCCGCAGTTACGGGATCATAAAAATATAGGTTGTTGGCTTTGAAGTTTTCTCCAAATCCAGACTGTACCGTAGTAACCAATAACTGATCTAGTTTTGCGTTATAACTCAAACCAGAACCATAAACAATTTTACCAGCAGGAAGTTTTGCAAATGGGGCCTGCAGGGACGTTTCATTACCAGGAATGTATTTGTAAATATCAGTTCCTCCGCTGAAAGATCCATTTTTAGCAAAATACACCGCATTTTCCTTTGTTGAAGCTGTAATAGAGCCTGGATGCCATGCTCCCCACGAACCAAACAGGTTAAAAGGAACTGTAACCGCTTCTACATCCAGCGTAGGATTGATCTTAAAAAGTTTTGCCCCGCCAGCTGCCCATATACTACCGTCAATGGTACGTGCGAACCCAATGGTAGCACTGGCTATTTTCTTGACTACTGTGTTGTCAGCAGCGTTGAGAATAACCACACCATCAGTCTGTGAAAGCACAAAAATATAATTACCTTCTTTGATCATGTCACCAACCTGTCCGCTGATACCGGTAATTTTCTGACCTATCGCGAGCGTATTCAGATTTAACGGATACACTCCCCCATTAGCACTGATCAATCCTTTATTATCGTCGATCCCTACAAAAGAACGCCAGTCATTCCCTCCCTGACTTGGAATACGGGCCAGTTCTTTCATATTAAATTCATCAGTCACAACCATCGGGCCTCCCGCCTTAGAAACGAGATAAAGTTTGTTCCTGAAAACCACACCAGACTCTAATGTCGAAGACTTAGGTTCCAGGTCTTTCATCGGATTTTCTTTAACAAAGATGCTGTCTTCCATTGCATTTGTATCATAACGATAGAAACTTACTGTTCCTGTTCCATGGCCAAACCACCCTTCGTTAATGATATAAAAACCATTCTCATATTTATCCCATACATGGATCTGGTAATCAAGGTTCACTTCACCGCCTCCGGTTACTGCTTTGAAACTGATTTTATAATCTCCTTTATCAGTGGCTTTGAAAGTAAACACAGAATCTGAGCCTAAACGCGCACCATTAACTGTCCAGCTGTAAACTGCATTTTTGGCATTGTTAATTTTTGGATGTAGTAGTATCGTCTTGTTAATGGTAACAGAATCTTTTGCTTTATAGTCGGAAGCTCCTGAAACCTCAGGTTTAAGCAAGGGTTCTGGCTGATTGTCTTTTTTACAGGAAGCAAGGGCTAGAATAGATAGGCCGGCAAAAATAAGCGGCATTGATTTTTTAAAATTCATTGTATTGTTTAGTTGTTAATATTTAAATCTGCGGCACCTCTGACTTCTGTCGAAATCTCACCCAACATGGTATTGCCTTTTTCGTTCTGACCTGTATACACTTTTACAAAATCTATAGTAGCCAGATTTACGGGCTGACCATTACTGTTTACAGCCCAGGAAATGTCAAATGAGTTATACATATTGGTACCATAGTTATCGCCTGTCGACCAGCTGTCTGAATATCCCCAGGCAAATGCGCTGTTAATGTAGATATCACCCGACATGCCCCAGGTTGATTTCAGCAAGGTTCCTTTGAACGTAATACTTTCCTGGTTTGGCGCAAACAAAGGGTAATAATTGTGGTTATGAAACCTGTTGATTTCTACCTGTCCTGAATTCCCCTGATTATCTGTCCAGTTGACATTAGCTGTAGCTTTGGGATTGGTATAGGTAATCTGATAGTTTTTGATAGTCCCTGGTGAATTATATTCACTTCCTGCCAGTTCATACCACTGATCATCTGGTAAACCATTTCCATTCGTATCCTGACTGACCATTACAATCCCTGGTTCTGACCATTGCAGTACAGGCCCAAGAGGGTTACCATAAATAGCCAGATCGTACCCTTGTCTGTTTACCACGGAGTGATCAAATCCAAAAACGATGTAGCCACCGTAACCACCTAAGGAAACCATTCCTGTATTATTGACGTCACCTATAATACGTTGCGCTCCTGCCAGGTTTCCTAAACTTTCATTGATAAACTGTCCTGGCGCTGGCAAATAATCAAATACTTTTGAAATAAATTTACTGCTGGCAGCAGTCACCTGTCTTACAGGAGCTGTTCTAATCTCATTATTGGTCTCTTTTTTACATCCTGTAAATGTAATTGCACCCATTAATGCAATCATTAAGGGCTTTAAATTCGTTTGTAGAGGTTTCATCAGAATTATGGTTTAGGTTGATTAATAGACAAAAGCAAAATGTGCGGGGATATCACCTGTGGTGACCTCATATTTTTTTATACCTGCCGGACTAAAACCGTATAAAGTGCCAGGAGAAACATAATCCTTGGCATCTGTCACGTAAACATCCTTGGTATAAGGATTAACTGCTATCCCATAGGGAACCAGAATATCTTTATCTGTTCCGTCAGTAATAAATTTCTTATCTGTAAGCACTTCATCCTTGACGTTGATTATACCATAGGAAATGCTGTTCATTCCTGTCAGATAGCTGTATTCGGAGCTGTAGTAATAAGCATAATCGTCATCTATGGTCAAATTACTTACACCGATATCAAAGGTTTTCTTAACTTTTTCGGTTTTAGTATCGATGACAAAAAGTTTGGATGGGATATCATAATAATCACCTCTGGAAGTCACGTACAGATCACCGTATTTATCTGCTTTAAGACGGTGAAGGTTAATTCCCACATCGATTTTTTTGACTACCTGAAAGGTATTCAGATCCACTACAGCTACAGTTCTTTCATAGTTTTTCGGACTGTATCCGCCAGAATTGGCCACATATAGTTTCTCTCCGACAACTGCCAGTTCCTCTGGCTGACGCCCCACCTCTACTCTTCTTACTTCAGTAAGTGATGCTGTATCAATCTGGGCTACGATACCTTGTGGTGCATTAGGGTCACCTACCGAACCCAGATAAGCACTGACATAAGCTTTACCTTTATGGAAGGTAATATAACGGCAATTCAGGATATCAATCTGTTTGATACGTTTGCCAGTTTTAACATCCAGAACTTCTACCTTATTCGAGACATTGACAACTACGTACAGTTTAGAGCCGTAAACCCCTATATCATTCCCAACGTCACCTAATCCTTTAACAATTCCCGGATTGGCGGCATCATAAATATTCCGGCGGTATAATCCGGTGGTTAGATCCATATAATCAAGAGAGGCCTTATTCATATTCATATTACCTTCATTGACCAGGTAAAAACCCTTTGCAGGCCCGGCAGCCGGCGGTACAACTTCAGTCTGCTCGGGGGCTGGCTGAGGATCTTTCCGGCAGGAAAAGAGAGAGACTGTGACTAAAACAGCCAGTGATAAACGATAAGTGATTTGTTTTTTCATCAGAGTATATATTGTTTTTTAATGGTGATTAAGCTATCATGATTTTATATTCATTTATTTGCGTGATTTGGTTTAATAGGTATAAGCTAGTGTGAAGCGATAAGAACGGCCTGGCATAGGAAAGTTGGCTATGACATCATAATATTGATTCAACAGGTTATTGACTTCTGCCGAAAGCCGGACATTTCCTTTATGGATTGAATAATTGTAATGAAAGGCAACATCATGCGTATACCATGCCGGGACGTAATTATATACATTATTAGCACTTTGATTAAAGCGCTCCCCGGTATAGATATAACTATAGTTCACCGCAAAGTTTTTCCAGTCCGCACCCAGGATAAAGGAACCGCTGTTCACAGGGATGTATGGAATCTGGTTCCTGTAATTTAATTTGACGCTGGTTACATTCAATGCCTGCTGATAAGTATAGGTCAGGCCAGTATTCAGCTCCAGATCCTCAGTAATTCCCCAGGCTGTCTGCACATTTAAATCCAGCCCTTTAATCTCTACCAATCCTATGTTCTGCATACTCCAGCGGAAAAGATTCGCCCCGGGAGCTGCAATGATCTTATCTTTGACTTTATTATAGTACACATCGGCTTGCAAGGAAACCTGCCGGAGCAGTTTATCCTTAAATCCTTTGATATAAGTCAGCCCAAAATCATACTGTTTTGTATATTCAGGTTTAAGAAATGTACTTCCGATAGCAGTATAGTACAAATCATTAAAGGTGGGCATCCTGAAAATGTTTTTATAGAAACTGCGCAGCCTGAACTCTTTTAAGTCAAAAGGCTGCCAGGAAACCATTACAGTAGGTGTAAGCTCATTTTTATTTCCGGCGGCATAATACTGTCTGACCTGATCATTGACATGGGTACTTAACAGATTGGCCTGTATATCTACTTTTTCCCAGTGAAACTGTGTTGCCAAAGCAGTCAGGAAAGTATTCCTCGTGGGGTATGGGAAACGATAGAGGTTTGCATCCAGTGTATTGCGCTGATAATCTCCTGAAAGAACTACATCCCAGAATGAATTGATATGATACCGGTTCGTAATTGATAAATAAAATTCCTGCTGTTTAAACCTGTTATCCAGTAAACCTTCGTCAGTTACAAAATCAGGGTCCAGAAACCTGGTGTAATCACTGGCGTATTTTGCTGAGGCCATCAGATTGTACCTTCCCAACTCCTTCTTATAGGTAGACTGGATGAAAAAATTCCTGTTCCACAAACGCTGGGTGAAATCATATTTGTTATTCACGATAGCACCCGGCAATCCCTGATTATCTTTATAGAAATAAGCTTTGGCAGTCCAGACGCTACTATCAGCCAGTTTGCCCTGTAGTCCGGCTTCCATCCGCATAGTTTCTATATCTGCATTCCTGCGGATCAACGTGGTATCGTAAACCCCATTGGTATACCTGAATTTATACCTGCCATCAGATTTTTTATATTCTGTACTGATGGATGCCGAAACGGAATTACTTATTTTTTTTTGCCAGAGCAGAGCCGGGTTGATCAGTGCAAATGAACCCGTCTTGAAGGCCGCCTTAAAATGATCAGTCTGCCCATTTTCAAACAGTGGTTGTTTCGCATTCAGATACAGTGAACTGCCCGAAGCAAAACCTCTGGCAGATTGAAATATGGTACTTTTCTGTCCGTTATAAAGTTCTATTTCATCGATATTATCTAAAGAGAATTTACCCAGGTCGACCTGTCCGTTCTGTGCGTTTCCTAATTGTACGCCATCATAAAACACGGCGGTATGATTAGTCCCCATACTCCTGACATTGATCGTTTTTAATCCGCCTATGCCACCATAATCTTTAAGTTGCACGCCGGAAAAGAAACGGATCGCATCTGCTACAGATAAACTATTGATTCTTTCGAGGTCTTTACCTGATAAAATTTGTAACGGGGAAGCCGAAAGCTGACGTTTACCCAATTTAACAGAACGGATAAAAACTTCTTTCAGTTCATTTGCTTTTTTTACGGAATCTGTCTGGGCAGAAACGCAAAAAGGCACAGAAATACCCATCCATACAAAGACGGAAAGGGCACAAAAGGAATTAGAGATGCCATCAAAGGCAAATTTTCTTTTGATCATTTTGTTGTGAGGGTTACCCACAGCAAACAGCAGATTAAGGAAATGATTACGTCATCAAAGCACTCACCCCTAGCTTCAATCCACGAAAGCTATGAAATTAAGGCTAAAGGCAGGTCTTCTGACTTACTCCCGGAGATTCTGCCTTCCCCGTCTTTATCAGATAAGTGGCTGGATTTGAATTCCGTTACAGAGCTTACAGCTGCGGGACAGTTATGGATTTACACCATATTCCCTTTTAATCCCAACCAGATATAGCCGGGAACCAAAAGCGACGCAAATGTACTAAAATAATTATACTTCAGTTAATAATTTTTCCTTATACCCTTCCAGCTTCGCCAACTCTCCGGCGGCTAATACCGGATACTTCAAATTCATTGCTTTAAAGGTATCATCCAGGATCTGACTGATAGCCAAACGGGTAAACCATTTGTGATCGGCCGGGATAATATACCATGGTGCATTTGCCGTCGAAGTTTCCGAAATCGCCTCCTCATAGGCTGTCATATATTCTTTCCAGAAGGACCTTTCTGTAATATCAGACCCCGAAAATTTCCAGTTCTTGGATGGATCATTGATTCTATCTAAAAAGCGCCGCTTTTGTTCATCTCTTGAAACATATAAAAAGAATTTCAGAATTACTGTTCCGTTTTCAGTGAGCTGTTTTTCGAAATTACGGATACTCTCATAACGTGCTTTCCAAAAACTCTTATCAATTTTTTTCACATTGTCATAACCCGGAATTCTCTCATTCAATACATATTCAGGATGTACTTTGCAAACCAGGACATTTTCATAATGCGACCGGTTATGAATACCTATCCGCCCCCGTTGAGGTAAAGCCATATAATGCCTCCATAAGAAGTCATGTTCATATTCACTGACACTGGGTGTTTTAAAACTATAGACCTCGCAACCCTGCGGATTCAGACCAGACATCACATGAGCAACTGCCCCATCCTTTCCTGCAGCATCCATAGCCTGAAAAATAATGAGTACGGAATGTGAGTTTTCAGCATATAAAGTTGCCTGATGACTACTTAATTTTTCTTTAATAGCAGCGAGTGTTTCTTTACCAGCTTTTTCGTCCAAATCTCCGTTATAATGCGTACTATAATCTTTCAATTTTATCTTTTGTCCTGATGGTGCTAAAAAGCGGTTTGTTTCTTTACTCATGTATAGGTTATTTTGAATACTATTAAACAGAAGGGAACTGTCTAATTTACTAAAAATCAGTCCACATATAGTTTATGTGATATATGAAGGGCAACGTATTTTATAATGGTAAAAATTTTAGTGATTTATTTACGTTAATTTGCACATAATGTTCTTAACAAGATTTAACTTAAACTGTTTTACTAATTTTTTGACCAAACTGTATGTTTAAAGAGATTCACAATAAATACCTGCGTTATTTCTCAGTGTTTATTTTTTGTATCATTATTTTCTTTTGCGCGCTTCAGCTGAACTTCCTGTGGCTTTTTGGCTACTCTCCTTCCTATAAGGATATCAAATTACCCACGCAAAGCGTAGGCTCAGAACTGTATACTTCGGATGGGAAACTGATAGGCAGATATTATAAAGAAAACCGTACTCCGGTTGTTTTCAAACAAATCTCCCCAAGTGTAATCAATGCATTGGTAGCAACAGAAGATGTTCGTTTTTACAAACACATGGGGATAGACTTCCGGTCTTTGTTATCGAGCGGAATCTCAACAGCTACCGGCGATAAAAGAGGTGCCAGTACCATCACCCAGCAGCTGGCTAAAAACATGTACCGCACCAGGTATAATAAATCTCAGGGTTTTATCAAACATATCCCTGTAATCAGAACTATCGTTTCTAAACTGAAAGAATGGATGACTGCAGTAAAACTGGAGTCTAACTACTCCAAGAATGATATTATCACGATGTACCTGAATACAGTCTCCTTTGGAAACAATACTTATGGGATAAAAACTGCGGCGAGGGTATACTTTGATAAACAAACGGATTCACTGACAGTACCTGAATCTGCCATGCTGGTAGGTATGCTTAAAGGGACTACAACCTACAATCCTGTACGTTACCCGGAAAGAGCACTGGAAAGAAGAAATGTATCTCTTTCACAAATGAATAAATATGGTTATATCAGTGCAGCTGAATTAGCCCAATATAAAAGTACACCTGTAAAACTCAAAGAAGGAAGAGACGACGAAGGAAGTGATGGCGATTCTTATCTGAGAGCAGCTGTAGCCAAATATCTGGAAAAATGGTGTGATAAAAATGGGTATGATCTTTATGAAGACGGATTAAAAATCTACACTACTATTGATTCTAAACTTCAGAAATATGCTGAAGAGGCTGTTGCTGAACAAATGAAAATTATTCAGCGGAGATTTTATAGTGTCTGGGGTAATGAAGATCCTTGGGAAGATTCCGAAAAACATAAAGTCGATTACCCTAACCGGGCAATGCATAATCTCCCGATCTATGCCTTACTGGAAAAAAAATATGCAAACACCCCTGATTCCGTAACAGCTTACTTCAATAAAAAGAAGAAAATGAAAATCTTCACCTATAAAGGTGACAGAGATACTTTGTTTTCGACAATGGACTCTATCCGTTACTATGGTAAAATTATGAACACAGGGATGATGACGCTGGACCCTTTTAATGGTAAAATTAAAGTATGGGTTGGTGGTCTGGATCATAAATTCTTTAAATATGATCACGTCAACCAGTCTAAACGTCAGGCAGGATCAACTTTTAAACCTTTCGCTTATCTGACTGCATTTGAAAGTGGTATGAGCCCTTGTGATACTTTTATCGATAAGCCCGTTAAAATCAAATATGATGAAAAAGGCAAAACCGAGTATTGGGAGCCAAAAAATGCAAACTGGCAGAACACTTATCGTGAGACCTCACTTCGTGCAGCAATGGGACGCTCTATCAATACAATTACAGCACAGGTAACTGAAAAAGTTGGCTGGGAGAACGTCGTTAAATGGGCACATGAATGTGGTATTGATAGCCACCTGGAATCTGTACCTTCTGTAAGTCTTGGTTCTAATGATGTTTCTGTGTTTGAAATGGTAAGGGCATATGGAACCTTTCTGAATAAAGGCGTAAGAACTGATCCTATTTTAGTAGAAAGAATTACCGACCAGGATGGTAATATACTCGAAGATTTTGTAGCAAAAACCAAAAAAGTACTTTCTGAGGAAATTGCATGGTTAATGCTATATATGTTCAGAGGTGGAATGGAAGAACCCGGAGGAACCTCAAGAGCTTTATGGGAATGGGATCTCTGGAAAAACAATAACCAGATTGGTGGTAAAACGGGAACATCTTCTGACTATGTAGATGCCTGGTATATGGGAATTACAAAAGACCTGGTTACAGGTGTATGGGTAGGTTGTGACGAACGTTCAGCACACTTTAAAAATGGTGAAACCGGTGAAGGTTCACATACTGCCCTTCCTATTTTCGCCAAGTTTATGGAAAAGGTTTACCATGATAAAAGTACAGGGTATACTTACGGGCCTTTCCCGAAAGCGACTGTACCTATTACCAGGAACTATAACTGCCCCACTCCCGTTTATACTTCAGATACCACTAAAAAAGATAGTGTAGCTGTTGACTCTTTAAATGTAGCCCCTGCTGTTGATGGTGCTGCTCCGGTAGAAAAACAGGAAGAAGTAAAACCAGAAGAGAAAAAAGCACCTGAACCTGCTCCCAAACAACTGGCACCTGTTGTACCGCTGACCAGAAAAG
>Ga0194135_10002114_pt1 | contig 12022 bp, 9 predicted proteins | sample LitLau_LLRF_2013_FD_134024 | JGI IMG/M metagenome (GOLD analysis project Ga0194135, IMG submission 134024) | Freshwater sediment microbial communities in response to fracking from North America - Little Laurel Run_MetaG_LLRF_2013 (version 2) | ecosystem: Environmental > Aquatic > Freshwater >... | reverse complement strand
TATACCTTCATTAGCATCCGTGAAAACTTCTGAAGCTGATGGCATAGCAGACGGATTGGCTGATGTCGAATTAGTTCTCAAATTTATCAGATTCACACTCGGAAGAGTACATTTGAACAAAGCAGTAGTAACAGAGAAATCCTTGTTCAGAGGGTTGATTTCCTTAGAATCTACTGATGAAATTCCTCCTCCACGTTTATTATTGCTATTCACATCATTTGGAGACGAAGATTGAGCCAAAGTAGTTTTATTATTGCTTTCCATGAGCCTTTGGTATGACTCTCCTTTCAAAACAGGATTACTTTTAATCCAGAGGTAGGAGAAGGCACGGTAAAACATGTCTTGGAAAATTGATTTATCTTGAGGATTTGTCAGATTAGCTACACTAGATTTTGACTCTGAATATGTAGGGACTTTGAGAGAGAATCTCGGGGAAAGGTTTCCAATGGTATATCTTGCGAAATATTTTTTGAAGTAAGTTGTGTCTAACGAATCCTCTAACTTCTCATCAACTTCTGCAGCTTCCTATGAGTACATCAATTAAATATTTTGCTATTTTGCTGCGAAACTTACAATTGGTAAATATTTTTTAATATATCGTAGTCTTCCTACCTGATGATGACACGAAGTTTGTTCCTGCATCTCCAATCCTTTTATCTGAATGTAAGTAAAGTTCCAGGAACAAGAAAGGACCCTAATGAATATTAGCCTGTCTTCATACCGCGCAAGGTAGCAGGTACCTTTGGTTAGCTCTGCATAAACCAAGTTATATATATAAACAGATTGGCCCGCATGAGACAGTAATGAGATCATTAGATTTTGATTTCTTTACTGAGTTTAAACTTGTAAGCTTTTTTCACGATGCTCTTAGCGATGAGAGGTCCAATTTCTGAGTAAATTTTCCAGTCCACTGTTTCAAAATCGGGTGTAATCCTAGTTATTTGAAAAGATTTGTCTACACTTTTTCTTGATGGGAACCACTTCTCCTTCCAGAATGTCATCGGTCGAGGGAAACTAAGGAACAAGACAGGAAGTGTGAACAAGGGAGTGACTGTATATCCTTCACATATGGATGCCATAAAAATTGACAAAACAGAAATAGGAAGGAGTCCGATTGAAATAGCTAAAAATCAAACCATAATTAGACACATTTTAAATACTCGGCTAACATAATGTGGACTACTTTTGGAACGTATACTTCGGTGAAGAACAACGTACCTGATATGACAGCTTTAGCCTCAAGTAAATTCGACACCAAACTTGCATACCAGAGTGAGCAAAACATCTTCAAGTATTTCGCAAATCTCAATATCCGTCTGGTAATCAACGAAACAATTAGTAAAACAAGAACAAAACTCATATCCTTTGACTCGCCCATTGAACTTTTCCAGAAGAACGCGATAGTGTAGTCCAGAGAACTGATCCTAGGGTCACAAATTGCTAAAGAGAAAGCACGAATCGTTAGTAGGAAGGGAGTTAGTTGGCGAAGATCGAATGGATCTGCAGCAGATCGAGTAATTGATGACCAATTGTTATCATCTTGTCTCATTGCTAAGGTCAGCCAAATGTGAAGTACAAACTGAATTAGTCCGTATAGAATTGACATTGGAGCTAAAAATATCTTTGAGATATCTGGATCAATTAAGCTAACTGTATCTTGAAATATCCAAGAAGCCATTGAAACCACAAGCGTCAGTATTGCAAATCCAAGTTGCCAATCATACGATACGACTTCGTGCATTGTTAGCCATACAATTAGGACACATATGAGCGATGTAGAGATTATGAGCACGGGTTGAATGAGTATTCTCAGAAATGCCTTGGTAGGTGTATCTTCACACAATGATGACTTCATTGTGATTATGCGTCCTATGAAAACGAAAGTATAATAGTTTCTAACTCCCTTGACCTGCCTTCATAAGTTTTAGTACTTATTATACCTATATCGCATGAAACAATGTATCCACAAAGGCACTCCATGAGTATTATCAGGAGAGGATCGTGAGTTACTACAAAAACTATTACGGGACAAAGTACCGATATGATCAAGCTTAAAACTGAACCGAAGTAGTACACATTAACTGATCCAATAGATATTAGTCCAAGGACCTATAATGAAAGATATTCATGGTTCAGAATAAGAATGATAGTTTTACGTTGTCCTTGCTATACTTGTGACTTACAGTTTCCACTATCCACGGAAATAAGGCGTCCAAAGACGGTAGAATTCCAGAAGCCCATATCACTGGAAGTATTGCCAATACCACTCCGTGGGCTAAGAGCGAAGAGTCGCTTTCCTCTTCTGATACGCTTCTTCACAATTCAAAATGTATTGAAAGTTTTTAAAGCTGGCAGGGTATACGCTTTAAGTATTGCATGAGTTTGATAATTTATTACTGGAAACATAAGTAGTTTGATATCCCCAAGAGTGCTGCATAGAATGATCGATACGCAAAATGCTTTCTTGCAGCAAGGTTGAATGTTGCTATTTCTGATGGAGCATTAAAAACTGCACTGTACCGTGCAATTATTAATGCGATCACGTCGAACACTCTCAGGGCAGCAGACAATTTCTAAAAAGAAACGCTTGATCTTACTCCTAGTCTAATTTTTAGCAGTCAGAAATAATTCATTTTTACTTCAGATACTAGGAGTGGGGTACACAATCCAAATGCAAATGAAGACATCAGTAAGCCAATGAAGTATTTTGGTCCAAATGACACATTTGGTGCTACGAAAGTCCATGTACTTGGCTTCAGAAGGCCTTCGTTGGAAACCTGTGCAATATTAATGAAAAAATCCCACAGGTGTTTCTAAAACTGAATTGATTTCCTTGTCATGATCCGTCTTCTCAATTTCCTACCTTATCCTCCTCAGCGAGAAAGTTTGAATCCCTGTTGCCTATGTAGATTTCTTCAGGATGTGATAGAATGGTCATAGCTGCGATAATATTTCCAGTAGAACCAACTTGGGCTTCATTTTCAATTCCTTCAGAAGGAGTAACATTGTTTTGACTTCTTACTCGCTTTAAGAAGTGAATTCCCATGCTTAAGCAGAAGTCAATTAGGAAAATGCTACATCCTGTGACAATCGCTTTCACTCTAACTGCAGCAGTACCGAAGAAAATAACTGGAACTATCACGATTAGAGGCACCGAAAACAATATGACTTGAATGATTATGAAAGGTGCAGGAGAGAATAGTTTCAATCCACCTAAGCATGTTTGAAGAAATTGCTTCGCTATGAAACATTTCTTGTAATCAGGAATGAATGGAGGTGACATTATGATTTATGATCGAGAATCTTTTCCAGAGATGACACTTTACTTATTATAGTCAACTTGTTACAGTATGAAGGTAAAGAATTCGTTGATGATTCGCGAGTGCTTCGTGGACACTGAATATAATCCAGAAAGTTCGAAGTAGCAAATGTAACAAAACCCATAAGGAATTAACATAGATTCCATGATGTAATGAAAGAATCTGGAATTCTATGCATAAGAATACGATAGCTAATGCCTAATTAAAAGAATTAATTATTGAAACCTTTGCACAACAGTAAACAAGTGGGGAATGCGATGGTTGTCAATTACATGGTTTTGGTTGTCCGATAAAAAGCATCAGAGGAAGGAAAGTAATGTTGTGACCACAGTCACCCGGGACACGGTCCTACCTATACCAAATGTTCCAGTAGGTACTAGACAAGTAGGTTGACATTCATTTGGTGAACGGGCACCGCTGACTCGGAAAGCTTAATATATTGCGAAAGAGATTTTAATGATTATTCCGTTTTCGTGCATTCCTGATTATTCGGCAAATCGCAATTGCCAAATTATTAGTAGAAAGGATATTTATAGAATATAATACAATAATATCGATTTTGAATGGAAAAGTAATGATAGGAAATAAGAAAGGAAAAGTCATCTCAGGTTTCTCAACGCAGGGCATGCCTGGCCTAGAATTCGATTAATCTTCAGTAGTACTGACTTACAGATACAGTTTACAGAAATGTTTAATAATATATAATATAGGTTTATAGCAAATACGTCATGCAATTGATCATACCGTAAATGATATTCTGAATACAGGTTTAGCATTTTTAGAAAGAAATATTTATTTCGCAAGCACAGTTAAATGATTAACTAACCGTTAATTAATTAATGTTGTAACATTTTGCCACTACGTGGTATTGGAACAATCATTATATCATGCAATTAAGAAACATGTTTGCAATCTACGATATTCAATAAAATATTAATCATATGTAACAATATCAGTTTGTATCAGTTGGAAATAGTTTTTTGAAGTTAATGAGTCCTGATAAGTTATAGTATATATACATGAAAATAATACAAAATGGAGGATTCTTATCATACAAATTGAAACAAGTCTATGCTCCTTATAATACATGCTAACAAAACCTTACACTAGAATTAGATTCGTAGAGTTTATAACTGTTTACAGCAACTCAACAACTATATTCTGTAATGAGATGTTGGGAAGACTTTCGACCAACCGGACAGGTTTGACACGTTGAAAAGTTAATTCATGTAGCAGTCTGGTGTCTGGTTAATAATACAAAACCATCGTAAATCACATTTGATGTTCAATCTTACTTATACTAAAAGAATGTTCTGTATCCAATGACTGATTAATCGGTACACCCTCGTCATCTTCATGTACTTCTGGAACTAAAGTATCTTCAATAGTTTCATCTTCAGCTGCAAAATCTTCCCCTAAATCCATCACGTCGTCGTTGTCTTCATCTCGAAGAACATCACCTGGACTCATCATCATCACCATTCCGGAACCATGCCCTGGTCCATGCTGATTCTGCATGTGGAGTATTAAATAACGCTTTTGTGCATATCTTCTACCACAGACCTCACATGGGAAACTCCGGTGCTCTGGATGACTGTCAGCGACGTGACACGCTAAATCCTCACTAGTTCTAAATTTATCTTGACAGTAAAGGCACCTATAAGTTCTTTCTTCAGGATGCTTTTTCCTCACGTGACGAACCATATCCTTTTTCCATCTGAAGGGCTTGAAACACACGTAGCACAAGAAAAACGGAGTACGCTTTACATGGCATCGAAAATGCAGCTCCAAATCATTTTTTCGTTCACACTTAGCTTCACAATCTGGGCAGCTCAAAAGATTCTCTTTTTGGTGATAATACATGTGTACATCTAATGTTTTCTTTTCTGTAAAGGTTTTGGAGCATATTTCACAGGCATGTTGTTTGTAGCTAGTTTTTCCATTCCAGCTTTTACTTGTGTTGATTTTCGTTAAAACAGAAGATACTAGCTCGTTCACAGCAATGGGGGAACCGTTTTCCTCTTGAGCTGCAGTACAAGTTGATTTGAAGGAGTCCGCTGAAGATGACTGACCATTTGAAAGCTGCGCATCTTTCAAAAGAAGAGTAGTAGTACTAGTTGAAGATGTTGGCACTGACACGTCAGTTGTCGATGGAATTGTTGAATCCGAAGCATCAGTTGGTGAAGAGTTTAAGAGCAATAATTTAGGTAAGGTGCCTTTTGTCCCAGACAACTTCCTGTGTTTGAAGAATGCCGTCTTCCTGGCTGCGATGAGAGATTTGGAAGCTCCATCTTTTTGCATAGTATGTCGTAACATATGACGGTTCAGATGGTGCTTGAACTTGAATATCTTTTTGCATGTATGACAGGCATAACGCTCTCCTTGTGTAAAGTATTTGCAATGATTATACAAGGATCTCCGGTTTTGAAACAACTTTCTACAGTCGGTGCATTGTAAAGAGTTGAACTTCATATCTTTCTGAAGAATAACTGACGTCTTGTAACCACATCCCATAGATATTGTTCGGCTATAATCTGATGGAACCCCAAATGAGTCCATATCGAAGGAAAATGTATTTGATTGACTTTGGCTGTAAGTTCTTGGTTGAGGATTATACGTCTCCAAAGGTATTTCTCTTCCGTAATCCTCAGGAGTGATTAAAGGTACGATGTCGTACTTATAGGAAGCTTCTTTGGGACAGTTTTCTTCTGTTCGAGGAACACAAACACCTTTCATTTTCACAGGACTTCCATCCAAATACAAGCCCATACTAAGGTCGAGGTCATCGTTATTCGAATTTTCAAAAGTGGGAGGCTCATCACAAGTAATGTATTCTGGAAGCCTTGGATGGATTCTAGATTTAGCTTTGAGAGTTTTCCATTTCTTAATCTTCCCCATATTATGATTATTAGACTTATTTGTACGAATGAAATGTCTAAGTTCGCGATGTCTTTGAAGTAATTCTTGAGATCCTAAGCGCTTCTCACAAATGGTACATCGGAATCTCTCACTCTGACTAAGCTTATGAAAAGCTTCATGCTTCCTTAGATAATCAATGCGACTAAATTTTGATGGACATAATGAGCAGCTGTATTTGGTAGTGTCTAAATGTGAGCTGTCAATATGTACATTGTAAGCATCACTACTGGTAAATGCCATCTTGCATACGGAACAGGTCAGATTGGAGTCTTGTCGATGATTCCACAAGTGTGAAGCAAACTGAAACTTATTAGTGAAGTTCTCACCACACACTTCACACTCAAAATTGTGCCTCCCAATTACTTTCCCCGACGTCCACGCTTCCGGCTCCTGTGATGAACTTGCGTCATCCTCGTCATCATCGTCCAAATCCAGGTTTTCATCATTATCATCACTGTCGCTACCATTTTCAACTTTGTCCACTTCTAATTCTTCTTTATCACGCCCATAAACTGAATTATTTTCCAAGAAGTCATGGTGCACAGTAAGCTGTAGATGTTGATCATTGGAATGGATACTTTGAATGCTATCCAGCTTACCACGATAGAGCAAATCTGGAGGTGGGTGGTTTTTCTGCAATCTGGGACGACCTACAAGTCGCTTGATTTTTCCGTTTTTTGATGTGAGACCTAACCTGTGTAATTGAACTTTTTTATGATGTTGTCTGGTGTTCAAATGCTTTGTTAAACTGAATCTTCTGGTAAATGTCATCTTGCAAACGTCACATTTGGCCTTTCCGACTTCATTGGCATTGAGGCTCCAATCGGAGTTGCAATGGTATTTTGCAGAATCTTTAGTCTCTTGATCTTTTCTATCCTTCGAGTGCTCTTGATTCATTGTTGGGTAAGCATCTGCATCTGAAACATCTTCATTAGAATCGTCTGATTTATTAGTCTTATTGATTCCTCTCCAAGATTCCACACGTCTCTTTCCAGAGTGTAACACTCGAGATTTCGCTATAATTTTACTTTGTCGTGCTCGTGCTGCTAAAGCATTCCTAGCTCGACTCCGTTTAACACCTACATCAACTAGTTTTCTAACAAAAGGCGTCGACTTCTCGGGATCTTCGTATCGAGGATTCTCTTTGACAATTGCACTCTGTTTATCTGATTTAGGAGATAGCTTTGCATTCTCTGGTTGTATGACGGATCGTCGCTTACTGCGCGTCAAAGGCGTACCAGGTTTTTCAACTACCTTTGTATTATTACTCAAGCCCGACTGTCCTTGTGAAGGAGACGAAACTTTTATAGAGGCTGGTGCTGGGGTTGCAGAAGTTGCAGGGTCAGTACTATTACTTTGAATTACCAAAGGGTACTTCCTAGGACGTCCTCGTCCCCTCTTCTGAACGACAACAGGAGCTGGGGCTGAGGCGGTTTGAGATAAGACATGTGTTTCCTTATCCTCTTGTTGTGGGGTCACAATCATGCTTGTACATGGTAAACTGGGTCGTTTAGTATCTTTCTTATCAAGGCAGCGTAATGCATAGGATTTTTCCGCTTCCGCGGATCCACAAGTTGGCTTGCTATTTGTTTTATTTTCCGTTGAGTTTCGATTGCCACTTTTCTCTTTTTCTGGCGTTTCCAGCAAATATTTGGAGTGTTGTTTCGTGGGGCTATCGGATGAGCAGTTAGCGTTTTCTGAAAATTTATGATTTCCATCACTAGATCGTAAGCTCCTAGAAGTAATAGGACTTGGTTTCTTCGATGAAGACGCTTCATTTGACTTTGATTGTGTTGATCCCATAACACTATATTGTTTAAGTTTTGGTTCATTAACACAACTCACGTTGTTACTTGAACTCGTATTATTACTCCCACTTAGAGAGCGAGTTTTTAAGCCAGTAGAACTTGTTTCACTTACTACTGGCTTAGAGGAGTTCGTCGTTGAGACAGTCGAAGTTGTTGAAGCCCACGATCCAGTAATTGGAAAATCTAGGTCTGGTAGAGATTCACTTGAAGATTCTGCCGAAGAATTAGAGCTCACTGCATGAGAAAAAGACCGACTTGATCCAGATTTGTTGGGTGATACAGACTTTTTTCTAAATGGGTAAGTCCTGGAAGGTTCGAAGGGCTTGTCATCATCATCATCTTCATCATCAGACTGTGAATCATCATATTCTGAAGTTGATGATGATAAATCTGATTCTTCTAAATCCGCTTTGGAAACTCTCTCTGAAAAATCTTCGTTTTTTTGTCCTTTCCTTAATTTCATAATTGCGATCTCCGCTTTCATTCGTTCCTCACAGGTGATTAAAACACAGCAACTAGACGAAAGCTTTACATCGTTTCTATATTTTAGCAATTGTTTCGGTAGCGTCGAAATCTGCTTCAGAGTAACTGGCTTACTTATAGCATTACAGTTTTTAACTTTTGGATCTTTACCAGTAATTTCTTTACTGCTGCACCGAGTCTTGTTCAATTTTGAACACAACTTTTGTGTCTTATTTAACTTGACAACTGGGACAACTTGTGAGTTTACAATGCCATTGCTCTTACACGTAGGTAACAGTTCACTTGAAGCTTTAAGTTTAGTTTCACACTCGCTTGTAGCATTATAATACGACGAAGTCTGTTTAGATCGTCGAGGAGGTTTAATAGTTTTACGAATTTCAGCTTCAGATTGCTTCTCTTCTTTCGATTTCGGAGATGCAACAGGACTTCCACGCCTGACCCTCGAATTGCCTTTCTTTACGGGAAATGGCATTCCCCTTTACCTTTACAGATACAAGAAACAAGTTGTTGAATAAATAACTGCTTTGTAATATTAATTACCAGTATAGCCAGTATTATTACATGGACAATTTTATTTAGATTTTGACTCACCTTAACGTGTACTTTAACTTAACGACTAAATAAATACTAAAAATCCATTCCTCTTCCAATTCACACATTTGCATCCGTTTTGTTTTGCTCACTGAAAAATAAAACAAACGCCCAATCAAATAAAACTCGTCATAGAATAGTACGTAGTTGGAATTCCTGCTTGAAGCTTCATAATTAATACAGTCCATACTGGCCATATGCCATTTTATATTTTGAATATTTACCTTTGAAACAACAACTACCACATGAAGACAGTTTGTACTTTGTAGCATACTCGTCTTTGTCTAAAGCAGTTTTCGCAAATTGGCAACTTACTTGCTTGCTGTTGTTAGCTTTATTCCAAGTATTATTGAAATTCAGAAACTCTTATTTATCTTGCTTTTCCAAGACTATTGTCGCCACCAACCAGCAAACCTACAATATTGACCAAAGAATCATTTATTAACTCTACAATACTTTCATAATACATAATTAATAAGACATAACTAAATTATTCAATGCGCATCGTACTTTCGTTGTATATTTAAAAAAATTAAACTCTTACTTGCTTCCTCGTGATCTTTGAGCCAGCCACCAACTTGCCGAGACCTATCTCCTGAAAAAATCGATTCTATTGCTTTAAACTACTGAATTTGCATTATTTTACAGCTTCTTCTGCCACTCTGAATTAATTATTCTGATCGTGAGATCTACCTGAAATGTAAATAAAAGTCTGAAGGAAAAGGACGATCATCGAATGGTCATAAATAATACTAGCTAGACTGGCTTGCAGTATACTACCCATACTCCGTATATATAACTTGTCATACATACATTTACAATGTGGGCTTATAAGTAGCCGCTTGTTGGCAATGCATCCTCCCATGTAACGACTAGGTGGTGGTGTCTCTCTCTCGTCTCTCCGTATGCTATTCCTTTGTTTACATCTTCGCATGCTCTTCATCCCTTTAAATTTACGTATAACTCGTTCTGATTCTGCTGTTCTGTGAACTACTGTGGCTGCATTTGTTGTTTTTGTTATGTTCTTGTGGTAAGTGATCCAATTATCTTTGCACCCGCCAACACTCAATAATATCAATTAACTGCGCAGTAATAAAGTAAAAGTAACTGTGTAAGCATTCATTAATAATTTAGTGACAGGATTTTCTTGTGAGAGGGGAAATGGATCCTGCAACAGCATTAGCGGTGGTGAACACGATAGCCTGGCCTGTAGTAAAGTTAGGGGGACTGGGGGCAGCGTACATCGGTCCAATGATGGGATTCACTGCGACTGGAGTTCTTAAAGGGAGTCTTGCTGCTGCTGCTCAATCTGCTATTCCCAATGTTGCTGCTGGAAGTCTCTTCTCTGGGATGCAGTCTGCTGCTGCCACGAGTGTTGGTAAGTTTTATCTCATGGGTTTTTAGTTAATTGATTGATAGTGTATTTTTAATTTTATATAATTTTGTAGCTGTAGTTGGAGTTGTTCCTGCTGCTGTCACTGGAGTTGTGGCTTATGGAGCTTACAGAGCTGGAGCTGTAGGATATGTAGGACGGAAAGTTGGAGGATTTGTGAAAGATAAGATTATGTAGGTTTTACTAGCTATCACATAAATAGGTTGTAAAGTTCGATAGAGAATTAATTTCGCTTGAAGATTGTTCTTGTTGGAGTCAGAATTCCAGCTTGTGGAACACAGTACAATATTTTTGTAAGCGTCGATTTTTAATTTGAGAGAGATATACGTAATTAAAGAAATTACTATTCTGATTACTTAAGTATTTAATGTAAGGGTCAAGATGATCACTGAAGTTTTGATTTTTTCTACTAATAGTTACTGACAAAAACTGTTAAACTTTAACCTATGCATTAAATCTGTAACGAACACAAGAATTCTTATTATTGAATTAGTAATGGTTAGCTATGATCTTCATCCGAATTCGTTCTTGCTAATCTTTCAGTCTCTTGACTTCCTATAGGAGTAGTTGGTGTCCTCAGCTCTCTTTTAGTCCGTCTCCGCCGGGTTATTCTTATGTCTATTGGACTGTCTACACTTTCGGACGATATGCTGCTACGTCCTGCAAATTAAAAACCATTAAGGGTTTTGGTATTTTTATTCATTCGGAGCATAGACATGATTAAAATTTACCTAAATCAGGAGACACAAACACACCTAAAGCAGCAGCAGGAGTCGACGTGTGACGAGGAAGATGGAGTTGACTATTCGTGACATTAAAGTCTACTGAAATCATATTTAAAAAGGATGTGTAGAAAATATTCGATTGATATGATCGCAGATAATAATTTAAATGAAATTGATCAACGACTAAAACCAATACTTGTTTCATTCTTTGAGAGTGTGGTTTTAAAAAATTGAAGATGTCCAGGTGCATCAGGAGCAGAATTCTTCGAAGGCGTCTTGGATTTTGTTTGAGATAAATTGCCTGAGATGTCCATACTTTCTGATGCTTTAGGGGTCAGATCAAGAGCTTTTGATGAACCAGCTCTTGGGCGACTCCGTAATATTCTACCCCTACCTGGATCTTCTTCTTCATTCTCAGGACTACTAGCCTCTCCTTCGGAGACGAGCAAAAGGTCTTCATCTTCATCTGTAGCAATTAGATAATTTACCTACTTATATTAAGTGAGATTAATGTTTCTCATACCATTTGATTCTTCGACTAATTTCTCAATACAGTAGCGTAACATTGTATTGCTGCACGCATCATCACGTCGTATAGAGAGGGCTTTGTGAAATGATTCGATAGCTTGTTCAGTTCTCCCAGCAATAGCATGTATCAACCCTATTGACGTATGTGTTGAAGCATTGGATGGACAGAGCACTAATGCCTGTAATTAAGTATAAGAAGGTTTCAACACTTCAGACTTGAGTGCTGGAAAAGCTCATTCAGTGCTCCCAGATTTG
>Ga0194135_10002113_pt1 | contig 12026 bp, 8 predicted proteins | sample LitLau_LLRF_2013_FD_134024 | JGI IMG/M metagenome (GOLD analysis project Ga0194135, IMG submission 134024) | Freshwater sediment microbial communities in response to fracking from North America - Little Laurel Run_MetaG_LLRF_2013 (version 2) | ecosystem: Environmental > Aquatic > Freshwater >... | reverse complement strand
GGATGTATTGGATGGGCCATTTGCAGTAATTAACGCAGATGATTTTTATGGTTTTGATGCTTTTAAGCAAGCTTATAATTTCCTTACTACAGGAATTCAAACTGATAAATATGCTTGTATAGGTTATGAACTGAAGAACACGCTTAGTGATAATGGATCAGTGACGCGCGGAGAGATAAACGTAAGTGAACAACATGACATCGTAGGTATCACTGAACGAAAGGAGATCTATAAAAATAATAATAAAGCGTTTACTAAAAATGGAGATGCTATCATAGAATTACCAATGGATACAATGGTGAGTATGAATTTTTTCTGCTTCACACCAGATTTTGTGAACTGGTCAGAAGGAGAATATTACAAATTTCTGGATAATAACAGCAGTGAGCTGAAAGCCGAATTTCTGATACCTGAGGTAGCCGATATATTGATTAAGTCGGGTAAAGGAGTTGTCAAAATGATTCCCACCCAGGCTAAATGGTTTGGCGTGACTTTTAAAGAAGATGCACCCGTGGTAAGATCTGCTTTGCAAAAACTTGCTGACGAGGACGTTTATCCGATTAATCTTTGGGCATAAAAGGATATGTTTTCACTTAGAGAATATTGGTGGAAAATTAAAAGCCTGATTGAACAGGCTGTACTAAGGAACTCTGATCCTTCTGAGGAAGAGCATGTTTTCTGGCGGAAAAGACTTTTTACCAATATGATAAGTTATGGTTTTATCGTTAGCTTAATAGCATTTGTCTCTTCTATGACTTTTGGCTTTTTTGCAGGTAGTACTATAGTCCAGTGGTTCAACATTGTTTTTGTATTTGCTTTACTATCTATTATTTTCAATAAGAAAATTATGATCCATACCAGGAAAATATTGGCACTTTTTCTATTATATGTTTTGGCCATCATTTATATAGCAGTATTAGGCTCGGAAGGTCCGGGAGTCCTTTATCTGATTATTATTACTATATTCTCTGCAATGATTTTCCCCCGTCCGGCTGCTTACTGGCTTGTTGGACTTAATGTGTTAATTTGTGCAGGTTTTGGTGCTGTCATACAATATAAATTATTTGCAAGTCCTCTGCTTGAAAGTTATGATTTGCCTTTATGGGCGTCTTATTAAGGGAATCTGATCTTTGTCAGCCTGATCAGTGTAATGCTGATCAGCAAGGTTTTGAATGGTTTGGAGCAGACTATCAAAAAAGAGGCGAACCTCATTTCCAGGCTTGATGCATCAGAACGGTATTTCCGTAATACTTTTGAAGCAAATCCGGTTCCGATGTATGTTTTTGATATGGAGAATGGTAGATTCCTACATGCAAATGATGCTGCCTGTATTAAATATGGATACACAAAGGAGGAGTTTCTCAAAATGAATATCAGTGACATCCGGCCTCAGACTGAGAGCAGTAAACTGATGGACCTGAACAGTATGGTTAATAATAGGGATTATTCAGGAATATTAATTCATATTAATAAGAATAAAGAGGTATTTCCAGTTGAGATTGAAACGAATACCATTCGTTTTGAAGAGCGTGAGGCAAGATTGGTCTTAGCTACTGATGTATCAGAGCGAATTAATTATATTCAAAAGATTGAACGTCAAAACCGGGATCTGAAGGAAATTGCCTGGATGCAAAGTCATATGGTAAGAGCTCCGCTGGCTAATATAATGAGCCTGACTGAATTTCTGATTAAATATCCGGGAGAAGATACTCAGCAGACTTTAAATTTCCTTAATGATTCTTCACAGAAATTAAATATGGCTATAAAATCTATTGTAGGGCAGGCTGGGGGCTCTGGCTTAACAAGTTAGCAGGTTCGCCTTTAAAAGTAATGGTAAACGTAGTCCCCTCATCGATTTTACTGTTTACTTCAATATTGCCTCCCAGAGAGACGATCTGTGACCTGGTTATATACAGACCGACTCCATTTCCATTAATGTGACTGTGGAAGCGCTGATGGAGGCCAAAGAGCTTGTCTTTGTTGGTACTCATGTCGATACCTGTTCCATTATCTGAAAAAGTAAGGACACAATTGTTTATTTGATCTTTGGTTAAGGCCAGCTGTATTTCCAGCTGTCTGCTATGGCGGCGGTATTTGATTGCATTAGACATCAAATTTGTCAATATACTTTCCAGATAACTTTTGTTGAAAATAATCTGGGTGTAACTGAAATTACAAATGAGCTTAACCCCTAATTGTTTAATCTGATCATTGAAAGAAAGGCATACTTTTTCAAATACTTTTTGCACATTTACCTTCGTCATTTTTACTCCCTGGTTATCTTTAAGGGTTAATATATGAGTCAGATCAAAAACTGTCTCAGTCAGTCTATCTGTAGAACATTTGAATAAGTCTATAATTCCTTTATTATAATCATCGAGGTGGTCGGTTTCAAGGATGTTGATTAATCCGATCAAATTTGATAAGGGAGTTCTTAAATTATGAGAGATGATATAAACAAACTGACTAAGATCCTGGTTTCTTTTACTGAGCTCCAGAAGTTGTAAAGTTTGTTCCTGTTCATTTAGAACACGATTACTGATGTCATCGAATCTGATTACAAGAGCATCCAGGTTATCGTCCAGCATATTGGTGATTTTACCTTCTATCCAGCAATATGCACCTTGTTTGTTTAGGCTTCGTAATTTGAAGTTGATTCCTGCATTTTGTGAAGTCGAAACAATTCGTATTTTTTCTCTAGCCTCTTCAATGTCATCTGGATGAATAATATCTATGATATTGAAACTTCTGTATTCCACCGCAGTAAAGCCAGATAGTTGTTCAGCAGCTGAGGATACATGAATGAAATTCCCATTTTTGTTGATGAAAAACATCAGTTCATGGCATTTTTCTATGAAGGTGATAAAGCTTTTGTTCATTTCAGTGTATGCTAACGTTTGTTCTGTGTTATATCCTGTATGATGCCTAAAGTTTTGTCTCATAGTTATTTAAAACTCTAAATTATTCAAACATCCTGACAATTTCTGATTTTTTTTACAGAGAATGAACAATACATTGGGCCGTTATTCACATATTTATTGGTATGATGAATAAAAAGAACAACAGTTTACTTTGAAGCAAGATTGAATGTGGAGAAAAAATTCTATCTTGGATTAATGATCAAAGGTGATTTTCTTTTTTAACAAAAGAATCAATCTAATAACTAGCTTTGTATTGTCAAAATTGTTGACTGAAACCTGCATATGATTAATATCCCATCACTTAGGAATGAAGCTGATAGAATTGCTGCGCTTTATGTGTTGGAAATTTTGGATACCGGTGAAGAACAGGAATTCGATAATATTGTTAAACTGGCTTCTATCATTACACATGCACCTGTTTCGGCAATTACTTTTGTGGATAAGCACAGAATCTGGTACAAAGCAAAATTAGGTATCGAATTAATAGAGACTCCAAGAGATAACTCCGTAACAGATGCTTTTCCCTTTTTTATTGCTATACCAATTGTAGTAAATAAAAATCTGGTTATCGGACATCTGAGTGTAGCAGGTCCGGTGCAGGTTGTGCTGAATCAGGAACAACATAAAGGACTCGCCTTACTGGCCCAGCAGGTTACTACGCTATTGCAACTTAAACTTCCGGTAATCAATAATAGCATTAAAGAGTTTTACGAGAGTATCCTGAATAATATTCCGCAGGATATTGTTGTGTTTGATGCGGATCACAGATACCTTTTTGCTAATCCCATGGCAATTAAGAATGAGGAGTACAGAAAATTTATTATTGGAAAGGATGATTTTGAATACGGAGCCTTCCGGAATCGTGATCCTAAGATCGCAGAGGCGCGCAGGGCCCAATTTCTGGAAGTTAAAAATACGGGGAAGGCAATAGGCTGGGAAGAGAGCCAGAAAGATCCGGAAGGAAATACCATCACTTTTCTAAGGAGAATGTTTCCGATGCACGATGAAAGTGGTAATTTTATCATGGTCATTGGTTTCGGAATAGACATTACCGAACGTAAAATTCTGGAGGAGAAGCAGAGTATGATTATGGAACAGTTAGCTATCCAAAATACCCAGCTGATAGATTTTTGTAATGTAGTCTCCCATAATCTAAGAGGGCCATTAATTAATATGGCCATGCTTGCAGAATTTATTAAGGAAGCTGAAGATGCTGAGGAACAGAAGTTATTGGTTTCTAAGTTGGAACCAGTAATTGAAAGCCTGAAAGGTACATTTAACGAACTGGTAGAATCTATCCAGATCAGACTGGATCGGGATATCAAGTTGGATAAACTGAATTTCAGTACCTGTTTACAGGAAGCACTGGATGGATTGTATGTTGAAATACAGAAAGCAAAAGCAAAGATCAAAGTTGACTTTGATGATGCTCCTGCTGTCATGTACCCGCATAAATATCTGGCGAGTATATTTTATAATCTCATCAGTAATGCGATTAAATACCAGTCTCCTGAAAGACAATTGTCTCTAAACCTGGCTTCTAAAATGAAAGAAGGAAATATCGTTCTGACGGTTCAGGATAATGGGTTGGGGATAGATCTTATCAAACACAAGGATAATATATTTAAAATCGGGAAAGTATTCCATCGTCACCCAGATGCTAAAGGACTTGGGCTATTTATGACCAAAACCCAGGTAGAAGCAATGGGAGGTAAGATTTGGGTGGAAAGTTTCCCTGATCAAGGCTCAATATTTTCTATTGAATTTGTAAATCAAAATATGAACTGGTGATGAAGAAAGTATATCTTATTGATGATGATGATATTTTTGTTTTTCTAACAAAGAAAACGATCTTAAAGGTCTCTGAAAATGTAGATGTTGAAGTTTTTTCTGATGGGCAGCAGGCCATTACTCATCTCAAAGAAATTTTTAGTAAAAAGGAATTACTTCCAGATGTTATCTTCCTTGATTTGAATATGCCGGTTATGGATGGTTGGGAGTTTCTGGCCGAGTATCAGGAGTTATATCCCTCTTTCGCAAAAAAAAATGAGTTATATATTGTATCATCTTCTATCTCCCCTCATGAGATGGAACGATCCAGGAATATTAACGAAGTCAGCGAATTTATTATCAAACCACTGGTCAAAGAAAAATTTCTGGAAATTCTGGAAAATTTATAGTTTAGGGGATGTTTCAATCCCAATCCGTTAACCTGGATATTTTAAAAAAAAGAGCATTTAATTTGAGATGGGCTACTGTGCCCGAAGGTGTAATTCCGCTTACAGCTGCTGATCCTGATTTCCCCAGCGCACCGGAAATTGCAGAAGCTATTATTCGCTTTACCAAAGACAGGTATTTATCATATGGGCCTCCTGCAGGACTTCCGGAGTTTAAGGAAAGTGTTGCGGCTTACTTTTCTGTTAAACGGAATATCCCTGCAAAGCCAGAATTCATATTTCCTGTCGATAGTGCTGCATTTGGAATTTATTTAACCTGTAAAGCTTTTTTAGCTGCTGGAGAAGAGGCAATTATTTTTGATCCTGTAGATTTCCTTTTCAGATATTCTATTGAAGCTGTGAGCGGTATTGCTGTACCATTTGCTATTCCACCAGGTTCAGATACAGTTGATTTTGATCGTTTGGAGAGTCTGATTACGCTGAATACCAGGATGATTTGTCTCTGCAATCCATTAAATCCAACTGGGAAAGTTTTTAAAAAAGAAGAGTTACTCAGGCTCGGCGAAATAGCCTGCAAACATAACCTGGTAATTCTGTCTGATGAAATCTGGAGTGATATCGTTTATACTCCACATTTATATACAAGTATAGCCTCATTAAACGAAGAAATCAGGAACCAAACAGTAACCATAACGGGATATAGTAAGTCGTATGGTCTGGCCGGATTGAGAATTGGGGCTGTAATGGCTTCTACTCAGAGCCACTATGACCGTTTGTTTGAAGCTTCACTCCACGGTTCTACTATACATGGAGCTAATATTCTCTCTCAGGTGGCAGTAGTCACTGCGCTAAATGATTGTGGTTACTGGCTGGATAGTTTTCTGGTTCATCTTCAAAAAATGAGAGATCTGTGCGTCAGAGAGCTAAATGCAACCCAAGGATTCCAATGTATTTCGCCTGAAGGTTGTTACGTTGCTTTTACTAATATCACCGGAACACACAAAAGCAGTACTGAAATATATCAGTTGCTTCTGGATAAAGCCAAAGTTGCCGTTGTTCCCGGAGCCAAACAGTGGTTTGGTGAAGGTGCTGAAGGATTTATAAGAATGAGTTTTGCTACTTCTGAGGAGATTCTGGGGCAGGCTTTGCATCATATAAAGCATACGATCAATAGTCTATGAAAGTAGTTATCTTGGGTGGTGGAATCGCCGGATTATGCATGGGAATTTACTTGCATCAGCATGATATTGAGGTTTGCGTGAATGAACGTCAGGTTTTTACTGTTGTTGGAGGACATGCTTTCCTGATGCATCATGATGGGATAACAGTTCTGAATGAACTGGCAAATAAGAGCAAGCTGCATCTTCCTGGCAGGCCAGTGCATACTTTTATGCTTAAAGACCCCGATGGCGCCCTTATTATGGAATTGCCACTGGAAGACTGGCAGTGTTTTAAACGTACAGATTTGCTGGCCTGCTTAAATCAGCTATTACCAGAATCACATATAAAAAACAATCGTGTATTTTCCCATTTTATATATGAGGATCAAAAGATTGTAGCAGCAGCATTCTTAAATGGAGAACTGGAATTCGGTGATATCTTCATTGGAGCCGATGGCGCAAATTCTGTTGTGCGCAAGGCATTGTTCGGGGAAATGAAATTTGAATCAGGCAGGGTGAAAGAGGTAGTTGGTATTATACAGCATGCTGAACTTGCAAACCTGGTTCAGGGAAAATTTACCAAATTTCAGCAGCAAGATAAAGGACTTTCCTTTGGCCTTATTCCAACATCCGGAACAGAAATGGTTTGGTTCATGCAGTATGATCCATTACTTGGTGATATTCCCGACGGAATTACTGAGCGCTCTTCCGACCAATATCATGAACTCCTGCATCAGTTATGCGTAAATTTACTGAAGGATTTTCCTGTTGAGGTAAAGACAGTTTTAGATCACAATGATTTCCATACCAGTTACATCTGGAATACCAGGGATTTTGATTTACTTCCTACTTTCCATTTTCAGAATATAGTATTAATCGGAGATGCGGCACATGTAGCTCTTCCTTTTACAAGTGCTGGTACAACAAATGCGATGCTTGATGCCAGAGTATTATCCCAGTGTTTGTTGGATTATCCTGATTATGATAAAGCATTCTCTGCTTATTATCAGAAAAGGGCAAATAGTATAAAAGAGCATATAACTATGGGTAGAAACTTAAGAGATTCCTTCCTGAATCCAGTCTCTTCAATTTCTATTCCTTTGATTAATAGGTAGTTGTTTTTGGTCTGTCTACTCTGTTATGTCTGTTCGCAAATGAACAGAATGAACGGACAAGCACTTAAAGTATTGCTTAACTTTATTTTATATCATTTCAAGCGATTTACTTAAAGAGGTTAAAGGAGGGGAGTACTATGATTAAAGTAGGAATTATAGATATTAATCAACAAAGCAGAACTATGATGCGCGTCATGCTGGACCATCAGCATGAATATAATTTGAAAGTTACCCTTGATATTGGGTCAATTGGTGAATGCAAGAAAGTACAGCCTTCACAAGAACCGAATGTTACGCTATTAGATATTGAACTAAACGGGATTGATGTTATTCCCGATATTTACCGTAAATTTCCCAATACAAATGTAGTTGTATATAGTAATATTCAGGATCATCATACAGTCCTTGCCTGCGTAAAGGCCGGTGCAATGGGATACCTGACAAAGGATACCTGTGTTAATGATGTAATCTCCACTATCGTGACAACCTACCGTGGCGGATCAGTTTTTAGTCCTTCAATCTCGAGGAATGTGATTCAACAGGTCCAGCAAACCATAGATTATCAGTCCAAACTTAGTTATAGAGAGCGCCAGATTGTAGAAGGCCTTCAGCATGGATTGAGTTATAAGCTCATTGGTTACAAATATGGAATTTCACTGGACACCGTACGTCAGTATATTAAAAGGACCTATAAAAAGCTGAATATTAATAGTAAAGGCGAATTGCTTGCCCAGTTCAAATAAAAACCAATAGGCGGTATTCCTGCTGCTGGCGGGATGTGCTTTTATCATTCTCTCATGATGCATAAAATCGGCTATTTGAAGATACTATATCTGATTCTTTGCTTTCTGGTTGTAGCGAATGCCTCTGCCCAGGTAAAATACAGTTTCACCCGGGATACACTGGAAATTAAAGGAGGGGAGACATTTGCTAATCTGTTGAAGGTAACCAATACTACACAGGTTGCTGTGATACTTAAACAGGATAAAAAAGAAAAGGAATTATCCAGAGGTTTGATCTCTTTACCGGACAGCCTCGTGCTAAAAGCCGGGGAAAGTAAAGTTTTTCCTTTGAAGTATATTGCCGATCGGCAGACTATCATTAGTAATAGTCAATTGTTCATACTTCACCTGGTTACACAGACCCCGGGTATTGATGTGCAGCAATCTGCAAGTTTTACGACACAGCTTACAGATGTTGGCGGGCTGACCATTGGTACCGAAGAAAATGAGGTTTATCTTAGTCAGCTGAGTAATCAGGCACAGGTAATTGTACGCTGTGTAAACAATGGTTTTGTACCTATCACCTTCAGGTTGCTATTATCGGGTATTCCCGATGGTCTGGAATTTACCGGACAGACTATGAATCTTACCCTTCAGCCTGGAACACAACAATTACTCCCTTTTCTGGCGAGAAATAAGATAAATACAAGTATACCTGCCGACTTTACAGTGACTATACAAGCTGTGGATGCAGCAAATAATCGCCTTGCTGTTAAAATACTTCGTATTGTGAACGTAACTAATGCCAGGAGGATGAGCATGGGGAATGATCAATATAGCGGAGCTCTGGCAAATACAGTGGCTTTTCGATATGCAAATATGAGCAGTAATTCTTCTTTCTACCAGTTACAGGCCAATGGTAAGGTGAAAACGGGAGATAACAGTATGCTGGAATATCGTTTAAATGCCGACCAGTATCACCAGCAAAATGTAAATGGGATTAATATCTATAATACCTACGTAGATTACCAGGCAAAAGGCTGGGGACTTAAGTTGGGCAATATATACGAAAACGTAGATTTTTCTTTAGGAGGACGGGGAGTTAAAGCAAGTTTAAAGCTGAAGGACAATGGAACATTATCGGTCTATGGGATACAGAATAATTTTCTTTTGTATGATCAGATCAGTACAACTATTCCAGGAGCAAAAATTCTGGCTGTTGATTATAACCTGGCTACGCCTGGCGGTAAAGCAGACAAACGTATTACCTATATCCACAGTCACGACTCATTTACCGGAATTGACGCAAATCAGCTGAGTATTAAAACCAATTTTAAGCTCAGACAGGGACAGTTACTTGGACTTGAGGCTGGGTATTCACTGGAGGATCAAAAAAAATCCACTTCATCCCCTAAACCAGCAGTCTCTGCTGGCGTAAATTATGCGCTAAATAGCATAAACTATCAATTTTCCGCAAATGGATATTATAGCAGCCCATATTATACCGGTTTAAGGCGGGGCCTGCTACTGACAGACCTCCGTTTGGTCCGGAAATTTGAAGAGGCCGGGAGCCTGTCCTTTCACGTCAGCACCCAAGATAACAATCCTAAATATCAGTATAATCAAAATAATGTTTTTAATACGGGCATCAACAAGAACGCAATCTATCTTTATGAACTGGGTTACAATACCAAAGCCGGAAATATCTTTATGAGTTTTGGACCTTACTATATGAACCAGCATTTAATCTCCACTGTGTTAACTGATCCATTATCCGGTGATGTTAACTGGAAATCTTCTTCTATGCGTTTTTCGGCAAATATGTCCTACAGTGGGCGTATACAAAGTTTTTCAATGACAGCAGATTACGGATATACCTATATTAATACTTCTGAAAGACCCATCGCACCATTTCATTCCATTAAAATCAATACCAGCTATAATATGCCTATCCTTGGTTTCAGTGGGTATATGCAATTGAACCCTTACTATCTTTCCGATGTATTGTCTTCTGCCGGAAACAATAGCTATAGATTATATTCTTTTGGACCTAATATACACTTTGATGTTTTGCAGCGTAATCTTAACCTGCGTTTTGGTGGAATGTATAATTATTATGGTTTTACTCATAGCAACAATTACTCAGTAACAGGAAATATAAGGTATCTTCTAAAAGGGAACTGGGCATTAACCAGTGATTTTTTATACACAATGACAAAACAAAAGCCGATAATCCTTTTAGATAATCAAGGGCAGAATACAGGTAATAACCTTAATAATCTGTATTTTGAGAGCAGGCAATTGAGGGTTGGAATAGAAAAACAATTTGGTGGACAGGCAGTAGGGGGATCTATGAAGCTGGAACTTACCTATTATGAAGATCGGAATAGTAATGGCAAACGGGATCCGGGAGAGGCGCCTGTTGATGGGTTATTAGTTAAGATTAACGGAGAAGCCGCCCTGACAAATGGTAAAGGTGTAGTTGAGTTCAGAGGGATGAAAAAAGAAGCCTATAAGGTTGCTGTAACCAACACAAAAGGATGGAGTCTGCAGGAGCCTACCACTATTTTCCTTGATAAAAGTAAGAAATTAGAAATTCCATTAGTTAAAACACAGGCCTTAAATGGCTGTATCAAATTGAAAGCTAAAAAATATGCAGATGAGAAGCCTGTTTTGGCTGGTATAAGGATTAATGCTGTAGATCCGAATGGCCGGATCCATCAGACCTTAACAGATGACCTGGGGAATTTTTGTTTCTATTTGCCCAGAAATAAGTATACAGTTTATATTGAAACAGCGGGTATGCCTTTTTCTATTGAAAATGACAAAGAAGAAGTCATACTTCAGGGCGGGGCGGTTGGTATGCTGACCTTCCTGTATAATGATGAACGACGGAAAGTTATAGTCAGTCGTTTTTAATCAGGGAGCTACAATTGTATAGGTGATCGTTGTATTGTAACTTCCGGCTGCTTTATTTAGCAGGTTGGAAGTTTGTGTTGATGGGATAGTATATTGAAGGTTGAGAAAGTTATCTATTGCCGGATTAGCTGAAGTCATTAGTGCCTGGGGGCTTGCCGAAAGGACAACAGGAGTTATACCCGTCTGCCCGGACATACCCTGGATAGTAATTACCCCAACCGGGATTTGGACGCCACCAGATGAAGATAAGGTACTACTGCTTGCCTGAACCGTTACATTATAGGGGACAGTACTGCTTACTTTAACGTGATTAGGCATTTGTGTAGAAGTGCCCTGCGCATATAACGCGGCAGTATTCACTGTCAGTGTTACGCTGGGATCCTGAACGACCAATTCCATAATATTACTTACATTAACTTGAACCGAGCTGTTCATCGTTTGTGAGGCCAGTGTACTGGGAAAAGACGAGGCTGTTTTAGAGACGGTGTAAACTACGGGAACAGTATAGGTGCCAGCTTGTACAAAATTACTTTTAAGGTTAGCCCCACTGATGCTTAATGTAGAATTATAGGTTGTACTTTTATTCGTCAGAATTACGGGAACACCGGTACCAACAGTCAAAAGCTGGCTGGTAGTAGATAGATTAATCGCAGACCCGGCATATGGTCCGGAAATCAATGCACTTATCAGATTAACGTTCGCGGCAGCTGGTAAACTATTATACGGTTGCGTTGTCGAGAAACTAAAGGTACTGGTAGTGGCATTAAGGCCAAATAGCGTAGGGACAGTAGTGAAATAATCATAATTATTGGCTGAACTGCTTACACCCGATACACTTCTGAAAATGGCCAAAGAGTTGACATTCAGTGTGGTAGTTGTGGGGATTTGCGTGTTCAATGCAATAAAGGCTGGCACAGTAATAGCCAGGTTCTGTGTGCCTGGTGTTATTTTACCGGCAGGTGTAAAAACCATGGGTATTGTATAAGTTCCTGCTGCCCATATAGTTCCGGGG
>Ga0194135_10002112_pt1 | contig 12032 bp, 6 predicted proteins | sample LitLau_LLRF_2013_FD_134024 | JGI IMG/M metagenome (GOLD analysis project Ga0194135, IMG submission 134024) | Freshwater sediment microbial communities in response to fracking from North America - Little Laurel Run_MetaG_LLRF_2013 (version 2) | ecosystem: Environmental > Aquatic > Freshwater >... | reverse complement strand
TAGTCTCCTGCCAGCACCTTTCCAAATACGTCGAAATTCCTTCATAAATTGTAGGGGTACTCTGTTAAGAGGTTTCATCGTCGTAATAGGATAAAATTACCTTTAAAATTTTTCAACTTCGACGATGTTTTCCGATTTCGACGATGACAAATTTTTAAAGAGTACCTACCCGTTATTCAAAATTTGTGGAGAGTCGTTTGCTTATTGTCGGGAAAATGGTCGGAAGCCTCTCAAAAACTGATTCAGATGGTCAGTGGGTGCCTAAGAGGTAATCTAATATCTAATTTAAGATATGGGATGGGGCTCCACTATAATACGACTCGTTTATTAAAGAGTTCGGTCAAATGAAGATATAAAGATTGGCGTATTTTCGAACAAGGAAGTATATAGGTCACACATGGAGTAAGGGTTCAGTTTATAGGTCTCGTATGTGGGATGCGAGTCAAAAGAGCCACAGCATCCAGCAACATGAGGAAAAAGGTGGTGGTGTCCGTTAACCAACTTGTGGGGGTTCTCTTAGAATTGATTATCACTGTGTTCGTTTGAAACCGTAGCGTTAGCGTGCTTTCAACGGATTCTCACTCTCCACATACCTAGGTATAACGTACAGAAATAATAATACTTTCAGGTATTATTGGACAACACAACAAGTGTCGTTACAATGAAACCCGAGAAAAGTAGAAACTTATGGCACGTACATACCCGATTTCTGTCGTACTCCTTAGTAGATGTTTCCACGATTTGAGCATTAGTAATTGCTATCCCCACGAACTGCAAATAGGTAGTGAATAGGTGTTCGTCTCTCGGCGTGAACACCCCTCCGTCAACAGCAGGGTTTTTGTTAACTACTTGGGCCACTGCAATGATTTCATCATAAGCGTTTCGCACAGGCATACAGAGCAGGCTCTGTGTATGGTATCCAGTGATGCGATCTACTTCATCATCAAATCTGGGGTCCTGCGAACGAAAACCTTGATTATTCTAAATAAAGGGCTACTTCTTTTTCTCAAGGTAAAAGGAGAAGGATTTTTCGGTTAGGACTCTCTAATATAATTAATTTTGCTTACATTAGGGGTTGCCTACGCATGCACATTTATGTTTAGATTGTAGATTAGCATATTGCATAAGCGGTTTCCATCCGGGGAGGAGCTCTCTTTTTTACGCCCCTTCCCCAGCACCCAGCCATTTTCCGTTTCTATTTGAGACAGAGAAAAGATCTACCCTTACCTCACATGCTACCTGAAGATTGACTACCTCACCCGTGTCGGCCACGTGTCCGAGCACTCCGACGCCCCAAGGCACGTGTATCTCCGTGTCTCGGTCTCCACTCCCGGGAAGCAGAAGAGGACTCGCTCCACTGTGAACGTCAAACACTTTCGAGACGAGACTTTGTCTCCCAGTCCGAGATCCTTCTACGAGAAAAAGGGAGGCTCCGTCTGCATCCAGAAGTACTGCTAGGTTATCTATGGTCTGGAAGAAAATTAATATCTCTCTGAAAACAATTTTCATCGTAGGAATGGAAAAATATTGTCGAAGTGGAAAACTCTCGCGCTCATTGGCTGAGCTAGGTCGCGTAACATGGCTCAACCAATAGGGATGCGTTTTTTAAAAATCTCTTGGCGAGTGTTTTTTTTCTTCATTTCAACGATATTTTTATATTCCGACGATGATTATGCGAACTTTCTAACTAACCGAATCATGGCGGGTTTTTTGTTTTCTGAGTAGTTACTAAACTAACATATTATCATAGTTTGTTATCCAACGTTTGGTATATTGTTAATATCGTTTCTTCTTATGTTACGTTATAATAAGAGCCCTTACCCATCGCAAGTTTATGTAGGTATGTGCATATTATGTATCTACTATGAACGTTTTCAAAACTTTGAGGATGCATGAATATTAGGTGTACCTATATAGAGTCCTGAAGTAGAGAAAGTTGTGAAATGAACGTTTCACTGGATTCACTCCCCTTGTTATGGCTTTGTTGATATTACGAGAAACGTAACCCATTTACAAACTAAAACGCAGAGGCATGGAGGTAAATACGACAACAGAGCAACAGCAGCAGCGAGTTTGCTGTTGTGAAGTGCGTTATTTCATTAAAACATGGGAGACTGGCGTATCTGTTTTTGTTTAAACTCGTAGAGTGGTTCGTTCGAGGGGCCGCAAACATGGGCGACACGGCCTTACTGATATTAAGGGTTCTCACAGTGAGGAGGTATGCTTTTCCGTGATTTTCAAAAGGACAGTGTTCGTTACCTAACCAAAATTCGAACTGGATAATAATTCCAACATGATAGATAGATAGGTAGATAGATAGATAGATAGGATAGAATTTGCCCATACAGGAACAGTTGCATTTACAACCAATTACTCCCAGGCAAAGGTAAAGTAATACATTACATAACATTGTTATTATTATTATTATTTTAAATACTTACCTATATGAAAAAAAGAGTACGAAAACAAATAATAGAACTGCAAAAATTGAGAAAAGTAAGTGATTACATATTATATTTCTCATGGTAGCGGGAATTCAAGTGGATTCTCGTGGTTAGGATTTAAGTTGGCTGCTAAATATTTCCCGGATCGAATTTGACATAGTTTTTTCCATTTCGACGATATTTTCAATTCCGACGATGAAAAATATTAAAAGAGTATTTATATTAAGAAAATGTTTACCTACTGCATGTGAAAACTCTCAATTTTCCGTATTTTATGTTGAAAGTTGCTTAATATATCTTTTTGACTAGAGTCACACGTCCAATTTTTAAAATGTGTGTGCATGACATTGTAGGTACAAAGGTTTAGATCGCACGAGGCTACAGTAAAAAAATGATACCTGTGCCGGCAAAAAGTCTTACGGTTGTCTGTCGAGCGATAAAATCCGTTGTATATGTAACTACGTAGCGAACTAAAGAGAGACCGATGTGCGCATGGTATTGTTAGTCATAGAGTAGGAATAGTACGCATAAAAACCAGCTTCTGTGGTGGGAGTGGGACTAAGTCGTTTCACTAACTCCTGATTCTCCCGACAACGAAAATGGACCCAACCCCCCTCTCCCCTCTCTCTTTCAAATTGTTTGCTAACCTACCCCCTTCACTTCACTACAAAAAATGAACAAACTGTACGGTTGATAGTGACCAAACTCCTATATTACAGTATATCGGCTAATATACCAGCAAACGGACTTCTCCCCTGATATCAGTTATTTACAGAATCAGATTCAGCTTAAAAATCTAGAATATGATTTGGAGAAATTGTGGACGGGTGACGTCGTTTCTGAATCTTTCAAAACAATTTACGGCGAATCGAGGCTCTACTAACGGTTTTGACTGTCCTAGTTTTTTATGCTGAATCTGGTTCTGTTAATACCTCATACCAATGGAGAAGTCCAGACACATCGATCCTTTCTTATAATGCGACCCACATATCAATGCACGCATTCGTTGCAATGCTTTGCTTTATATGGTCGTGGCTCCATATAAGTACCTACCTCGATGAGATCACTCTATTTCGACGAATTTCTATGGCTGAAAATTGTCAAACCTAGATGAATGTGTATTGTACCGTTCACCCTAAGTCTTTTATATTGTTTCAAATCACCTGGATTTATCATTCAATGTCCTCTTCCAGTTTGTAATTGGTGTAGCTTACCTTGACGGATAGCGATTTGAGATCGAGATCGGTGGCAATGTCTCGAACAATGCTGAGAATGAAATCAGCTTCACCGAGGCTGTCGAGAAGATCGCGTTTGGTCGCACGATTGTGCTGAGGAAATGTCTGTGGCAGTCGTACTTTTGACGCTATCAGCAGAGACAGCATATTCACTGAGCTTGGTGGCAAAGATGTGTACCTATTGAGGAAAATGTTTTATATAATTATGTATATACCAATGAAAGTTTGAGCTCAATGCTATCTTTGGTTTCAGTCAAGTTCGAGTAATTTTCACAATACACATCATATCACAACACCAATATTAATTTAATTTGCCTCATTTTGTTCAATTTCCTAGGGGAATCTATTGCGTTACTCCATTTACAGGTCACTTTAGCAAATCTATGACTCGAAATCACATACCTAGGTATATCGCGCTTCTGGCCGAAATTGTGTTTCAGGGTCCTTGTCTTCGTCAGTGTAAGACAAGTAATGTAGGTAGTGTAGGTATTAGGAGCATTGTAGTCATTTATGTGGTTTTGGGTTATTACCAGAATGCACTCTCCTTAAGGGGTGACGTCATAAAAATACCCGCCAACTTTGAACCACCTTTGAATATTACAAATGCGGCTTCTCACAGTAAAGCGGTTTTCATTATCATTTCCTAGTTTCAACCCGATTCTTATTTCTTCTTTAAATAATATCGGACACATACCATGCAGTAGAAGAGTCCATCGGTGAGGGTACTGGCTGGCTTTTGTCTCTCTCGGTAAGGGCAGAAAATAAGCTTCGATTGCTGTAGGGAAAGTTGCGGCTGCCCCACAAAATCATGATGATTTAATAATGCCGCGGCTCTTAGACTATAGGTAGGTATTACGTATGGGGGAAATATTGTGGAGTAAGGGTTAATGGCCTCCCATTTTCATTAGTAAGCCCTTATATGTGTATGGGGGTGAATTGACGGTGAAGTACGAGTAAACATATAGGAGGCAACTCCTCAGAGAAATTAGATGACAACGTGGATAAGGGATAAGGGCGTGTTGTAAAGGGTGCATGGTAGCTAAGACGCTCCACGTGGTCTTCAATACGTGTGATACGCATATCGATTTTAAAGTCTTATCACAGGTACCTAGGTACATATGTTTTTATGTAGGTAGGTACTACAATGACATGGTCAATTGAATGGAGTCAATCTACTTCCGTTCTATATATGGAGGCTAATGCCAACGGAAGTGCTTAAGTCAATTTATACAGCTAGGTATCAGTCACGTCTAAGCTATGGGCTGATATTTGGGGCCCCTGTAGTGATTCAAAGCTTCAAAAACTAACTACTGGCAAAAAATTTGCTAAGCGTATTGTAGACAACACGCGAACGAAATCTTTAAGAGGCTACAAATATATATTCTATCGGTCTTCTAAACAAGGAACTGGTATGCATATATTTCGCGCAGAACTACGCAGCTACACGTCCTAAAAAGCCAACCAACACTAACATCGGGTTCTTAAGAGTTTAAAACAGACCTTACGAAAATTCCATACTGGATTGAATTACCAGGATACCAGACTATGTTTTATGGAGAAGAAACCAGTCTAAGATAATTTCTTGGCCATCTAGATCTCATGTATATCTTACAGAGAGGAGGTACCCTTGACTGCTGAGGCCTGGTCCCCATCAAACCACCATTTCCCACCCTGGTTCATTTACGATGCCTCCCCACACCCCACCGCGGGGAATGTTGTGGCAAAATGCATAGCTGCCTTATGAACAGACAATTATTTGAAACCTACTTGCGCATATCTTTGAGGGAGTTTCTTCTGGAGCTGGTGATTTCCGCTTCGTGAGATGTGTGCTCATGAGTGCGGAACATGCCACGTGTTTTGGCTCGGGCAAAGTCATGGCGCAGGCATTTCTTCGAGCTGTTCCGTCTGTGTGAGTTTGGTATTGCTGCATTGCTTATTACGTTATGAGTTTCTTCACCTGCACAAGTCAATGGAGAGATGTTTCCTGACGAACCTGTGCAAAAAATTGTTTAATTTATATTTAAATGTTTATATTAAGGTACTGCCAGCAATACCTTTGTTTATTTATTACGCTTACGTAAAACATTAGTCAGCCATAAAATTGAATTTTCAAAAAAATAACTGCAACTCAAATAAAAAAATTTCAAGCTGAGATTCAGCATAAAAATTAGAATGGTATAATGAAAACCGTTTCTCTGTGAAGGGCCACAATTCGACGTAAATTGTATTGATAGTTAGTTACAGAAATTTGAGCCCGCTGACGACACACGAAGCGTCTCTTATAGCGGGCGACGTCAGCGACCAGCGTGCTCAGCTTTCTGCAACTTCCAATACAATTAACGGCGAGTTTATGTCCTGCACTGAGTAACATGTTTCACTACCTTATTCATTCTTTTTTGCTGAATGCAATTCTGTGAATAACCTACACCAGTGAATGAGCCAATTCCTGCTAGGATCCCGTAATCCGGCGGGAAATGCACAAGAGATATCCCTGACCGAATCGTTGTCGATAAAGCCCCTAATGAAGAAAAAAGAGTCATTAGAATAGCAAGGATTATGTTTTTACCTGCTTTTTTAATGAACAAAGTCGTTAAAAAGACCTGTTTTTAACACATTAGGAAAATTACTAATTAGGAGCTTGATTGTACATTGACACGGCATTACATAGGTGTAGTATGGGCGGGTGAGACCACGTTCATTAGGAAAATTATCCCACCCCCGTAGTCTATAAAACGATATTTTTTTCTGCGTAACGGCACCCGTCGTTTTGATTACAAGAGAAATTAATTTAGTAAATGGCTCATTATCAAAGCGAAATAATTGGATGTTTTTTGTTGTGTAAACGAAAAATGTCTTCAAGAATTATTATGCATGGTTATTTCATAAAGGTTGGAAATCGATTTTAAGCCAGGTCAGTGATAATGACTAGGTACCTAAATGTTTAAGTAAGCAAGCTTATTTGTAAAGGTTTTTAACAAGGTATTTTTCCGATAAATATGAATATTATGTTTTTATTGTTTTTTTTTCGGCATAACGTCATAATTGTATAATCTAAAGAAGGTTCGTCAGAGACCATATTGTGACAAATTCTAGATTGTGTAGGTACCTAAAGACATGAAAGAATTTAATACTATAAAAATAATGTCATCTAAGAATACTGATGGTCTCGAAATAATTATTACGCATAGTCTCAAAATAGGGCCTAGGTTTAGACTTACTCGTATAGAGGTTTTATGATATTGTTAGGCTTCAGTGAGAGTTTAATTTGTATAGTACGTATGTTTATGAGCCTTATTGGTCTATGTTTCGGTTGAGAGCTATTGGTATACATTTCCCACCATAATGCGACTTAAAGTTTCTGAAAAATTGCGAAAGGGAAAGGGGTATAGTGATATGGATTTCACTTTCTTTAAGTTTTTCTTGGCTTCAGCTCAACTTGGAGGTTGTCATTCCATTTGGAAGGGAAAGTTGCGCCTTGAGAGCTTTCAAATATAAGTTTACTAAATTGTTTTTCGTTTCCAAAGACTTGACAAAGTTTGAAATACACAAAGCCCGAAGCCATAAGACATAAGATGCCAGCCCAAAAAGAACTTCGCAGTTGGAATGACAAGTTCGCAGGTATTATACGGATTTTTATCGAATGAATGAATAAACGGTCACATATGCCGAGCCCTTTTCTTTTATACAACGACGCACGTAGGTAAGTACCTATCTACTTGTTTTGTGTAAGACTTGCACTTCGAAACATTTTTTTTTGGATAGTGAATCTTAGCTGTCCTTACGGTGTGTTTTCTTTACTGGTCTTTTCGAACACAGTAACCCCTTGTGAAAGAAAGAAAGAAAGAAGATAGAAAAATAATTTTTAAGTGGGCGAAGTTTGGGCCTTTCGGGCCAATCTTACACCTAACCCACTCGTCAATAACAAAGTAACAATAAGACTTACTATAAATAAAAAATGAATTATTTCTTACTTATACTCATTCACACATCCATTCACTCGACCGAATACCTACCCGCGAGCAACGTACGCGGCAGATCCCTAAACCTGAGAACACTCATGTCACGATAACTTTCCAATAAAAATAACAACAGGTAATTAATTATTCTAACGCCTGTTATTTTCCCATTTTTTCCCAGTGAGAGTTTTTGTTTTTTAAGCTTCAAAAAGCATAGAAAAGCCTACATGGACACCTAAAATTATTATTATTTTTACTAGAAAATGGCAAAAAGTTGTGAAATCCAAGATGGTTTTACCTACTCCCGATAGGAACTGTTTATGCAATATGCGCAACAACAATCTAAACGTAAATGTGCAGGCGAATACAAGCTTCAATAGAAGTCATTGTAATGCCTGAACAATTCTCTGGACCAAATGAAATAGATTTGAAATGTAGTGGAAATCAAAATAGAAATTGAAAAAAGCAAAACCACATAAGAGTCAATGGTTGACGATTAACTGTGCTGTGCGCAACGTTAACTTGGAAATACGAGTAAAATTTGAAACATAGACAAAAATAATACACTAAGGGCCTAAACGACAACCTCTGGTTATCTTCATAATCAGAACTTCCACTGCATTGTGAGTATTTTCTTAATGTTAATCGCCTATGCTAAGTTATCAGATTTGCTAATTGGAAGATAATCAGTGGTCGTCGTTTAGGCCCTAAGTATGTCACAATAGCCATTCGGAGATGTAATATTTATCTTACCCCATAGACCAATATAGGATCGTGGGATGATGGTTATGTATGACAAAACATTGTTAATAATGGAAACTCGAATATGAAGCATGATTATTTTTATTGGAAAAGGGCGACTTAGTCACGTACTCTTTTCCTTTCTTTCCTTCTTTCTTTCTTTCTTTCTTCTTTCACCTTCTTCTAACCTACTTATTATGTATCAAGCTCGACACATTTCCCCTTTTCCACAATGATGGATGAGATGTAATGAAAAAATATCAAAAAATTCATGAACTGAGATTGATTTTCTTTAACTTTTCACCTGGTGCCTTTTCTATCAGTATTGAATAAATGAATTAGTAGGTAAATAATATTTGTACGAGTATTGTACTGCGAACATAAAGAAAAAAGCAGTGCATGTTCCGGATTCCACGTAGGTACTGTACGTGTTATAGCGACTTCGACTGGTAGGTATGCAGGAGGCAGGAATTCGTAACAACGAAACTAATGAACATTCTAGTTATAAATAGTTCTAGATAACTAGTTTTTGAGTATAAAAGTAGGTTTGGTTTCCACTATGACTAGGAGCAGCAGTTAACGGCAAACGCAGTACAATAGTCTTTAAACCAGGGGTTGAGCGATTTTAAGCCAATGAAAAGCAAGGATTCGTCGTTAAACCCTAAGTGTAAAAGAAAGACTCCAGGCTCTTACATCACTACATCACATAAATTAGCCACAAAGTAGTGCGTACGTACACGAATAATAGGTGCACAGTACCCATGATATGTTATATTTTAATTATTGCCTTTTTTTCGTGGAAATAAATCTTTTTATGAACTATTGATGTACAATATGTGCAGGAGTGTACTAATATGGAAAAAATACCATATCCATTACTTAGAGAGAAGAGTGCTCAACTCATCCTCATTTGCATACAAAATATCTGCTGGTTGTGCAATTTTTTATGATCGTTGTGGCCCTCTATGCGGGTTTAGAGAAAGAGGAAAAAGGAAAATTTATGTGAGAGGTGGTGAACTATGTCGTTAACAATAGCAATAACACAAACGCTATCAAGAGAGGGAAGGGGGCGAAAACTTCCCACCATTTTACGATACGGGCTTTAACCATAAAATTCTTCTTTTTTTATTGATTTTTTAGGCTGAGAAAAATGGGCTTTGTTATGTTTAGTCGTGGATAGAAAGTCATCCGTGCTTTTGTCACATGAGTTTTATTACAAAATAAGTTTCGACCGCTTTTATCTATTTTGTTACCACTAACAGCAAAGCATGTGTTCTTCTCTTGACTCTTGAGTGGTAAGTGGTGGTAAATATTATCTTGCGGACAGAATATCTGTCTACTACTTGGGGAATATTGTTTTGAGTTCAGAGGGTGTAGTTTCTTCTCTAGCTCACCCGGCGCTGGATATAGGTATAAGTTCATCATGATTGGCAATTTCGAACAATTTATTATTATTATTGGTACTTTTTACAACAGTTTTATAATACCAGGGTAGGTACTCTTTTATGATTGTTCATCATCGTAATGGAAAATTCGTCGAAATGAAAAAAAAATTGCATACTCATTGGTTGAGTTATGTCACGCGACCTGTCTCAACCAATGAGGATGGGAGTTTATTTCCATTTCGACGATATTTTACATTCGGACAATGAAAAATCTTAAAAGATCACCGCTAATATGCTGAATTTAATGATATAAATAACTTGGTAAGCATTCCAGTGAAAAGGGCTAATACAAATGTTTCTGCATGGAAGGATGGACTGGCGTGGATACAGCTTAGACATTATCATGCCTAACTGATCAACCCTATATAACAAACTATAGTTCACTAGCGTCAAAAGGGGTCGATATGTCATTTTCTGCCGACTGATTTCCGGATCATCTATAGCTTGACCATTTTCCCTATCCATTTCGATGGAGCAAAAGATGGGAAGTGGGAGGCCATTGGGCTGGCGGAGTGTTTTCCTTTATCTCCGCGAATCTTGACAACAATGACTGCGTAGCGTTTGATGGACGAGGAGAGGTTGATGGAGTGCTCGTAAAGGGGTTGAAAACAGATATGGCCGCCGCCAGCCGAGGGGAGGGGGCTGATAGATTTAGTGCTGTACAAAATGAATTTTCTCAGAAAGACGATGTGTGTTCGTTGATCGATGGAAGAATGGGTCCCAGTTTTGGCAAGGACGACCCCCACCCCTCCTCACATTGTCTCTTATCTGTCTATTGACCTCCAAAAAATGAGACTTTTGTTTTGTTTTTCAAAGAGTTTTCTTATAATTCGCTATTTTTTGGAAATCCAAGATATTGCCACGCGCTCAATGGTATATTCTGAAGGAATTTACGGTTTTGAATAGCGCAAGGCGTTCTTTTGTAGCGTAACTCCTTCGAATTTTTTCTTACGTAAGCTTTATACGTCAAATGTCGTAACTAATCGTAAGTCTTTACACTCTTTTTCTTACGTAAGTAAAGTAGAATGCACGAATTGTACCGTCATCGGCGTCATCCTAATGATAGGCGAACTTCCAAAAGGAGCGATTCTTACTGTTTCTGGATCCGAAATCGGACAAAATCCCGGAACACCCGCAAAAAGGGATGCCAGTAGGAGAATCACACCCCAAAACTTTTAAACTATTCACTATTTTGAAAAATGCTACCGACCTTAAAAGTGATAGAGTATATGAAGTTCATTTGGCCTTTATATCAATTTCAATATATTTTTCGCTTATTTTACGATGTTTGTAAAAATTTTACACGTCGTTTTATATTAGCTGCCTAAAGTAAATGCTTGAGGATAACTCAACTAGTGCCGAACCTGAACGGGCCGTTTTACCTGAGTTCCTGCGGCTGCAGTGAACGTAGTCGTTGATGGTTAGAAAGCCGTGGGCGACGAGCCATGTGTTGACCGCTCCCAACTCGAGCTTTCTCAGGAAATAGTCCAAACATTGCTCCGGGTGATTGTCCAGCCATTCCTCCACATCACTTAACGACAGCTGAGTCATTCCTGAAACAAAAAAGCAGATGTTAGCAGTCTCCAAACATTCTCTAACCCAAGACTATAGGGGCGTTCACTGCCTGGATCAGTCGTATTCTCTTGAAAACTGTTGGACGTTTGACGCTTAAAAACAGGTTACAATGGAATTGATGATCGGTATATACGACAATGGCAGATCATAAACAAAAAAACCTTTGTATTTAAAGAGGCGGTTAGGGCCCAGGGCCCTATCTTATATTTAACCTCATGATGGGGTTTAGGGTTAGGGGTTTTATTACAAATGATGGGACATTAATTTTTCGTTTTCAGATACCTATGCATCTGAATGGTGCCTTTTTGTTGCGCCTATTGTTTAACAAGGTCTTTCAAAAAATATAATATGTAGATAAAGGTAGCTTGATATGTCTGGCTAGAAGGTTTAACTATACTTGTTCACCTTTTTTTCATTTTTTCCTAGAAAATGGTTCCATAATTGGAACATATCGATAACCGATTCCTCAGGGTATAATAATATTCAATCCAATACCCTGTTGTAAGCTTCTTTCTAAATTTAATTTCCTTAGAAGCTTCATCATGGTTAGGAAGCTTTATTTCCAATATTCAATTTTCCACAATATTGGTATGCTGATCATCGCGTCGATTCTTTGAAAAACGTTATCGCAGAAAC
>Ga0194135_10002111_pt1 | contig 12032 bp, 8 predicted proteins | sample LitLau_LLRF_2013_FD_134024 | JGI IMG/M metagenome (GOLD analysis project Ga0194135, IMG submission 134024) | Freshwater sediment microbial communities in response to fracking from North America - Little Laurel Run_MetaG_LLRF_2013 (version 2) | ecosystem: Environmental > Aquatic > Freshwater >... | reverse complement strand
GTGACCATATAGTTCCCATCATCAAATTAGGCAAGTCTAAAGTACATGTGTGTTATGAAACGAGATTCAGTCTCACTTTGACAGTAGAGCAGTTGGTAGTTGGAGTATATCATCATATGTTAACAATTATCATATGTAGTTTATATTGTGCAAGTGTGTGTTTGGGTTCTTGAGTTGTAATAGTTGACGGTATAGTCAGATTTTTATCGATACTGAAGGAAATTACTATCGTGATCTCCGAGGAATTAATCGCTTGATCGATATGGCTCTAAGACGAGTGTATGTGGTGGGAGTGGGGATGACCAAGGTAAATGGAAAGAAATCATATTTATCTGATTTATATCAAAATGTTTTTTATTCTGTGGGTTAGTTTTCGAAACCAGGGACTTCAGCTGATTATCCTGAAATGGCTCAAGAAGCAGTGAGGAAAGCGTTAAGTGATGCTAAACTCAGTTACAACGTTGTGGATCAGGCGTGTGTTGGTTATGTTTATGGTACGTTCGTATACAATTCTAATTTGAAATTTTGCTATTTTCATGGAATTGACTTGAATTTTACTGATTTAAATTTCAGGAGACTCCACGTGCGGCCAGAGAGCTTTGTACGGGGTTGGACTCACCGGAATTCCAATTTTTAATGTCAACAACAACTGTTCTACTGGTAGTTCTGCGTTATTTTTGGCAAAGCAATTAGTTTCCGGGCGGCAGGCTGAATGTGTTTTAGCGTTGGGATTTGAAAAGATGGAGAAAGGCTCGTTGGGATCGTCTTTTCCAAATAGGACAAATCCAATGGACAAACATGTAGAAACGATGATAAATATAAATGACTTTGCGCCAGCTCCAGTGGCTGCTCAGTTTTTTGGAAATGCAGGATTGGAGCATATGAAAAAATATGGAACCAAGTTGGAACACTTTGCAAAAGTTGCACTAAAAAACCATAATCATGGGTCCAAGAATCCGTAAGTATTATTGAGTTAATGTAGCACATTACTCGTGAGGAATATGACTCGTGAAAACTGATTACTTTGTCATGCAGGAAGTCTCAGTTTCAGAAGCTAAGAACCCTGGAAGAAATCATCAACTCTGCAAAAGTACACGAACCTCTAACAAAACTACAGTGTTGTCCAACATCCGATGGAGCTGCAGCTGCTTTAATTGTTTCTGAAGATTTCGTGAGAGCTCATCATTTAGAAGCAACTGCTGTGGAGATTCTAGGGATGGAAATGGCAACTGACTTTCCCAGTACTTTTGATGAAAAGAGTGCCATGAAACTTGTTGGTTATGACATGACAAAGAAAGCTACTGAAAGAGTGTTACAGAAGGCTGGAAAGAAAATCGAAGACGTCCAAGTTGTAGAGTTACATGATTGTTTCTCTGCCAATGAGCTTGTCACATATGAGGCCTTAGGACTATGTGGAGAGGGACAGGCTGGGCAGTTTATTGATCGGGGAGATAACACGTATGGAGGAAAATATGTGGTCAACCCCAGTGGAGGACTTATTTCGAAGGGACATCCACTTGGAGCAACAGGTACTTTCAATAACCGCGTATGAATTATATGCATACGTCGTATTATTGAATGCAGAAAGTAATGGGGTAGCTAAATATCAATCTGGAGTATAAGCGGAGACTTTGAACAAGTTTCGCAATGCTAAGTGTTGACTTGTTATGAATTGAGATAACCTTTTGATTGACTCTTATCTAATGCTGAATTGGGGACAAAAATCTTATTAATGAGACTTGCGTATTAATTTATTTTTGCAAAATCTGTCATGTTAACCACAAAAGGGAAGTCTAACTTAGCTGCAAGCTATAAGTGGTGGCTTTACAAGTTTTTAGTTTTAGTAATGCACAGCAGGAAGGATATGTGAATGAATTGTCACTAAATTTTATTAGGCTTGGCTCAATGTGCTGAATTGTGCTGGCAGCTGAGAGGTGAAGCTGAAGCTCGACAAGTTCCAGGAGTACAGTTGGCTTTACAACACAATCTTGGACTTGGAGGAGCTGTAGTGGTAGCATTATATCAACTTGGATTTCCATCTGAGGCAGCCAAGTCTTCAGGATCTGCTGGAGCGTAAGAGATTTTTTCTTATCTTTGAGTCCTTGTTTGTGTGTCCTCTTTAGCTCTCTTATCAGTAGTGTTCGTTGTTCATCCTTTTCAAGCTTCATCGTCATCAATATTGATCAGTTGTTATCTAAGTGTAGAGCCAATAAGAGAAACGAGAAAGATTGGGAATCTTATTTGGATCTGAATTTTTAAAGTTAACAACTATTTACAGGAAAAGCAGCAATAGTTCAGAAATGGCTGACGAAGGATTCAAGTGCTCTCCAGTTTTTAAAATGCTGGATTCCATTCTTCAAGAACAAGGACCTGAACTTGTGAAGAAAGTCAATGGAATTTACTGTTTCAAGGTAACTTTGATTAGAAGTTTAGCATGGACTGATATAATATATGTAATTTGCATGATTCAGAGTTTCTGGTTAATCTGTAGGTTGAAAATGGCCCGGGAGGTAAAACTGCATCTTGGGTTGTGGATGTGAAGAATGGCAGTGGTAAAGTGGAGTTCGAAGGAAAAAGTGAGTTTCTTGAAGATTCTTTTGACTATGAAACACAATTTAATATTGTACTTTTTGAATCCTAATTTCAAGCTACTCCTGACGTTACGCTTCAAATGAGTGATCAAGATCTAATGGACTTGATGAGTGGAAATCTTAATGCTCAAAAAGCTTTTTTCCAAGGAAAGTTGAAGATAAAGGGTAATATGGCTTTAGCCATGAAGCTTCGTGAGTTCCAAGCTGAGATTAAGAAAGTCACCGATGCCAAATTGTAAATATATAGCACAGAAGAACTTAACCATTTTTTAATGTTTATTTTCATCCTCATGGTGCTCCTAAAATATACATGACTTTTACGAGAAGTTTATCGAATTAGAAATTATTTATGTAAATTATCTTCAAGAGTACGGTCGAGTTAACCTAAGTCATATTCAACTTGGTGAATACGATTAGTTTCTGTATGATTTCAAATTTCGTACACAAAACATGTAATCACCTATACTGCAAAAATTGTGCCTTAATAATGTCAAATCAAACCGTAAGTCACAAGCAATCATTATCATGCTCGGTTAAGCCACTCTACTTGGTGAACTGATTTTATAATTAGATGCCATTATATTTTACGCCAGTAAATGAGTTTCTTGAAAAGCACTATGTCAAATTGTGATTAAACAGTAGGTTAAGATAAATCTTGATGACGAACTAATAGGGTATAATATCATAAATGGGATACTTTATGTAATCTAATCGTATTTTGCTCAATAAATCGTTAACATCGTAATATTTTATGCGTTATCCATCGTTTTTAAAACTTAAAGCTTAAGTACTTGTAGTAGTTTATGAATTTTGACTGCACAATTGGAAAGATGAAGATATCCTATGTACCTATTTATTACCCAACCCAGTACCCAGACTTGTAAGTAAGCAGGCTCATTTGCACGAGAAGTCTAGAAATCAATCCTGCTGCTTGCAACGATGATTCACCTCGGAGTTCTGAGAATTATTTCTCTCGGATTTGGGTAGCTCATTTGCGGATAATTTGATAGAAAAAGACTGCCTGAGCGTTGTAAATCCAACGAGGTGGTTTCTACATCCTTTACTTTGTACCCAAGAATTTCTTTTTAACGAAATGGCGAGACAGCCAAAATCTCGGAACAAGCTAAGTAGTAAGTAGAGAGTAGATTAACAAAGAAACATGAATAGAATATTTTGATCACACTCGTTGATTCCTGCAAAGGAAACCAGAAAATGAGAGGAAAGATTCTTTTATTATTGAATGTTGAATGTAAGTTTATAACATTACATTATTATTTTGAATATATTAGACAGTTAGTTCCTATACTTGGGTTGTAATGCAGTTCTGGTGGTGTCATGTTGTTACGAGAATGATGAAAAGGATGCAACGGAGATGAACGACATTCATGAGAATCTCTTTACAAGGCAATGTAAAAATTGAAATATCAACTTTTATTCCAGTCTCTGAAGTGCATTTTTTGTGGGAGACGAAACAACGACCTCAAAAGATTAGCCAGATTTTAGTCAAGTTGCAGCAGTTTGGTTAGGAAATCTCTTGAAACATTTGTGATGTTATTGTGATTTGAGATCTCACAGAGGTCTTGTTGGTTGAGACAGTGGTCGTCGTATCATATGGGAATGTTCACTTGGTACTATATATGTGTTGGTAGATATTATAATGGTGGATCACTGGAGAAGAAGTGAAGGAGACTCCAGCAGGAGGTATACATGTCATCAATGCGGCTTTGCAGGGTGAATAAAACAGAGTTTGAGGAAACCGCAAGGGGCTTAATTTATCACAATAAGAAGTTGGATTCTTAGATTGCACGCACATGTGGCAGAAGAGATAGCAGAAAGCTACACACAAACACAAGTACATCTCGAATTTCTTCTTTGATGTCATTTGTCTTTAACACACGGGGAAAAAGTACAATGCGTAGAAGTCAGCAGAATGAGAAGTGGTATACAAGATTGTATAATATGTTATTGTAGATTTCATGGAGTCTTGGTTTCACACGTCATTCTTTCTAGGTGTGTTTTAATGTTTGATAGTTTGAAATGATCATTGTGTTTTTTATGTGAAACTACTCTCTCTCTCTCTCTCTTGGTCTTCCGCTTCTGATGATAAGAACGAACGGATGGTTGCGTGATCTTTCGATCGTAAATCATATTGTGTGCTTGATCCTTTGTAGGATCATTAGACTGTTGAAACTCTCATATATATGTGTGTGTATAATGTAATTCAGTGATTTGTGAAATGATACATGCAATCATCAATTGTTTTTGCGAGGTAACTGGAAGAGTATATTACATATCATATGTAAAGAAGTTTCAGAAGTTTCAAAAAAATTCGTCCTAGAATTCATGTAAATTCACCTTTGACAGGAATCCTCGCATTTATATGCAGCATTTAATTTTACTCTTGTCAATAACGATCTGCGTATATATGATACGTAGAGATGAAATAAATCTAAATGTATGTATGTAAAATTGTAAAAGTAAAATATAATATAAAGTTGTGGACGTATAAAACCAGATGTGAACAATTAATGCTTCCATTTTCTACATGGAAGATAAAATTAACATAAATGCATTATGCAGCTTGAATAATCAGGTGCACATCTTACGCATAACAAGCGAAGAACAAAGGAAAGCGTTTTTGACTGTGTGTTGTGTCAGTCCGCTTGTTGCATGAGTTTCACATTTGTATTCTGACATCTTGACTGGTTTCATAATATTATTGAGTATGTACTTCCACATATACACGAGCAGTTTCAAAATATCATGCGATATTAAAGAGACTTATCATCAAGCAGATGTGGGAGACTTAATATAAAGCCACCCCTAAAGCCAGTTTAAGTTGGTATGATCAATAACTTACTGAATCCCTTAGTAATTATATTCTGATTGATTCATTTAAAGTCAAAGGGACCCGTATATATATTATATTGCTCATCATCTCATGAGGTAATTAGACGATTTTGCGTCCTCGTTCCTTTGTACACACAATTGCAGGGATATTTAATGGTTCTTTATGTTAGGCCTTTTAGAAATGAATTTGTTGAACGACTCTAAAGAGTTCGTAACACGATGATGGTGTATCAAACGACGATCTGGTTTCTCAAGAGTTTTTATTGACGAAGAATATACTGAAGAAGCTCAATAATAGTAAGTTCTTATATGATATATATATATGTATATATTTGGATATGGGAGACTACAAGATGCTCAAAAGGGTCTTCTTCTTCCTACACAGAATAGAAATGAGATTTGTATTTAAAAGTCGTCGGTGGTTAGTGGGGGAGAGTTTTTAAACGTGTTCTCTGGTGGTGAGTTTGTGTGTATGTAAATATTGGATGGAGGCTCATCATCTGTTCATGATTATTTGATACTTGATCCTCCATGAGAAAAGTCTTGAAATGTTGAATCAGGTAGTTTTCGAAGGGATAAGAAAGAAAGAAAAATTATGTAAGAACCATCTGCTGCTTCTCTCTCTGCTTTCTTTGTCTGCAGTCTCTCCACTCATGGACTTTACATCCATCTGAGGAAGCACACACAATCATTCAAGAAACTCTTCAAGAAGACTTGATAAAAAAAGTGTAACACACACACGCAGCTTTAATGGAAAGTAGGGTTAATGCAATTGAAGCTGCTGTTGCTGCTGCTGTTGCTGCTGCTGCTGCTGGGTTGATGTACTTGTGTAGAAATCTATAGAGAGGAAAAAAATTGAATCTTGAAGGTTTTTTTACTTCCAGATTTTACAGTTTCATTACGAAGAAGAAGAATTGAGATAATTTTTGATTAGACGGCGTTTAGTTAAATGATCTTAGAGGCAACATGCTGGGATATGGTGGATATTTATATATTGTATATACAAGACGAGACTCATTTTTAAAAGCTCCCAATGTGTGATCCAAATTGTCAACTTGTGAACATAAATAATCAACAAAGTTAACAAGTGTAAACTTGTTTCGTAGACTTTAAACAAAAGGACAATCTGGTTACACATTTCATATCGTTCCCGTAGGGTTAAAAAACTTGAGCAAATAAATATATGTAAACTATACGGATGGTTTATGGGGAAAAAATAGGTCAGCATCAAGGAGAGAGTCTGTATGCATATGGTGCAGGCAATTATGAAGTAATTTAAATTAAATTAGTGATATATTAATTTGAAATACGATCGCGTGTAATATCTTTGTACGATACAGGTCATTATGAGTCATATGGCATACATGGAAGGAGTCATATGTATATATTAAAAAGAAATGATTTAAGGTGTGTAAGGTGAAATGAAACTGGCAATGTGCAGAGACTTGAGACATATAATAACCGAAGGGGGTGGTGGTGGAAAGTAACTACTCAAGGTGGATAGTTTAAGGGAGACTGAGAATGGGAATAGGAAGAAGACCAGGTGCAGTATTGGATAACAAAGACTTTAAGAAATGGGAAAAAGAACGAGCGGTGGTTGATAAAAGATACAGCACACATAGACAGTGGCAGCTTGGTTCAAGATTTTAAGACTGTATACATGTGCCTTGGTATATTACGAGATTACGACACGCAGACTTGACTCTAAACTAAATAACTTGGGTAGTCGAGTTTTACGACACATGAGGAGAAAGAAAAGGCGAATCTTGGTTTGGAGAGATATGAAGAGAAGGAATTTATTGTCTGACAATGAGATGGGAACACCTGGACTATATAGGGATAAATAAATACAATTTAAACGTGGGGAGAGACCTGCTAACGAAAGGAATATAAAAATGAAGAGCTAATAACCGGATTTATGTAGCACATACGACTTAACAGACATTTAGATTGTGTAAGAGCTTTATTGGAAATTTATGAAGTTGCGATTCGCTGGAATCGTCGCGATCATGCTTATTATTATTATTATGTAAGGATTTGTATTAACCTGACAAATCAAGAAGCAGGAACAAAGAAAACGAAATGCTGAGAATAGGTTGATTAAATTGCGTTCGTAGAAAAACAATTTTGATGTACAAGCAGAATTGTGTGATTAGTCTCATTTCTCATTCTTCGAAAGAAAGCTACATAATGTTGAATGGTGCTCTAAGAGGGAGTGTAGTAGACTTGTTCTTGGGAATTCCTAAAAATTGCTAACTTTTTACTTTTGAAAGACATTTATTCGTAGGTGTTTGTATGTATCGTTAGATTGTTTCGTACTGCAGCCAGTTCAAATTCATTTGTTCATATCATGGTTATACGTAGGCTGTGGGTTAAGCGAGTAGGATTTGAGATGTGAACAAAGGATAGTGTGCAATGCTTGCTTTTTGAAAGCTGATAATTTAACAACTGTTGAGACACATCTGTTAGATCTGTGTGTGTGTGTTTATTTTCTTGTGCCGATGTGATAATTGTGATTCCTGATTAGTCATACGCATAAAGTGTATGAACAAGGCTTGGGTGAATGGGTTTATTTATCGTGTGATAAAATTTGAAATACAGACTACGGTTCTATATATTTATAGATCATGATGGAAGGGAAAGAGCATTCGCAATCATTTGCATTTGGAAAAGATCTCACCACTTAATAGTGTAATATATTAATGCTGTGAGCTTTGAGCATGGTTCCAATAAATTATGCAAGTGTGTGGAGGCGGAGGAAAGGCGAACTTTAAATTTGTCAGTTCCAAGAACATCTCATTTTATTCGAGTGATCGTTTGTTCGAAAGTTTCTTGAGATGTGGATACGTAGAACTCTAGGTACAGGAAATTTGATGAAAATGTAATGAAATGCGAAATTTTTAAGAAGAAGTGTTGTTTGGTGGTGTAACCGGTTTTAAGGGAAGTCAGTCGTCTTTGCTGACACAAAATATATCATAAGAGCAAAATATTCATGAGATGTGGAAATTTGGGTTATTTTGGGAACACTATTTGCGTGTTTGTGCTTGTGTTAAAATGTAAATACCAAGGGCGGAATTGAGGGAAATCAGTCTCCTTTCTTCAGTCGAAAAGATGGTGAGTGTGAATAAGAAATGCAGGCAAACAAAGAAAGCTTACATAGTATATACATACACAATTTCAATAGGAGAAGGAGACGGTTTTGGACAATAGTGAGTGATATGACCTTATGAGGAGGGTTACTGAATTACTCTCTGAGTACAGACTCCGACATGGGATTACGCAGTGACAGAATGTTCGAAGGCTTTTAAGTGTTAAGTCGTTAAGAGGGTTGATATTTGATACTTTAATGACGATTTCAAAAGCTTGGAAGTTACGTGGCGATGTTAATGGTGATGAAAGACAATTGAAAAAGCAGTAGAGATAACCATTTAAAGTGAACTAGAAATTATAGATACTTCAATTGTTCGTTATAATCGATATATGATATGGAATGAGTAAATGACGTCTAATGAAATGAATTCAACAAGTAATTTAAAAGTTTAAAAGGACAGTTGTAGTGTGGCAAGAAGAACTGTGGGAGTAAGCAATATAAATATATATAAGCAATTGGCTAGAATTTTATTGAACTGGTGAGATCATTACTGTGTAAGTTGATACGCGTTTTATTGTTTGATAGGTGATAGGGTCGCATATTAGATAGACAAGAGAGACCATAAATAGAAAGGTGGACTTGGGTTACTCTTTCTTGGATGTCTTGAGAGTTGATACGAATTATTACACGTTTTAGGACAGAGATTATTATATAGGAAGGAGCAGATGAGTCGAAGGATAGAATTGCTTTTACGATATTGCCTTCTTGAAAGGTTGTTGGATAAAAATTATGCACTCAATAAATTACTGGCTGCTGACCATAATTAGTGAAGCTTTCTTATCTATATATAAACAATATGCAATCATTGTGACTAGAAGTGGCTGACGAGTATACTTCCCTTCACAATCCAATGTATACATAAATGTCTGTGCTACTTTAAATGTGTGTGAAAATTAAAAATCCGCACAGCTTCTGTTTTTTAGGCTTTAATTTGTGGCCAACGCCTTTCAAGTATTTTATTGTTTTCTCTTTTTTCTTTTATATAATTTTTTGATTTGAGCTTCCTATAATTCAAAATATGTCTGGAATTTACAAACGGATTGTAATCTTCCTGTATAATAATTTAGGCCAAAATGATATATATGAGCAGATGTATAGCATGTATAAATTCATTCAGGGGTTAACAAAGATGCAAACAGACCTAGAAATGGGTTACTGCACAATTTGGGAAGTGGATTTATGAACTGACATTTGAAATATAAATGTTAAAATGCTAGAAAGCTTTTAAGATGCGTTGGGAGGATAATAATATGTGTTTGTAAGTATAGTTCTTTAGAGTGAGTGTAGTAGGAGTTCACTTAGCTAAAAGTAATTGCAAGGTAAATGAGTCACAAGAGCCAGGTTTGCAAATATTTTGTACAAACACCTAAAGCCAATAAAATAAGGCAAACACTATACACAAGGCTGCTATATTTTGCTATACATTGATGCAACTAGGTCCTAGGTATAGGCTTGTTTTGCAAGCTCTTCCGTAAAGTGACACACTAAAAGAATGAAGACTAAACAAACAACCTATATAAATATATTGTGCTAAAGTGATGAGTCAAATGGAAGGCAACAATAAAGGTTAGAAATAAAGATTAAGTGTGAAGAGATGTATTTGTGTATGCTATGGATGAGTTTTACTGTACATGTTATCTGTTTGTAAGGAGCATTTGTGGGGTGTGTTGAATTGTCTCCCTAATTCCCAATTGAATAGATAAACGTGTGGAAAATGATAAGGCTACATTACACTCTAGTTTGTCTTTCCAATAAACATTAAGTTTTATTGGAGAACTTTGCTTTCTCTCCTGCAGCCAATAAACGTGACGACTAATCATGAGAATAATGAAATAAATGTTCGTAAACGTGTACGCGTGACCGTGTGTGTGCGTGTGAAAGGCTCCATTTCGTTCAAGTGAAAGTAAGAAGACGAAGACGAAGAAGAAAGATATGTTGCTGCTGAACTTGCATTGAGTTTCATCGCTTCATGAAAGTCAAATAGACGCTTAATGTCAACGTGTGGTGTGTGTAGCAATAACAATGCAAACAACGATCGACATCGGCTGTCTCACCTCCTTGCGTAATGTGTTTCTTGTGCAAGCAATGGATTTCAAGTTTCAACGTGCATCGTCTTTTCTGTTGAATCCGAATATATGTAACTTATCGACGACTTGGACTTGTGGACACAGTTTTTAATGTGTGTACGCGACAGTTAAATAAATATACATACATACGAATCTGTTTCAAGGGTTTTTTCTCTTGTTTGTTTATGTAAATGTATATGTGTGTGTATCCATTAGTTGGTTGCTCAAGTTGTCCAGTTTTATCATTTCATTATGAAAACTAAACATGTTTTATATGCTATCGTTGTTACAGTTTGTAAGTTTTGTGGATATTAACTCACTCTCACTTCCTTTATTTGCTAATCACTTTACTTTTAGGGTATGTGGATTTTGTTTGATACGTTTCTTTCCAGGGAATCTGAATAATGTTCTGTTTGCATTTTATGATTGCAATGAGTAATGTAAATTATGTTCTTTTTAGAAATGAGATGAATGAGTTTTCAGAAATGCGAAAATTATTAAGAGAGGAGGGTGACCAGAATGAAAAGTTTAAATGTTTAGAATATAAAGAGAGAGAGAGGGTTCATTTCAATTCATATCTCATGATATACTCCTGAATATAAATACAGTAAGCGTTAAGCTTTCTGAATTTGCGGATGTTGGTCATTGTTCAATGTTCAGCCGTTCATTACTGGAATAAAAAGAAACACGTTGAAGTTGCTGACCCTTACAAGGTCAGAATTATCGTTTCCGGAGATCGCAGAGTTGATTAGTAATTGCAATGTTTTTATTCCTTAACGAAGTGAATGGACTCCAAACTAACTAACCATAGGAGTTTTTTTGTTTATGCAAATAAATGTTCAAAAGTAATTCAATAATGCAAGTACATATGAGTACAAGCTTAAATTAATTTAATATATAACTTTACATGAGGTACTATATTCAAAATGAAAATGAGGGGTGAAACGGTACACACAAGTATTTAAAATAGAAAAATCCCATGAAGATGAGCCAGAAATAAACGTGTGCCGTTAGTTTAGGGACGACTGTTGTTGAGCGATTAACCTTAAAAAGGAAGGCAGGAGTCATTACAGTAATTGTGTATTTTGTTTATTTTCGAGTGTAAGTTCAAGTGAGAATATAATATACTAGTCCTCGAAGCCCGTGAAACGGCCTCGCAAAAACGGACAACAAAAATTAATTTAGACTTGTATGTTACAGTTACTCTCGGCCCCGTGGAATATCCCTCGGACCCGTGGAATATCCCTCGGGCCCGTGGAATATCCCTCGGACCCGTGGAATATCCCTCGGGCCTGTGGATTAACCCTCGGACCCGTTAAAAATATCTCTCGCACCCGTGTAATATCCGTGGGACGGAAAAAATATACCTCTGAC
>Ga0194135_10002110_pt1 | contig 12032 bp, 12 predicted proteins | sample LitLau_LLRF_2013_FD_134024 | JGI IMG/M metagenome (GOLD analysis project Ga0194135, IMG submission 134024) | Freshwater sediment microbial communities in response to fracking from North America - Little Laurel Run_MetaG_LLRF_2013 (version 2) | ecosystem: Environmental > Aquatic > Freshwater >... | reverse complement strand
GTTCATTACTTGATACTTTACTTCGACGTTTAAATATTGCAATTAACGTATCAACGCATGGTGAGAGGTGAGGTGTACAGTGGACAAGTGGACTTGGTTTTAAGTTTCTGTTTCCATTTGCAGAAATATCTTGATTCAACATGGGTCCGCGTAAAGGAAGACAGCCCAAGGAGGAAGTCCAGGTTTCTCTGGGCCCACAAGTCCGGGAAGGAGAGACCGTCTTTGGAGTAGCCCATATTTATGCATCCTTCAACGACACTTTCGTCCATGTGACGGATTTGTCAGGACGGTAGGCACACGCACAATTCATTCATTTACTTTAGTAGTAATGTGCTCGAGCCAAGGATGGTTTATTGAAGTTTGCTTCAAACTGTAGCATTATTAGTTAAGATTGTCTGGAAGATTAAAAAAATTTAATGAGACTATGTTATTATTCTATTTGCAGAGAAACTATTGCCCGTATCACTGGTGGAATGAAGGTCAAGGCGGATCGTGACGAGGCTTCACCCTACGCAGCCATGTTGGCTGCCCAGGACGTTGCGGAAAAATGCAAAACCTTGGGAATCACGGCTCTTCACATCAAACTGCGGGCAACAGGTGGGAACAGAACTAAAACGCCGGGTCCAGGAGCCCAGTCAGCACTCCGAGCTCTGGCTCGTTCAGGAATGAAAATAGGCCGGATTGAGGACGTGACTCCAATTCCATCAGATTCTACACGGAGGAAGGGAGGTCGCCGTGGACGACGATTGTAGATCAGAAGCAAGTCCTTTCTTAAGTTACTCTTTACGGAATTGCCATTATGGTGCGTCGACCCTCCATCTGTCCCTCTTTATAAGATTGGTTGGTATACCGAACACTAAAATGGTAATAAACCGAGACACTTTTGAACCTTGTGGATGTGCCAGCCAATATCGTTTTCTTTTTCAATTCGTCCAAAGTTTGTTCTTCAATCACACGAATCTCCTTTCTTGATCGTTTTATTTATTTATTTTCTTTTTGGTGAAGTAATTTTAACAACTGCAATTACTTGCTTATTAGACTGACCAATACATTTTCTTGTGGTGGAGCCATATGCCGACCATTACCCAAAGGGATGTCGCCCACAAATTTTCAAATAGACGAATAAAGTGTGTCCGCATTTCCCCGTCTGACCATCTCCAGGGTAGACTGGAACTGAGGATACTGTGGCCCATATATAGTAAGATTGAGTTCATTCCTGGCTCAAAGAAAGGAGACCCCGACCACCATTTTTTAATGTCAATCAAGAAGTACATGACCGAGAGGAGAATATTGGCGAAGCACGATGTCACCAGCACATACGAAAAAGACCTTTTCCAATCACATCACAAACAGAAACAAAGTTTAGAAGACTGAGGATATCCCATCATACTCCCAACTATTAATAATTAGCCTCACCACAAGTTTTTGTTAATTGGGATCCACCCTCCTGTCATCTTAGCTTGGCACAGAATCGTCCCAGTGACGCCCATGAGGATGGCCCAAATTGTCCAACGCTTTAGGCGACTAACATGTCTGGGATAGACCACCATAGTGGCACCCGTCTGGACGCCAAACCACACTTGGACTACGGAGGTCAACGTCCCTAGAAAACCTTCTGGGTCATAATTCCCCGATTTGAAAACGGATTTGGTTGTTGCCCAATTGTAGATGTGCTTGTTTGTAAATATTTTGATGTCAATATAGCCAGCGGCTCCTCCGATACAATGTTCTGCTAGTGTTGCGTTCGTCTCCAAATCAAGTCCTCCAGGCCCCAAGTACCCCCTTCCATCCAGAAGAGAATCATTAATTAGTTTAGGACATTGCATGGATGAATTAGCAAAAAGACTCAAATGACTCACGTTGGACACCCTGGCACACTGAGGAAGAATGTTACGAGGAAATGGGCGAGGAGAATCAGCAGAATCGGTATCCAGGACATCCATAGGATGGAAATGTCTTGAATGGCCGCCTTGAGTTTTCCCTGCAAATTCCCCTCATGCAAAATTCGGTCCAGTGATTGGGAGAATAGTTATAAAACTTTGTACTTACTCCCTTCCCTTCAGGCTTTCTAAAATTCACTGTCATGGAAAAGAGGACTAGCGTCGAGCAGATGAAGTAGCAAATCCCGAAGCGATGCAGTACTCCAGGAATCCGTAGGTTTGCATTCTCCCCGAATAGCACGACGGGCCCACTGAGGCTGTTGTAAAGTACTCCAAGCCCGATCAATTTCAATGAGCGGATGAGAATGTTTTTGAATATCTGGAGCCGTGGGATTCCGCGTTTAACTTGGGACTTGACAGCGATCGGGATGCAGACGCCCATTATCCACAAAAACCTGCACAGGGGAATCATTATCGATACGCTGATGATGATACTGTCTGGTAATGCACTGAACCTTACCATGGAAATATCAGATCAGCTACAGTGAGACCATCCCAAACCGCATGCTCAAAGAAGACGTACTTCCCAGCGCCGTAATTGACAAAGATCATCATCACTATGCAAATACTACCAAGAAAATAATTTAGGACTTCCGGAACCCCTCTCTTTCACATCACTTCAGTTGATCTAATTCTTCAATACCCACGAAATGCATCCAGAGATCTCAACCGCTGCCTTTGTGGGCGTTGGCTTTGATTCGCAGCGGAGGAAAGCGTTGGAGATACGCCTTGGCCCTGGGACGTGTTTCCTACTGCGGGGGACTGAATCCTGGATGAGACTGTTGACTGTGCTGTTAGCGGAGGAGTATGGTCAAAGGCGTCCGGAGAATCACATAGCGTGACTTTTCGTTGTTTCCAGCATTTCCAGGTTCTTCCAAACAAGTAGATTAGAACTGCGAGTGCGGCATACGCAAATGCCGCCAGGAGAAGTGCTACAAGAATGAATTGGAAAGTTTTAGAAAATCAGAATTCGTAGCTCGTGTTTAGCATTTTACGCAAATAGATGTTGACGGGTTCTGCTTCAACGGTCACGGTGCAACCTTCCTGCTCATTCATCCGGACATTGTAGATTCCAAACTCCTCGAATGAAGGGTCGTCCCCGAACTCACAGAATATGTCCCTATTATGGTAATGGCAAATGGTAAACAGAATGAATAAAGTAAGGCAAATAAAAGCGTTTATTTCCAGGTATAATTAATTCCTACAACTTACTCGTCACCAGTTACGTCTGCAGTCTCCGTGGTACCTTGAGTACGGAAACGATACTTTCCAGGCCATGTTGTATCGATTTTCAGCTCTTTTTGTTCCCCCGGTTCAAAGGCCTGATCACTCACGCGTGTAAAGGGACACTGTTAAATTCAGAAAATGTTGGGCAAAACAAAGAACCAGATTGTATGCGTGAAATTGTATTGAATCCTCACTGAGTAACATGCTGAGGAAAGTATATATAGCCAAAGTTGCTGGGAAGCACTCGATGTAAAATTCAGGAGAGCTTCATCGATATTCAGTTGGGATAAGTCAAATCCGCCCACTTGGGCGTCCGCTGGCACCTCAATCCAAGACATGTCCTCACCGCTCTCTAAGCCAAATTATTAATTGGAAAGAAGTTGTAGCCGTTTGCAATGATTACGTAAGAAGGATTTTAGATCGCTCTCATAGGGTTTGAAGTTAAGTTGGAATAGGAAAAGGACAAGCGCATTCTTTGGGAAATTGACAACTTGTAGTTCACAGGGATGCGTCCAAAGAACAATTCCGACACGAAGCTCATTAACGTTCAATTTCGTGCGTCACTACCTTTTAGCTTTAATAATTCAAAATTGAAAAAGAATAACTTGCTTCGGAAGCAAGTAGGAAGCATGACGGGCAATAATGAAACAATAGGAGAAGTATATTGTTCAAGGTTTACTCACAGCCACAGCAGCAGGTGCAGGAAGCTCGTCTGATTTTTCCAAAAATTCGGCCCAACTGCCCGAGTGCCAATACCGGAAGGCAGAATAGAAGTCCTGCTGATCTTCCCAAACTGATTGTTTTCTTGAAGAGATTGGTTATTTATTTATCTAAGCTCGAGCGTTAACCTCACGGTGCTAAAAATGGAAAAGACTCTCAAATAGTTATCGACAGCCTCAGGATTCAACAACAGCGCAAGAGACAGGATTAAGGAAGCCGCGTTCCTCCCTCCTTTAGAACATCCGCCTATCACGCTCACCCTCCAAGTAATCAATCGGTGCCCAAGTGCTTTCTTCTAGCAAGACAGTGACAGTGAGATCACCACGCCCTTAATAATTAATTATGACCAGAGATCAGAGGCCATAAGTGGGAAGACACTAAAGCCAAGGTCTCCTCCCAAAATTACAATAATGAAATCCTTCTGTCAACAACACACCATCATCCCCCTGATCCTTGTCAAAGACTCTACAATGACACTACTAATTGTCTCGCTTATCTAATCAATTCATATTAAGCACCTTTGATCTCATTTACAATCAATAATTACATTATCAGAGACTAATGAAAATCTAACAAAGGCTGCCCGTGAATCGTTGAGTCGTCTCCTGGTAAATGCTCATCTGAAATTTCTCTTTCAAAAAGTCTGTTTCAGCTTACACTTACACACTCACGTTTGTTGAACAGAAGATCAATTAAGATGAAGACGCGTGGGGGCTAAAAATAGGATTCACTGCACATGGCATAATTAAATCAAAGCACTTTTCACACGTATACATTGCGTACCCCGAGACAACAACCGTTTGCAGAATACGGTTGCGCTTTCACTGGAAACGGATTCCAAAGTTGTTCACGGGAAGATAAAGACTTTCACTTGAGCTCATGTCCCTCTTCTAATTTCGAAATTTGAACACTTCTGTGTACAAACACTTAAGTTGACTCCTTCCTTAACATTTCTTATTATAAGACTCCTCTTTCTTGAATGATCATGTCATGATCATCCTTCATAAACTTTGTGACACACTTTCACTGCACTGATAACTTTCTCATCATCTATATTCAGTAACCTCAATCTCCCTCCTATCACATTCACACATCTACTGAATCCCACCCCACCAGCACCAACCAAATCAATCCCAAACTACGGAATGACACTAAAGTCAATTAAGTATTAGTACTCGTGTACACTCCCATGTATTTGTGATATGTCTGAATAAATTAAATTTATTCCTTCTCTCGAGTAAGTAAGTACACGCTTACAGGCAGATCCAAAGTATAATTTCCATTATAATCCTTATGTGACCAAAAAGTAGGAGCAAGGAACGTGATCCAAAAGGTGAGGGGGCTCTTATATGAGACTCATACAGGAGAGACGCACGCCCACTAATGGCATGCGGAAGACTTTGATCCAACTCTAAGGGATCACTAAAATAAGATGGAGTCACTAAAGTTAAATGAAGAACCTGCCAGTTGTACTGGGAATAAGCCAAATCATTTCTTGGGGACCAAGTAGATTTCTCGGATGAGAGTGGACGTGATGAATGGAATCTGCTTCTTTTGATTCATGTGAGGCAATGATGGCGTGTTGGATTCAAAGTTCAATGCAACCTGAAACAACAAAGAATGCCAGGCTACTGAGTGAAAGCATCCTTAAGCTCCACCTCAATTTGTTAGTGAACTTACTTCACGAGACACAATGGTCATCATGGAAAGCAAATCTTTCTTTGTTGCATATTTCTGCAGGATGGAGCAAATAGCCTGAATAAACCATGAGCCATTGGTCGTATTTCGCCAAGAATAAAATCCTGAAAGAGAAAGGGGGAAGGATTTACGTTTTAATATCACCTTAACAAGGAAGGTTTGCGACAGTATAACTTCAAGTTGAATTACCTGGGACAGTACTGAAGGCAATAAGGAAGTCAGAATGATTCGGGATTTTGTAGCTCTGGGGATTTGAGTCAACTTCAGTCCTACTCACACGAACCAACTTGGTCCCTTCATCTAGTTGAGATCCTTGACATGCCTGGAATGTGTTTTACAATTCACGATGTAAAAATCCTAGTCGACAATAAAGATCACAAAAGGGTCTAGACAGTCCAGTCCTACATACTTGAATGAAGAAAACTTTCGGCTTTCCAGCCAAGGAAGGACACTTGTCGGCGGTGAACGAGTACCAAAGGACATCCGGCTTGTATGAATAGTCCTTCGCGTACATCAGTTGTGTATCTCCATGAGAGAGAACGCACATGAGCAGACAATCACGATCTTTATGATCATCTCGAGCCACTAAAAAGAACCGCATTATTCGGATTCATTAGGAAAGCATTGGAGCCATTGAACGAAGGATGCTTAACTTACATTTCTCTACTTCTGTCCTGACTTCTTGGAAGGTCAAATCATCAAAAACAGTCACTTCGAATCCAAGAGCGGTCAACGTTGACTTTAAGTTCAATTTATCACGCTCAGTCCCATGTCTCTTTCCCAAATCCAAGGACGGATGAAAGTTCTAGACAGGATATGTGGACAATATTTTAAGAATACGGGTGACTTTATTGGTGCACCGGGGCTGTCCTAATGTTCAGATTGAGGTCCCCGAGTGTTTTCTTACCTCATGATTGAAAATCACGGCTTTACCGCGAGCGTGATGTCCCATATTGTAGATTTCCGAGTCCCGATGAACTGGCATAACGGCTTTGTTGGACGATGATCCAATCCCAGGCCTAGAAAAAAAAATGGAAGTGCCAATTCAAATTCAATATGGAAATTGAACATGAATTATAGGATTCCGACTCCAATGATGATTTGTGATTTGTCATAATGTGTAAATGGTGCGTTATTTAAACTTCCAACTACCTTGAGAAATCCCCAAGCCTATTAAAGCCGCACACACGAAAGAAGGAAAGAAAATATACAGATCAGTGAGTAGTGCCAGAGGAAGAGGATACACGCCAATACTACACACCCATCCCCCCATAACCTTAATTATATAACTTTAGCAATGGACTAATAAATAGCATACCAAAATTTATTCGTGTCTCCAGCGTCAAATCCTAACAACTTGTCGTCGGCCGTAGCTTCTTCCTGTCGAAGGAATAGTTGTGGTGGACTGTTATTCCCATTACCCTGTCCAACAGTGACGTCAACGCCTTGAGCTTGAAGATCCATCGTTTTCATCCCATCATTTAAGTGCACGGATTCCTCAAACTCAAACTCCATGATTTGCAGTTGAGCTGTTGAGCAGACAGAAGACTCTTCTAGAAAGGAGTACAAATTTTATTATTGAAATTTGTTAGTTGCTAGTAAGGGGGCGGACACCTCCTTAACTCACAAAGCGAATCGACAAGAAAATACAGAGTATAGAAAGAACCTAGAAACTCTTATTTGAACGGGTTCAGCCACAGGGCCCGTTATTAATGAAATGACATTGGGCGGGCAGTAACTTTTGTAACTTGTCTGTCTCTTTCGCTGCCTCCAGATTCCTGACCGGCCTTACCTAGAAATTCGTCTTCCGACACGAACCTCTACCTATGCTCCTGTCTCCTCCTTCCTTGATGAAATAGGTTTGAAGCTAAATTAATCAGCTAATGAAGAAAGCAGTGCACTAATGAGTTTCTTTGTCTTCGTGTGTCACCTTTGACCTTAATCTGGCGATTCTCGTCTCGTCGCTCTCTTCTACTGTAACTGTACTGAGACTGACCACTGACGTGACAGAGTTCCTCTTTGTTGTTAAAAATTGAATGAGGATCAGAATCGAATGACTCATGCTTTCTTTCTTCTCTCTCTTTCGCCTTCTGCTGTCAGTAGTCATGCATTAGTCTTTTCCTCCCTATTAAGTTTACGCGCCCTAGAGACCAGGGGGTAAGTTGACTTTGCGGGCGAAGTCCAGGAATCATCCAGGTTAGTTTTAGTAACACACGAAAGTCGAGCGACATCATGAACGCGGCGGCTGCCATTTTGGGGACGCTTCCATCTGGAACGTTGTTGGACAAAATCTTCAACATGAATAACACACACTTGATTCCCTTGATTGAGATTCTGATGCGAGAATCCTCGCACGGTCTTCTGGAGTTGGAGCATTAGTTAGTAAGTTGTCGTAGATTTTCTTGAAAACTGGTAATTCCCACTCGGAGTGGAAGATTAATTTCTCTGTCGCAGGAGTTTCCTTTGGAATCCCAGTAATCTGTTGCTTCAATTACGGCGTCAGGAGAATCTCTGGTGGGAGTAATTGTTGAATCAGGCCTTGCACGCTATGGAGAGAGGAGAGAAAGCATGGTACTGATGTATCAACAGCGTGCCGGATTCCGAGGCCTCCCATTCTCACTGGCAAAGACGATTGCATCCAAGATTCTTCAGTAAGGGAGCCGTTCAGCAAGGGAGCAATTCTGAAATGTCCGAAATGTCAGAGTTCTCCTGGCGACAGAAATGAAAGAAATTGTTTTCTCGTTGATGCCTCTCCCCAAACTCCAATCTCAAGTTCATCGACCCCTCACGTGAAAAAAGTAATTTGTGACCCTGCCTGCCCTGTGTCGTGGTTTCTGAATCCCTATAAATATATACACTTCCAGTCTTCCCTTCCTTCAGTTTCATTCCTGACACGGTACAGTGAACACGTCCCTGAATCTCCAGTCTAATACACTCAAAGTTCAAAGCTTAAAAGTATTACAAACGAAACGCTTGGAATTCAATAATTAATTTACTGAATGATTTTAAATGCAACTTAATGATAGTTTTTCTTGCATAGGAAACCAATCAGCTCTAAAACAGTTCAATGGCACGCGTCCGTCGAAGACGAGGAATCAATAATGGCCGGCGTCCTGTTAATCACCATCGTGGAGGTCTGCGTATTCGGAATCTAATCCCACAGAAGCCTCGGAAGCCGGCATCAGCCTTCAACCTGTTTGTCCGGGATTATTTTCGTACAACCCTGGCCCGTCAGTTTCGCACGGTAAGTAAACAGGAAAATTCTGAGTCTTGTCTTGTCCAAAGCCACTCCAGCAGTCCATTTCCCTGATTTCCGGCATCCTGTCTCTCCTATTTCAGGCTCCGGAGGCAATGAGAGGTGCAGCTCAATTCTGGCGGAACCATCCGAACCAACGAGCCAACTACGAGGCCCGGGCACGTCCAGAGTTCTCCCGCTTCAAAGCCGCATACAAGCAGTACATACAGAAGAGAGAGCTCCTCAAACGCCCTGGGAATGCATTCATTTTCTTTGTTCGTGATGTCTGGGAGGTAAAGCCATCCCCAAACTCTCAATCGTAAATGTCAAAGTTCATTGACCAGAGTGGGTGAGGTCAAGTTGTGGGTTGACCTAATCGTGTCTTGTTTATTTTTTGTAACAGAGAGAAGGTCGAGGGAGGCCGATTTCGGAAATTGGACGCGCTGCTGGGGCCACATGGAGACGGATGTCTGTCGCGGAGCGTCAACCCTTCCAATTACAAGCGAATCAAGCCAAGGAAACCCACACTCGGATGATCACGGAATTGTCTGCCGGACGAGCCCGATTCGAAGACTACATGCGTCCTCCAGCAGGGACTCAAGGTCAAGGTCAATAATCAACGCAATACGCAAGCATGTGAAAATGTGAAAATTCGCACTCATTCAAAATCAAATAATTCAACGCATCTTCCTTGTTTCCGGTAATCCATATTTATGAATAATATTAGGAATGAAATCAAATAATGTAAAACTCATTTCCAATCAAATGTAATACAAATTAAATTGTGTCAAAAACGGTAGCTTCTTTGAGTTCTTTATAAGTTAAGTTTATTGACCTCTTGCTTTAGGTTACATTCTTTGTTTGGGGGTGATTATCTTGAGAAGCCTCTGGCAAAGTTGAGATTTCTTGCAATGTCGGATTTTGAATTTTGTGAAGTTTTCTGTAAAAGTTTGAACTTGTTGGTCACTGGACTTTCAGTTTAGGGTAGATTTCAGAAATCAATAAATTCATCCCTGTCGTTCCGAGAGCCATTGAAGAGCAATTCGAGTTGGTTTGGATTACACCGCTTGACATCTGCGTACGCGTCCGGACCATCAAAGTGCTCATCTTCCGAATCCTGCCCAGGCTGATACTCGGAAATGAGTCCCTTCAAGTCCCCAGCACCCGTTTGAACCATCCCAGTGAAAGATTCCAATTGTGCCAAGCAAGATGCTCCGCTTTGGTAAACCTTTCCCAGAAGCTTCATCAAGTCCAACTGCTCCCCCGAAAAGCTATTCTTCCCTTTCCGTTCATTTCTGGCCAGTTTCGCTTGTAAGGCGTCCCCTGCCTCTTCAACAATCTCAACGAAATGTTTCAGTTCCAGTGCGGGGCCGGAACTGTTGACTTCTTTGACAAGCGCTTCGGGTGGAGCATAAAAGTTTCTCTCCGTCGTTCGAATGTTTGATGTGACCCGTGCAACCCCGTCTCGGGCTTCCTTGACCAAGGCCTTGAACTTTGTGAGGGGATCCTCAGGGAATTGCAATGGGACAGCCGGCAAGTCCATACTTTCTTTCTGCGTGTCCAGGTCGCTGTAACAAGGGGAGAAGGAAGTGGACGGAGCATGAAGGACCTTGACTTCGTTTCCATTCAAATTCTCATTCAGCGTGTCTTCTTCCGCCCGTTCGACCGTGTCCGTCACCGTTTCGGATGGAATTGGGAAATACTTTGCGTTTGCCTCGGACAAAATTCCGTTGATAAGTTCTCCCTCTGGATCTGGACCGGATTCCTCCAAGGGTTTTTCACCCTCATCCCCCCACACGAGCACAAACTGGTCAGCAGGACGAGTGATATCCTCCATACTGGCAAAGGCCTTATTAGAATTCTCCCAACTTTTCTCCTCCTCTTCAATTTCTCGGAGACGGGCTTGGAAGGATTTCAGCACCTTCGCTTTCTTGCTGCTCATGCTGCCACACAAGACTGCGGATTTGAAACGATTCAGGCAGCCCATTTTCTTCGCCGTCGCCTTATTCAGAATTCCTCCTGCCATCAATTTTAAGACTTCTCTTTCAACCTCAGCAGAATCTGTAACATGAGAATAGGCGATAGGTTATTTAAAGCAAGGGACAAGTATTTCCCCGCTCGTGGGGAAGGATAAATGCGAAGGATTATGCGTCACCTGTCGTATGATTGAAATCCCTGTTGCCAATTTCAGACAAGAAAAAACTGTCGTCGGAGTAGCTGATGATGAGCGGCGTCAAGACTTTCATCTGTCCTGAGATCATTTCTGTTATGCGCTGTAACTTCCGTTTCAACTTCTGAGTTTCTCGGTGAAGGGGCCCGATGAGTTGGAGGCAAAGGTCCTTTTGACCTCCGTTCCAAAAGAGACCAGGGTCGGAGTATAGCAGGTTTCTCAAGACTTCCCCCATGTGGGAAATTATAAGACGGAAGGACGAAGCTTGAAGCTCAGCGACGCTTTCACTTCGACCCCCCGCGGCGGCGTCTGACATCCCTACATTTCCATTCCAGCGTGACACGCATTCGGAAATCAATGCGTCAGCCTCATTGTATAACGAGTGAAGATTATGGGCAGAATTGACGTACTTTTCCAGTTCTGGATTCATTTTGCCAGTTGCCTTCAATCGATAATATGCTTTTACAAAACTATTCCGAAGGAATTACTAAATAATATTGTATTATTGGCGAGACGGAGAAAGTGCTTCTCTCCAGCATATCATCCAACGGGGAGGCGTGTGCGGTCTGTTTATTGTTTGCTTCTTAAATGCCTTCTCCATTGTCATAGTTCATTTTCCTGACACAAGTCACTAGCGTTCTACAGTGAAATTTCAATCTTTTGAATTTGCTCCTCAATCCATTCACTGAAAAATCCCACTCGGGTGAAAACTGCGTAGCTGTGTGAGTTACACAAAACTGAATTGACTTGTCTTGGCGCATGTGAAACGATTCCCTTTGGAATAAATGGAATTAAAGTTAGACATCTTAAGTTATCAATACATCAGATAAATCCAACATGACAAGAAATCCAATTCTCTTACCTGTACGTAATACCGTGGTGAAATCCCCGTGCCCCCCTGAAAGACCATTCCACCTCCTAAACCAGGATCGGATCAATGAAATAAACTTGGATCCCTAATAATTAGTGATTACTATAAATTCTTGCCTGAATCCCCATTACAGACTGACGTGCCATTGGTATACCCCGCACAGTACGTATC
>Ga0194135_10002109_pt1 | contig 12033 bp, 13 predicted proteins | sample LitLau_LLRF_2013_FD_134024 | JGI IMG/M metagenome (GOLD analysis project Ga0194135, IMG submission 134024) | Freshwater sediment microbial communities in response to fracking from North America - Little Laurel Run_MetaG_LLRF_2013 (version 2) | ecosystem: Environmental > Aquatic > Freshwater >... | reverse complement strand
TGATTTGTGAATTTTTAGGCTTTTCACACGATGAGAATATTTTTGAGCGTTTGTGTGACTTCTTTTCTGCTATTTGGACTTGCTGTCGCATCGAACGACGACGACGCAAAGGTTGATCCGAGTCGGAACTCTCATAATGACACATCAAAACTTGGCAAGGTTCCACTGACTTCCACAGGACTTCACGGCAGTATCAACAGTGATGAAGGTTCGACATTAAGATCTCATGACATTCCGCAGCGTCCAGACGATGAGTACTCATTTGATATCATTATTTCTTTAGATGTCTCGACTACTCCAAACTCGAATGACACCTCTTACTTTGTTGAGGAAGACATCGTCTTGGTGCCTCTGTTACCCCCACCCCCTCGACCCCTTCTCATCGACATTATCTTCTTCCATAAGAACCTAAGTAGAGCTACTAATACCACAGGTAATTGATGCTCCAACTTTTAGAAGGTCCAATAAACCATTGATACAAATGAGAAAATTATTCATGAGCTATTTGTAATCTGTGGAATAATATTGTGAATAGATGACGCATCTTCTAATAGTTCAAGCGAAGAATCATCAACTAGCAATTCTGCAACTACTACTACAACTACTACTACAGTAAGTACAACTTTGGAAACAAAGAGACCTCATAAGAAACCAAAAATGACCACTACGACTTCAACGACTCCAAGTGATTCCCGTAAAAGACGCCAAGTCTCTTCGTCAAGCAACAACGACAACGTCGATGATTCAACGAGTAGCACCACGTCAACCAAGCAGTCGTCGTCGTCATCAACTGTGAAACCAGACTCCTCTGCATCATCTCAAGGAAGCAGCATCAATAATGGAAATAATTCAACTTCCGAACACGAAGGGGGTGGAGTGCTTTCCTTTTTCTTGGACATATTCAAGTTCAGCAGCAGCAGCAGCTCTGATGATGAGACAGCAAAGAAGAATTCAACGGATGCTTCATCTACATCAAGACCAACTGCTTCCAACACTCCTGCTCCAAGTTCTACTCCTAACTTAACTGCGTCTACTGTAAAGTCTACCCCAAAACCAATTATTGTCTCGTCCACTTAAAACTAAAATATGAGAAACCACATCAAACCAATCTGAAGGTGTGAATAAATCTGATGAGTTTTTGAAAGTCTGCATTATTGCCTGCCTACATATATTAATATGCATCCGCACTCCATTAATTGCTCGACAACTTCAATCTGTCCTTTTCTGTTCAGTCTCAATGTTGCCCCAGTGAGGCCGTTAGAGTGATTTAAGCGACAGACTGCAGAAACCATTCCTCTCCATTTCATACGTACAAGTGTGCGTGTGTGTCGTGTGTCTGACCAGACGAGGTGCATGAACGGGGAAAGATTGTTGTACGGAGGCTGAACTGTATATTGGTGCACAGTGCAGTCTCGTGGCGGGAGAATCATTTGGTCAGAGGTCAGTGTTTACCTCGACTTACTCGAGTCTTTTCTGGAAGCTCACAAGTAATTATTACTAGTACTATTGTACAGAGATTCGAAACATGGCCAGCGACGGATGACGTCAACGGAAATTCGCAGCTGCTGCAAGTCGAATATTATCAGTAATTGAAGTTCGAGAATACGGAGCTGGTGGATAACTGGTAAAATCCCGAATAAAGTCTTGTGTATTATTAAACTCATCTGGCTCAGTTCTTTCTCGTGGTTAGAAAGTTAGATTAATATTGATATGTGGGAGTAAAAGGGTGGTATTTATTTATTTATTTTTTATTTGCTTTTTTAGAGAACAAAGGGAGTTGTAAAATGGCATCCCAACCTTCTTCCACGCCGTGTTTATTTTGCTTTTCTCAAGCAAACCAAAGTGGTGGGCATCAGTATCAAGGAAGCTTCGATCGAATTGAGCGATGTTATCGACTTTTATGCAACATTTTGGGACTCAAACTGGATCCTAATGAGGATTTTATTTCCTTATTCAACAAGACTCCCTTGCCTCTGTGTATGAGCTGTTCACTGGTGTTCAGTAAGTTGGCTGATTTGCAAGAACAAGTTCTGAGACTACAGCAAAGCATAAATGAAGTGGGAGTGGAGATCCAAAATAAAATCAGGACTTCAGAACAGGATGGGTCTTTGGCTTTGGCATTTGCTATTCAGTCGATTGAGTCGAATTCGGCTCAAAGGTTGGGAGCAGCTCAAACGGCTTTACTGCTCTCCTGGATTCAGAATTTTAGACAGAGGGCGATTTCTACATCAATAGGAGCGAGTGCAGGTGAGCGACTATGAGTTTCGAAGAATATCGAACAAGTAATTAGCGATAAGTCTGTTTTGATTTTTATTGATGAATTTGTCGTCTATGTGAAATAGGTCATTCCACATCATCTGGTACTAACCCTAACCTTGTGCTGGTTGGAAATAGTCCTGTTAAATACCAAGTATTTGGAGAGTACAATCAGGGCCTGAATGAAGAGCCGATGACCATTTTCATTGGACCAGATGTCATAACCAGTGATATAATTGGGGAAAGGGAACCCGATGGGGATGTTGACCAGGAGGACCCAGACTTTGATCTCAATGATTGTGATGATATTAGCCGTAATGACAGTGATGATTCCGACTACGAACCGATTCCGTCAAAAAATCAGTAATTTGATCACCAATATTGTAAAACAGATTGTCTGTGCCCATTTAATACTTTATTTTTTGGTGTAGAGCAAAACCAAAACCAGTGCATTCACCATTGAGGAACACACCAGTTAAAGCAGGGCAAATTGTTCAATCAATAACTCCTGATAAGACGTCTTTCCGGCTTAATTGCACACCTGTAAACAAGCCGAGGAAACCTAAAAAACGAGTGCGCTCATCACCTGTAAGACGCGGCAGAAAAAAAGGTGTCAAGACTAGCACTAAACTTTCTTCATTCAAGACATCAAAAAAGTCTCAACTTGGAGCTAAAAAGCACATTGACTCCACAAAACGGTTTAAGTGTCACCTTTGTCCTCAATCATTTATTCGACCGTACTACTTAGCCGATCACGTCACATCACACACTGGACTGAATAATTTCGTCTGTCGCTTGTGTCCTAACGCTAAATTTGCTACGTTGAGGCATATTCAGGCGCACAATCAACTTCATCATGGAACAAGTCATCCTTACGGCTGCATGAAATGTGCATACAATGCAAGTACAAATGAACAACTGAACCAGCACATAAGTTCCAAACACGATTTAGACATAACAGGCCCGCCGTATGTTTGTTCAAAGTGTAATGATGGGATCGAATTTGCATCTATACATCATCTTAGGCGCCACATGAAGTCACACTTAAACGCAAGAAATTATCCATGTTGTTTCTGCCCACTGCAAGCCTTACGTAAAGATGACCTACTCAAGCACATGACTAAAATGCATAGGTACTTTGTTATTTCCTGTATGATAAGGTTTCCTATATGAAAATATTAGTCAATTGTTATAATTTATATGTCTTGACTGCTTACAGAACTGAACCTAATACTTCCAATGGAGCATCACATTTCAAATGTAACATGTGCCCAGAAGCATATCCGACCAGCATTGATCTGATAACTCATTACTATGGGCATGGAGATAAGAACAGTCGCTTTTTAAACTGCAAACCCTGTCGTGTAAACTTCACCACGATGTTTGAGTACAACATACATAACGAAGAGATCCACGGGGATCCGTTTACAAGGTATCCATGTTCCGAGTGTGATTGGGTTTTGCACTCTGAGCTGCAGCTCCAGCGACATTTATTATTACATGACCCAAAGCGTCAGAAGAACTATGTGTGCCAGTTCTGCTCGAAATCTTTTTTTAAAAAGTTTATGTACGACAAGCATGTCTCTGTGTACCACCAAGATCCATCATCTGCTCCTATCGAAAATTACGATTGTTCCGAATGTGGCAAGTCCTACCTCCGGAAGGTAGACATGATAAGGTGTGCCAAAAGACACAAGCGGGTTGTAAATTCACAGGAGACAACGTGTCATACTTGCGACAAGACTTTTAACATTCCATACGACTTGAAGAGGCACGTCTTTATGACACACTCTGAAGACTGTCCTGAGCGTTGTAGTGAGTGTCCAGCGAGCTTCAAACTTCCGTCGCAGTTGAAGAAACATGAAGAAATGTATCATTCTGAAGAAGCCAAAGCTGCAAATCGAGTGTATGTTCACAAAGAACGCAGACGTAGAACAGGGTGTGGTGAAGGGGAAGGAAGCTTGATGTGCGAGTTTTGCGGCAGAAGTTGTTCTACCCGACAAGCTCTTAGGAGACATCATCTGACTGTTCACTCAGATAACAGACCTTTCCTGTGCTCTTCATGTGGTAAATCATTCAAGAGACAAGATGATTTGAAAAAACACAAGGATCGATATTGTGATGCGGTCATGAGGGAAAAGCGAGTTAGTAAGAAAAAGACTACAGTAGAAGAAGACGTGAAATACGTGATGAATAGATTGTTAAAAAGTGTCGAAAAGGAGACGAAGAAACATTTTCCATGTGAAGATTGCGACGAAGCCTTTTGTACCCGTTCTCGCCTGGAGCAACATGTCGCCTCTGCTCATTCTGAAACCATGTTGTACAAGTGCACGAAGTGTGAACAACAATTTTGCAGTACGAGTGATCTCATAAAACACGTAAGAACCGGCCCATGCTTTACTGAAGATTTTAACAGTACACAGGTTGATGTGGTAGAAATGGCACTCCAGATGACTGAAGATTCTGTAGGATTCTTGGAAAACACTAACACACAGCCTAAACCTTCAACAACACGAAAAATGACAAGAAAATCAGCTTTGCGCCAATCTGAGGCTGGTACTGCCAAACTCGAATTCTTAAGTGACCTCACAGATGATGCATCAAATGTTGATCATGCTGATCCAGACTTCACTTTAGAAGAAGCCGGAGATGGAGTATCAGACAGAGAATCTGATTCTTCACCACCTCGAAAAAACAACAAATCTTCTTCCACGCCTAATTCAATCTCTTTCAAATGTCCAGATTGTGATCTTTCATTTTCCAGCCGGATGCACTTACAGCGTCACAAACTGTCAGTCCATTTGACTATCCGGCCATATGGATGTGTGGCTTGTGACAAGTCATTCAAGCGCACTGATGACTTATTAAAGCATCATCGGAAATTTTGTGGAACATCTCTCAAAAAACGGCCAAATTCAGACCGCGAGTATAAGCGGAAAAAAATAAAAAAAGAAGTTCCTGATGGATTAGACTATGATGACGATAGAGACTCCAATCTGGACGCTTCTGACATAAAAGAATCTAACTCGAAGACTGAAACAACATGTGAAATATGTAACAAGCAATTCAGTAGCAGTCATAGTCTTCAGAGGCATATCAATACCATTCATAATGATACTAGACCGTTTAGCTGCAAGCGTTGCTTCTCTACTTTTAAGAGGCGAGATGATCTTCTCAAGCATATGCGAAATAATTGTAAAAGAGAATCATCAAATTGGAGTTCAGATTCTGACGAAGAAACCAGTCGGAATATCTCAGCTTCGAAAGCAGTCGTTGGAATACCAACTCAAGTTAAGTGTGAGCTTTGTGGACAAATTATGTCAATACAACGGATAAATCGTCATAAAGAAACAAAGCATAAAGGAGAAAATCCATTCAGATGTGTCCACTGTAACGAATCATACAATTTATTAGAAGATTATTTACACCATTCTGTTTCTGGAAAATGTCTCAGAAATAAGCGAAAGTCTACATTAGAATATCCTCGTGTAGTTTATTCACGTGAAGAAAGATTACTTCGTGAGCAGTACTCTGATGTTTTAGGAAACGAAGAAGTAGCGATTGTCGTGTCACCTCTGACAGCTTCCCCACAAGATGAAGTTAAGTCACAGAAATTCAATACAAGTGTGAAGCTGAAAAAATCACAAAAGTCAGTTTCTTCAAAACCTGTGGGGCCGAAATCCAAGCGGAAAAAGCTAGAAGCTGGCGTCCCGAAAAATCTTACATGTGGAGTATGTGATAAAACTTTCTCATCGATGGCTGCTTTAAATCGACACATGCTAACCATTCACAGCTCAGACAGACCATTTCAATGCGAAGTATGTCACTTTGCTTTTAAGCGACAAGATGACAAGCTAAAACATAGACGGAAGCAGCATCCTAACTTCGTTCTAATTGAGGAGGTTACACCCAGGAAAAAGGATATTAAGGAAAAACTTGCCTCTCTTAAAGAAGAAACTGTACCCTCTGGTGACGAGAGCAGTGTAGGATCAAGTTTTGAATTCGGTCCGAATAATTCTAATGATGCAGACAGTAACTGGAATACGGTGGTCTACATAGACGAATCAAGCCTTGCCGGTTCTGAATGTGGCTACGAAATCTCTCCAGCTCCAAATGAAGATCTTAGTGACTAACTGTAATCAGCTTTTGAATTCCGTCTTGTTTGCAAATCACATTGTCTACTTTTCCAGATCAATATGCATTCTATTGTATACAGATAGATAATAATGTTTACTAAGAATATTAAAACAAACAAACAGAATCAGTTTCTCGTCAGTTCATACTTGTTCATACATAAGGAAATGCTTGTGATGGAATTGGTGAATTACGAAGGAGAATCGTCATGCAGGTTCTAGTCGCTCACGCGAAGGACTTTCAATTGTTGATGGCATCAACTTGACATTCTAATCTACTTCTCATCACATACCTTCTTGATAATTGTGCAGGAAGCCAAACGATGATTATAATTAACTCAGCTTTAACTACAGAAATCAAGTTGAAATTGCATGTTCTCACGTACTCACTAATGTCGTCAATGCCTTAGACCATTCATTACGATTATACAAATCTGTATTAGATCTAACGGTTAAACAACTTAAAACCCATGCATTATTACTTGTTCATTCATTTGTGAAAGTGACTAATGAATAACGCATCGTTTGCTTGATCATAGTGGGATGTCATTCCAATAAATATATAATTCTTGTATACTTCAGACAAAGTTCAAAATGCCTGAAATCTTGTCGTAATGGAAAGTATTGATCATTATTTCAGGGTACTTTAGCTGGAGTATACGAATCCACAGGTTGCGTACATCATTATCATAATATTCATAATTATTTCAAGTCACTGCACACGATTTACTAAATGATATTCAACCACAATGCTCATCCATTGCTCGTTATAGGTTCATAATCTTAATATTTCATCTTTAGAGCTCTAGCCTGGTAGTGTGACAAGTATAGTTAACACTCTTTAGAACGAATCAACTTGTTCGTTAATGATAAGCATTTAATGCGTAAAAGGAAAAGGAATTCATTTTTCTCTCACGCATGTTGTTAATTGAGTGTCCTTATAATTACAGCCATTACATAAGAACAGATTTTGTTTTCTCATGACTAATTTTTATTTGCATAACATCAAATTAGTCTGATTAAATTAGATTCATTCGCTTCTAATGACTTAGTGTCCTTTAAGACAAAAAGTGAAAGATAATATGTGACACATTTTACACTTGAAAATCTATTGTGTTCGTTCACTTTGTTGAGGAGGTACGCAGCAGAGATTCATCTTTCCACATTTTAATAAAAATGAATTTTAGAATCTCAGGTCTTGTCAACATACTTTTTTTCTGTATCAATTTTGCCTCGAGTGCAGACAAGAAACTCGTGTACCCTGAAATTCTGAGAGACGAAACCATTATCGACGACTATCATGGAGTTAAGGTAGTTTCATGAAATTCTAAGCAGGAGTGATTTTTTATACTCTACATTTTTACAGATATCTGATCCGTATCAATGGCTGGAGGACACTGAATCTAATGAAGCTCAAGATTTCGTCGAAGCAGAAAATAACCTGACACTTTCATACTTAGAGACCTCTCCATCTAGAAATATTATAGAACAGAAACTAACCAAAAGCTGGAATTATCCAAAGCAGGGACTTCCTAAGAAGCGAGGAGATAGATTTTACATCTACCAAAACTCTGGAGTACAAAACCAGTGGGTACTTTACACTGCACCTACTTTGGAACGAGTGTTGTCGTCTCCCGAAGTCTTCTTAGACCCGAATACTTTGTCAACTGATGGTACTGTATCCTTAAACAAGCTTGCATTCTCTGAAAACGGAGAGCTATTTGCATACGCTTTAGCAAAAAGTGGTTCAGATTGGACAGACATTTTTGTGAAAAATGTAACCACCAAAGAAGACTTTCCCGAAGTTTTGAAGTTTGCCCGAGCTCCAAGTATCGCATGGACGCATGATAATCTTGGATTCTTTTACAGCGTAATTTCTTTGACTTCCTCACTCTATTTTTGTTTATTGTTTTAGGACCATAAAGTTGGATTTGCTTACTAATACAGAGACATCCTGACAATGGACTGGAAAAGTTTGCGAAAGCTCATGATCATGAAATGATATTTTATCATAAGGTTGGAACCAATCAATCGGACGATGTGCTCGTAGTTCATTTTCCTGACCACCCTGACTGGGCTATGTAAGTAGAGAGAAACACTTACAGCATACAACTCAGTATCTCATTAGTCAATTTTTTGTCATGTCCAATTTTTCTTAGTGGATTCGAATTGTCAGATGATGGAAATTATCTCTACGTTTACACATATAATGTCATTAACGAATTTCATATCTTCTACGTGAAAATTACTGACGAACTGAAAAATGGATTCAAGGAACATCTCAAATTAATTTCTTTGAATGAGAAGCCAGCGTACTTCTCTGTAAGTCAAGTAGCTCGACCGTATCAAGTGTGAATGGGTACCCAACAATTTTACATTTTTCGTCTTTTTAGTTGGTGGCCACGCAAGAATCCATCTTCTATTTCATTACAAACGTGGATGCTCCGAGATATCGGTTAATAGGAATGGATGTAAATAATCCGGCGAAGCAATTTTGGACTACGATTGTCCCAGAGCAAAAAGACAGAGTCCTAAATTGGGCATCGCCAATAGCAAAGTAAGTATATGTCTTTGATGTCGCATGATACCCCAAAATTCAACTGATTCATTTTGTCATCCTCTGACGATGTAATTGCAGTGATAAGATCGTGGTTTCATGCACTCAGGATGTTACTAGCACTGCAGAATTACGGAACTTATACAATGGAACTCTCATACAAACATTTCCGTTAGAACCAGCTGCAATTGTTAGTACAGAAGGAAGACGGGAAGATATGCAGTTTTACTTCAAAGTCTCCACTTTCTCCAACCCAGGAACAACTTACTTTCTTAATTTATCGTCCCCTGCCCCTTACAAAGCTGAAGTATTTGCTCAGGATAAAGTTCCTGGTGTTGACCACAGTCAGTTTGTTACTAACCAAGTGTTTTACTCCAGTAAAGATGGAACCAGAATTCCAATGTTTCTCCTTCACAAAAAGGTAGTAACTGATGACTCGAAGTGTTGCTATTATATGCAAGATAGATTATGTTGTAAAAAATGCAACAACTCATGCCGTCTTTGTTCATTTTTATTCATCCAGAACTTTACTAGAACTGGCAATAGTCCTGCGTACATCTACGGCTATGGGTTTGTTTATTACATACTTTCACAACTATAAATTATGTTTCCTGCAAGATTTTGATTCGTTGTTTGCAACTCTAGAGGATTTGGCTCAAGTGCAGACCCCTATTTCTCCATCGCATACATCTTCTTTGCAAAACACTTCGATGGGGTGGTTGCAATTCCTGGAATTAGAGGAGGAGGGTAAAGTTATTTCTAAAATTACGTTAATTTTAGCTTGTTTTTTTCGTGTTTGTAACTCCAAGTTCAAGATAATTGATACGTACATTCCTTTTCTTCGTAGAGAATATGGAACCGAATGGTGGGACGATGGAAGACTCTTCAAGAAACAAAATGTGTTTGATGATTTCGCTGCAGCTGCCGAATACTTAATCAAAATGAACTTTACATCACCTTCTAAAATTGTTATTCATGGAGCAAGTAACGGAGGACTTCTCGTTTCAGCATGTATCAACCAACGACCAGAACTTTACGGAGCAGGAATTGTAGAAGTGGGGTATGTTATACAGGAGTGTATTATTACTTTTATCAAGCTGATAGCTTACATTAGTATATTATTACTCTATTTGCAGGGTCACTGATATGCTAAGATTCCAGAAGTTCACCGTTGGACCATTTTGGTGTGGTGAATATGGGTGCTCAGAAAATAAGCTGCATTTTAATAATTTAATTAAATATTCACCTCTCCACAACATTCGAATTCCCTTAAACGACACCCAGTATCCTGCAATTTTAGTAGAAACATCTGACCATGATGACAGAGTCGTCCCACTTCATTCTTACAAGTATATTGCGGAACTACAACACACACTTGGAAAAGTACAAAAACAGGTACGAAGATTAGAAATAATGAGAATAGATCAAGATCAGGATCCTATAAGTATTTTATCTCGGTAATGCAGACAAATCCTCTTCTGATACGCGTAGAAAAAAATTCTGGGCACGGAAACGGCAAACCTACTAGTAAAAGTGTAGGTGACAAAATGTTAACTATAAGCTCATTTTCAATCTGAACTAATCTTTTATAAATTATCTACTTAGATTGCCCAGATCGTCGATATGTTTGCGTTTCTGGAACTAGCTTTACAGTACAAATTCCACGATGATGAATGATCACTACGAAGGGAAAACCTGTGATATATGAAAACTTTCAGTGAAGGAAAAAACTCGGTTTCAATGAAGGAAAACGTCTCGGTGTTCTTGTTATTTATACAGAATATAGAAAGGAAGTGTATATTTATTATTATTCCTACATTAACAAATCATTCCACAGTATGAAATAAAGTAAAGATTTAATTACGTTAATGAAGTCTTCAGAAAACTGAAAAATGTAAAATATTCAATATTCATTGGGGTTTGCAATACCTGCGAACATGAAAATTCTGACCTAATCTAACTTATGAGTTCAGTAAGAGACAAATCTTAAGTGTAAAAATTACTCGCTGGTCATACTTATTAGATAGGCTTTATCTTGAAGTGAAGAGCAATGAGAGAGAAGACGAGACATTTCAAGTCTTGGACAAGGTAGTAAAAACAACGAAGACCTTCAGGGTCCTTTGAATTGTTCACATCAACCAGCGATCCAATCTTTGAAGTGGTGAAAGAAATGTGCTCATCCCCAATGACAATCTCAAGCTCTTGGCGTCCAACCCTGTCCGGGACTGGCCAAGCGCTGTCGTCTTCCTGTGAACATTTAATTAAAGGTTGAGCTTGTTTAATCCTTACCCACTTGACAAGAACTAACCAAACAAAAATGAACCAATGAAACAACATACTTTCATGATTTCCGAGTCCTCAATGATCCTTTTGAGCTCGCTAACAACAGCGTTCGAAACGTACACTTCCTTCCGAATCATCGTGTCGTTCTTGTAGTTCGAGTTATTTGCATACCGTAATTTACCATCAGGACGGAATTCAAACTCCAAAAACTCATGACCGAACTTGCCCTTGTGTCCCACGTAGTACCTCAAGTAAAACTCCTCATCTTCATCGCGCGGACCCATTACACCTGGCGGCAATACAACCGATAACAATATCTTATTAACAACTGGTACTATCATTATTACACGATCAATTACGATTATAGTTATTACATGTGATCAACCTTACTCCGATGAATTAAATACGGTTAATTGACACGTACTTAGAAAGTACTTACTAAAAATAATAATAAACAATAAAAAACTAATACCCAAAATAGCCAACTCACTTGATTCCCCTCGTAGCTACGACTTCCACGTCAATCCTTCACAGCTACACTGATCGCGTGACCCTTCTTCTAGTAAACAACAATGCTCTTGTAAGTATATTTTAAATTTTTGAAAGCGATTAAAATGATGAATTCTTACGATAAAGAAGAAGCCGGTGATGGCACGAGCAGACGACAAGAGACTGTGGAGAGTTACTACTACGCTGGTGGCAGTAGTCGGCGGGGGAGGTTCAAAGATGTCAGAGCGGGCACCAAATAATTTAAAGTTGGCGCTTCCGCTCGTCCGTCTCTTCTTTTCTCAATGTCCCTTTGGT
>Ga0194135_10002108_pt1 | contig 12035 bp, 13 predicted proteins | sample LitLau_LLRF_2013_FD_134024 | JGI IMG/M metagenome (GOLD analysis project Ga0194135, IMG submission 134024) | Freshwater sediment microbial communities in response to fracking from North America - Little Laurel Run_MetaG_LLRF_2013 (version 2) | ecosystem: Environmental > Aquatic > Freshwater >... | reverse complement strand
GATGACGGCTACATGATTTCCTGTGATAGATGCTTCGTGTGGCAGCACGTGGACTGCATGGGCATTGACAGGACGGACATCCCTGAAACTTACCACTGTGAACTTTGTAATCCTCGATGGGTACCAAAGGCCCGGGCCCGAACTCTCCAAAGCAGGAAGATCCAGTTCACGAATCTCGGTTCCAATTTCGAAGACGCGGATCAACGAGCATCTCTTCCAGGCCATGTGGAGGATGAGGACCCGGACGAGGCGTTCTTTCGAAGAAACTCAGTGGATGACAAGTCCCCGACGGATCGTCAATTGAGACTCATGTCACCGTCTCCGAACCGAGCTACCCTTCGTCTTAAGAATAGGCGTCAGAATCGGCCAATTCTCAATGGAGATCTCTCGGACAGTGACATGGATTCTCCAACTCGACCCCCACCGTTGCGTAAGCAAAAAAGATCCTTCCGTGGGCACAAGTATCCGAAGTACCATCGAAATTTGGGCAAGAAGGAAGGGATTGCAAAAGGAGGAACCCGGAGACCCAAAGCACGAGAACCGGGTCGACTCAAGCGAAACTCTGCGAAGAGACTTGGATTGGAGCATATGCATAATGAAAAAGAGCAACGGGAGGCTGGTGAAGTTACAGAGCAGTTACCTCTGCCGTACACCAAGGACAGCCTTGAGCTTCACATAGGTTTCGACGCCCAGTCGCATCAAGAATCGAACACGCGGGATTCGGGTTTCTCCGCTGGTGGAAGTACAAATGTTTCTGTTTCCGTTTCTCCTGAAGTTGAGACTGATGCTCAGAGTGGAAATGGAAGGGGTACTCCGATTGGTGGGGACTCCAATGATGGCATCACCAACAACGGTTTCTACGTCACACCAACTGGAGAAGTTAAAAAGATGAAAGCACCCAGAAAACAGGTGGGAAATCATTTTTTTTTGGTTTCATCCTCAACTCATACTCAACTGGTTTTTGGATATTTCTAAATACATATTCTGGAATTGTAATTTCTTCTTTCTAGCAACTTCGAATAATTACCAATGGTCATCTAAGCCCACCACAGTTAATCTCTACTGGTCCAAGCATTTCAGAGGTCCCACCAAACCCAAACGTTGCCAAAGACCTTCGGAATCTTCCCATGGAGCCATCACAGCCTTCACCAACTAATCCTACAAGTACAGGAAACTCTCCAACGGGAGAGGTTCCTCTCCGACTCATGACCACATGGGTTCCTGGAGGAGGGTCTTCCCTCCCATCGCATTCACCGACGCTTAGCCCCTCCTACGCATGTCCCTATGCCTCGTCCCTCTGCCTGGAGAAATACGAGGATGCCATTGCATCCCACTACTCTCAAGAACTCCGAGCAAAGTTACCAAAGACAAACGGCCTAGGATCCGAGTCCCCCGTACCTGAATTCCAACGGAATCTCGACGGACCCTCCAAGTGGATCTTTGGGTCAACATCCCTTGAGGGCAACAAGACAATGAAGACGCTCCTTGCGGCAAACGACCTCGACAAGAACGTTGCCATCATAGAATTCATGGGGAAGTTCAAAACGCTGTCTCAGTTTGATTCTGGAATGTAAGCCTATTATGATGTATTCAAATCAATGTGTCGAGTTCAGATTGCGAATTCATGAGAACTCGAATCTATTCTAATAACGAGTTATTATGATTATTTTGTAGGAAGCGGAGCAGTCATGCAAATCCAAATAGCATCTTGCCAGAACCGTTTGCATTTTTCTATCAAATCCCGAGTACTGGCGTCTGTATCAGCATTGACTGTCGAAATTATGGAAATGCTGCTCGATTCGTTCGACGCTCTTGCAAGGCTAATGCTGAAATCCGACATGTGATGGTAGGAAAAGGCACAGTGCATCTCTCTACGTCGTTAGTTCACAGCCAATCAAGGTAAGAAATCGACTGTCCTTTTATTTTCGAGTTCTTTTCTTCATGTTCTTCTGACAAAATCAATCTCTTGTTTACTCATTAATTTAGGAGAATGAGGAGATAACAATCCCGCATGAGTTTCAGTCCATCCCCTCTACGACTACAAGTCATCAACAAGTTCACGTGCTCCCACCGCATCTGCCTTGTGCTTGCTGTAGCCTGGGTGAGTGTGGTATGCGAGGATTCAGTCCAATGGGAAGTCCAGCAGGGACTTCCAAACAGACAAGCTACGTAACAACGGCGGTCGGTGCCCCCACGGAAGCCCCACATCCAATACCTACTAATTCTGCAACTAATTCACCGACGCCTACAAACAAGAAAGCAGTAGACTTGGAAGAGTAAGTTAAATTTGGATGCCATCCTTTGTTTTATAGTCAATGTATAATACTTCTCTGTCATTCTAGAAAACCCAGGGGCCGGAGAATGAGCTCAAGAAGGACCTCTTCGATTGATAAGGAAGCTGTAGAGGCTGCCCTCCCAATGGACACTCCAAGTACATCAAGTGTTGAAGCGGAGACTCCGGGGTCCAAGCACCAACGAGGAGAAGACAAGGAGAAAGAAGGAGATGCACGACAATCAAAAGTTGACGGAATTGCGACTCCGCCGTCTCAAGGTAAGTGTAGGGATTGGCTGTTGCTTATTAGTCTGCTCTAATAACACAAAATGTTTAATTTCATAGTTTCATCAAATACGCGAGAACGATCGAGCAGGGCCAAGAAACCGGTTGCTATAGTTGATACTTCAATTGGTTCCTCGACTGACGACGAGTACAGCCCACCAACTAGTCGAAAAAAATCCGACTCAGTTTCCACCACGTCGAGACAGCGCATTAAATCCACTGCGTCTAATCGAGATCAGCAAGAGGCTTCAACCCCGCAGCCGCAACCCTCCACGCCTACTCCAACACCAACGGTTCCAAAACTCAAATCACCAACCGAAACAAAAGCTATGGTAAGTTGGGAACGTTATTTGTCTCGTTATTAACTGAAAACTAGACCTGCTTCCGCCCGATTCTAGAATCGGAAGGATGCATCATCCGATTCTAGAATCAAGCAGGTCTAGTTTTGCTCGCCCGTTTCGCTCGCTCACCCCGTCCGTGTTTCCTCTGACCCGAGTGCCCGACTATGGGAATCGGGTTGGATGGAGAAGAGAGGAGTGTACACAGAGCCCTTCGTTACAACCGTGGTGATATCCAAGAAAATCTAGAAAATCCAAATTTCCAACACTTCCATGTTTGAAATCAAACTGACTTAACCTTAATATTTCAGACTCGAGAGGAAAAGAAGTTGCAGCAAGTGCTAAAACTTATTCAAAAGATGGAGAACACTCAAAAGCGAAGGGAAAGTCGGACAAGTTTGAAGAAGGACACTCCAGGGAAAAAGGAAGAAATTGTTCCGAATGAGTTACCGGAAGAGGCAGCAAAGGAGAACCCAAAGGAGACAGCGGCTCCACCGAAAGCAAAACCGCATCGAGCTCCAATGAAGTCCTACTCTAGCAAACGAAAAGGGTACGTACAAACAAATGTTGTTTAAAAAGTGGAATGAAGTCCATCCAAAATTCATGACGTCCTATCATTCTCTTGCAGGAAGAAACGGAAAGTTTCAGGAAAAGGATTGACAAAGCCGCAGATGATTAATCAGCGAAATTCAGGCAGTGCTGGGGACGTTAGAACAACTTCAACCGAGTCTGACGTCAACTCCGCTGATGAGTCAGGACGTTTGGGGATGGAAGTTGGAACACCGAATTTTCGATTACCTAAAGCTAAGAAGGTAAGTAGTGGAGTTGCATGTTCGTCTAAACAAAAGATCTTTCGGTTAAAAAGGTAAACTGACTTTGAGACCCTGTTTGTTCTGTGACAGGCGGTGATGAACGATTGGATGCATGAAAGCACAGACTCTCGATACGGTGCCTATGGAAATGCCACTTCTTCGGCGGAGCCGAACCTTCCTTCTCAGTACATCCGGCGGCCAACTCACATTCATACCACTTCGACCTCCTCCCCAGGACCTCATGGCCAAGCTAGTCCCTCATCTGGACTCCTCCAACTAGGAAATCAGATTGCAGATGCGGGATCAGCAAAGAAACGCTGGCTGAGACAAGCGATAAGCGAGGAAACGGATCCTTTGAATGCGAATCACCCAAGTCCCACCTCAACCAATAATTCACGGCCAGGCTCTCCCGTCGTGGAATGTGCGGCTCCTTTGAAGAAGCGTCGGCTAGCACGGGCCTCCATGTCCTCCGAAGTGTCGAACACTCCACCCTCAACACCAATGCCTTACACGCAAGGAAATGGATTAGGGTTCGACCAGGACTCGGACCAGGATCGGGAGCATGGGACTCAGCAATTCAGTGACCTCGTCTCACTCCAATCTCATCTGTTGGAACTAACTCAGAACATGGCAAAAAATCCACTCCCACTGATTGCTCTTCCTCAACCCGGTTTGACCCTGGGACTCGGACTCGTCACTACGACTACTACTTCAGAAACCAAGGCCGTCGGTTACATGTCTTTCGATGACATTTCAGATGATGAAGGCGGACCTTTGGACGATCCGATCCCAGAACCATCAGAAGAACAAGTTCCCATTGTCATCCTGGAACAGAATGAGGAGAGAATTGAAGTGGAGCAGGTTCCTCTCATGAGACCAATGACTCCTGTGGAAGTGGACACTCTCAATGCCCCCGACTTGTCCGAATTATCTCCTCGGAGAGCTAGATATGTCTCAAGATGGGATCAAATGGAACGAAGTCCCACAAAAGCGAATCCACTCCTCTTTACCACACCAAATCCTGAAGTGAATACATTCATACCCATTTCAGCCGAGGAAGATAACCAGACTCTCTTAGACCGTATCAACGAGTACAGCTTCAAGAGCTCACTGGACTCAATTAGGAATTTAGGACCGGAGTCTCAGGAGGTTCTTGAGGAACTTACAGTGGTCATCCCTCCATCAGAGCAAAAGAAAAAGTTAACCCTCGATTTCAGTGAAACCCCGCTCAAGCGAAAGGTGAGGTCTCCTCCTTGTCAAATGGATTTCATATGTAAGCTGATTTTATGGTGTTATTCTGTTTAGTTATCAATTTTGGAGTACCGAAACCGGAAGCAACTAGACACAGGAAAAGATGGTTCTCCAAACTCTGAGCTTGCATCAGCAGAAAATTCTCAAACGGCTCTCTCCGGTTCGGATTCCGTTGATTCTTCAAACAGCCCGTCTTTTCAAGGAAAACTGGAAGCATTGGCAGAAAGTCGAGGTAAAATATACAACTTACCAAGGAGAACGATAGTTTCACTCACAGGGTTGGATTTGGGATTTTGTTACCATTGTTCATCCATTTTACAGTTTTTGAAGATGCATTGCCATCGTGGAGTCCAGCCCCAACTGCTACAGAGAAGAAGAGAGAGGAAATGGTGGAGAGAATGCAAGGACTTTTACGTCGTCAGGATGTAATTTCACCCATTACCACATCAGCCGCCTCCGCTGGAATCTCAACTACAAAACCGGAAATTATAGCAAAGGTCACAACGGAGAAACCAAGAGTTAATGGTAAGGCGCAATTTCAATTTCCCGATAATTACGTTGGCAATTAAATGGGTAGAGTGGAAGTCAATTATCACTGGTTGTTTTTTTTTTAATGTAGGTGACACCAACTACTGGAATTCTAGAGTGCAAGGGTCTTACTCCTCCAATATCGGAAGTGGTGGACACCGCCTCTCAGTCCCAACCCCAGGAGCACTAAAGCAATCCGGAATGCCACCACTCCCACAACATCTCCTTCCATCCGTTTCCTCTTCTCTGGTTGTCATGAATGGGAAGCCAGTCTCTATCATCAACACGACCAGTAACGGCATCGGAGGATCCATTCCTCCTTTCCAGTATTCAAATTCCCTACGGGCCAGCAATACTCTCCGACTCACGCGCCCCATCTCACCTGCCGTGAATACCAATAGTATTCCTGGACCAATCATCATTGGCGGTCTCCCCAGTGGGCATCTCATTCCTCCCCCACCTGGCTCTCTCCCACCCACTCCCACAGCTCCACAACAGCAAGCCCAACCGTACAGATTCTTCGCTACAAAAGGCTTCTACCAGTGACCGCCGCCGCTGGATCAACCAACACAGATGCAGGGAAAAAACCAAATTGAAGTGACCAAGGGCCACAGGATCTCATCAACCAACCAACGAGTGCAATATAAGGAGTTAGCCTCCACGATTCTCGTACTTATTTCCAAAGATGCTTAGGATTAAAGACGGAGTGTTTTTAGTCAGGAAGTTGAGAGGACATTCTTTCGAGCGGTTGGAGCCGAAGTTGACAAGACTCTCAGACACAGAGACAGCAGTGACGAAGGAGAGGACCCGCCGCGGCCTATTACATGAACTTTCTAAATCTCTACATGCGCAGATATCCCAAGGTAACAAAATAAGGGACGACGATTGGTGCAGAAGAAAGCAACAACAACACGAGTACAAATTTTTTTTTTCTACGCATTTTTTCGTTGTTTTACCATAATAGTAAAGTAATAAGTTGCTATGCGTTGGTTCATTGAGGAATCAACTTTAGGCAGAGAGAGAGAGACAGTTGAGAGAACGAGAAAGAAAAAGGAGAAAGAGAAAATATTTATGTGTGTAAATTGTTGTCATAAGTGTTGGGATTGGGAAATGTGGGACAGCAGATGGAGTGTTATTTATTATTGTAACATTGCAAATAGAATCTAAATCTAAATATTAATTGTAATTAGAGTAAGTTTACATCTATTTTAACACGGAGACAGGCTTAGAGGAAAGGGATTCAATAATGTTATTCGGTTTTAGCTTCAGAAATCCTGCATTTAAGGTGGCATGCGTAGTTTAGGAAGGTTTAGGGAGGGATTTAGTTTTTGCAAATTAATTAGCAGTACAGTAGGTGGTGCGTGCTTTTTTTGCTCTTTGTCTTGTCTCTCTATTAATTAATGAATTAGTTACTCTCTCTGTAGGAAACGAAACCCATTTTACTGTTTAGCTTTAATAACATGCTAACTTGTTCTTATTAACCCGCATGTTTTTTTTTTCGGAGGAGAAAGGGGATGTTTAATAAGGTTAAGGTCAAAGGTCCCCGCGCCCTCTCTGGGAAACTTCACGCCGAAATAATCGGAATTGAACGCTTTTTTATTTTATACTTTCTAAACGTTCTGGAACATTTGCTCCTCCTTAATAAAATGTTAGCAGTTAGTTAGTTAGTTGATTGATTAGACGGTATGATGGGTTTTAACTTGGTATTTTTAAGTATGGAAGATGGGAGAATGTTTTAGTTGGAGAGTAACAGAAATAGAATGGAGAGGAATCTATTACATATATAGATATAAATCACATAAAAATTGAAAATCCTCCTAATACAGGGAAATTAAGTATAACTAAAAAGAGAAAAATAATAAATTGGAAGGCCTCCGGAGGAAGAGGGACTTTCCCACAAGTTTACGATCCAACAAACTAACAGTCTCAATTTCAATTGTTTTCATTTCAATTTATAAGTTTATTAGAAAGGAATTGAGAAATGGAATGTAAGTTGAGTGATGGATGGACGGTCTCCTGATTTGGTTGGACTCTTGTCGGCATCTCTGATTGGTTGACAAGAAGTTGAAGTTAAATGACCCCTAAACTCTTCCCCACTTTGACAAAGGCTTCAATGGTTTGTTGGATTTCAGCTGGTTCATGTGCTGCTGAGATTTGGACACGGATTCGGGCTTTACCTTTGGGTACAACTGGGTAACTGAATCCAATCACGTAGATCCCTTCGTCTGAAATGAAGTCAATCGGAAATGAATTACTGTTAAAACGTAGGTGAGACTGGGAGCAGGGCTTGGGATGTGAATACTTACCCAGCATTTTATCGGCAAATTTTGAGGCCAATGAAGCATCTCCAAGGAAAACGGGACAGATTGGATGGTTCTCTCCAAGAATTGTGAACCCTGCCTGAGTCATGCCTGCTCGAAACTGTCTTGTATTCTGAGCAACTTTTTGACAGAGATTTGAGCTCTCGAGGAGGAGATCAAATACTTTGTTGGCACACCCAACGACTGGTGGTGGAAGTGAGTTCGAGAAGAGGTACGGACGACCCCGCTGACGAAGGAGGTCAACCAAGACCTTGGATCCGGCAGTATACCCGCCACTGGCTCCACCCAATGCCTTCCCCAGTGTAGAATTGATAATATCCACGCGTATTGGTTGCCCAGTAGCCTCTTGCACAAATTCCTCGGTCCCCCGTCCAGTGGATCCAAAGAATCCCGTTGCATGACATTCATCTATGAATACCATCGCGTTATACTTTTCCCCCAGTTTGCAAATTTCCAAAAGTGGGGCCACGTTCCCATCCTGGAATAAATCAAAAAGGGTTTGAAAAAGTAGTCTGGGACATTCAAAGAATGGAGAAATTGTATAAAGTTAGAGTTTACCATGCTGAAAACACCGTCGGTGACAATGAGACGACGCCTCGCCTCTTTATTCTGGGCTTCAATTAATTTGGCTTCCAAATCAGCCATGTTCCGATGAGTGTAACGCCACTTTTGAGCCTTGCAGAGTCGAATCCCATCAATTATAGAGGCATGATTCAATTCATCGGAAATCACGGCATCCTCTGGTGTAAGGATTTGCTCAAATAGTCCAGCATTTGCATCAAAGCAACTCGGGTACAGAATTGCATCTTCTCGGCCGTGAAATTTTGCAATTTTCTTTTCCAATTCCTGCGATTACGCAACAGCCATTAAATCGGACATTCAATAATTAACCGTTGTGGAGGGGCATTTAACGTCATCGATACGCTTGATCAATTCGTACTTGACTGACTACCACGGACCTTGTGAATATCCTGAGTTCCACAAATAAATCTCACGGAGCTAAGTCCGGCGCCATAGTTGGCCAAGGCAGCTTGTCCGGCTTCAATTACTTTCGGATGACTCTGGAAAGCAGACGAAGAAGTTGAATGAGATGTGGAATCAACAACATGCCCTGTATAACGTTTATAGATTTCGTTGAACTTACAGAGAGGCCCAGGTAATTGTTAGCACAGAAGTTTAGAAGCGTTTTGGACTTCCCTTCAACTTTGACATGAGTGCCCTGCTTCGTTGTGATAACTCGCTCAGTTTTCCAGGTCCCGGCACCTTGGATTTCCTGAATATAAATTGATGGGAAATTAGACAAAAACTGACAGCGGATGATTGATTTAATGAACTGATGAAGAGGAAGCAAGTCGTTACCTCTAACTCCTTGCCTAATTGCTCATTGAAGTTCTGCAAGGCGGCACTACTGTAGTTGGGACGTTGATTAAATTCGCATCGGGAAGTCCTTAGTAGGGGAAAACTCTTTCGAGAGATTACAGAATTCATGATAATGTGATGCTGTTGCGAAGTTTTTTAATTTAAAAAAAAAAGAAATATTCAAACCGGCGAAGGCAACAAAGGTTATGTGAATTCCCTGGGAAAATGATCTCACGGGTGGAGAATCAATGGAGAATCATGTCTATAACTCGTACTGTTTCAAGGTCACAACCACTTTCCTTATATCCTCATCCCTCGCCGCATCTCACAGATTCCTTTCCTTCCTTTTGTTGTGCAACGCAGCGAGGCTGGAGAAGCGAACCTAAGCAACGCTTTCCAACAACACTTGACTTACTATCCAATGAATCAATATTCAACTTACAGATGCTCATCTCTCCATTGACAAATAAATCGCAATTAATTAAAAGCGTCCACAAATTCTAGTTGCCATCTTCCAAAGTTTATTCTGAAAATAGAAAGTAAACTGTGGAAACTTTTGGATTAGGAATTGATGGGAGAGGAATATTATTATTATGAAAGATTATTCTAATTTTACACTACGAGCAAGTCCCAGAATCTCTTTGTGATATTCATACTCGTCCCCTGGAGAAGATGTAACCTGGATTTCAGTGGAACGTAGCCCTTCCAGTACCTTTTGCTTCTTCTGTTGATACTCTTGACTCTTCTTCCTTAGCGCTTCCCCCTTTGTTCCAAAAGATGCCAGCGTAAGTTCTTTGTGAATCCACTTCCGGAGAATTAAATCCGCTTGATGAATTTCATTTTCAGCACAAATCCGTCTTTCCTTTGCAATCTCTTCCGAGGATGCTTTGGCCAGGTTGGGTCGAATGGGATTCTGAAGTGTGTAGAGCAAAGTATCGTAAATCATTTGATGAGTGGATGGGTCCAGGACATCAGAAACTTGGAGACAGAGAATATCTGCCGGATTTTGCAGCGGATTTGGTTCTTCCAACTTCCCACTCATATCTTCGATGACTTTACTTGGGATGCGGGCTGCTTCGTCTCTTTCCAGATTCCGCTCATAGCAGACTTTGAGTGGAGCAGTGGGATATAATACACAGAAGCCAAGACCGTTGGATTTTGCAATTTGAAAGAACTCATTCCGCATACTTTTGTAGTAGTTATTGTCATCGATTAGGAGAATTAAGTCGCTGACGGCGGAGGATGAGGTGGTGTTGTCGGGTATTGTAGAAAGTTGCGACACAAAGGCAGAAATGAAGTCCATTTTTGGTAAGATCTCCTCCGCTTCTGATGACAATTCGGTCTCGGCCAACTGAGTCAACTCAGTCAAAGACTTCCCTTCCTGGAGAACTTGAATTAAATGGGTCAGGATACTAAGGAAATTCATCCTAAGGGTTTTTGCTAAATTTGGATGATGGGAAAACTGGGATTGAACTCGAAGGGGAACAATGACATCGTACTGAATTAGATGAAATAAACGGGATTCCGAATCTTTTCCAGACACAAACTTGAGGAGTTCCTGACACAAACTTGTTTTCCCGCTTGCTGGAATTCCCATGGTCGTCACCAGTGAAATTCGTCGCTTTTGGCTCTCCTCCATTGTAACTATCGAAGTGTCAAGTTAATTCAAAACTAAAGAAAACTGAACCTATAACTAAACTGAACTGGAGGACTTCTACCGTTAGTGTAGTGTGTTCACTCCTTCTTGTCCTGTTTACTTGCCAATACTTTTGCTGATTCTTCGTACTCCTTCATTTTTCTCTCTTGAAAATCTGGATTAATCTCGACGTAGCATGCCATTAGACGCTGATTGGTATTGATGCGTTTTGTAATGCAGGTGTCCACACATTTGATTTCATCATTCTGAAGTTTTAGATTTCCCATATCGTAGACACATTGTTTAAAGCAACTTTCGCTCAGCTTATTAAAGAGATACAAGAAATCCTTGAGCTGGAATTTAAAACGAGTTCGTAAATGGCAATATTAAATTCTCATTTGGTTTGGTTTCATTAGTAATTGATTCTTACGTTTCTCAACTCTCCAAGATCCATTACTTGCCGGAACAATACAAAACAAAGGAACGTCTTTTCAAAATACAGCTTTTGCTCAATAAAAGTAATTGGTTCGTTCTTTGCAGTGTGTCAATTAATTGAATCAAAAGAAAACACTGATTAATCAGACTACTGATTACTTTTCGTATTTTTACTGCTTTTGCTTCCTCGGTGTTCCGATTCAAATAAATCATGGCACGACGCAGGCAGCAGTGGCAGCAGACTTTTACCGCTCAAAAATTCCAAACCTATTGTCTCTGATATTCTCTAAATAACTAAAATTAATCCGCCACTCTTGATCAATAATTGTTATAAGTTTATTTCTGAAAATCACAAGAAAGGAAATAACTATTTAAAATTGACCACATTGCTATACCCCAGCCTTTAAATTGCATTCATTTAGGCACTCAGAGCAGTAAACGTTACCGTTGACCCAATGCAATGGTAATTAGAAACATGTCATATTTGATATTTCTATTTCACCTCGAATAATTAGAAGCGCAATGTAATGTTAAAGGCATGGAGAGAGGGAGGGGCCTACTTTGAGGCCGGAGTTGTTGTTACAGGAGACAGAGATGGAGTTAATGCTTGTGTTGTTGTTACAGGGGACGGAGATGGAGTAGATGCTTGTGTTGTTGTTACAGGAGACGGAGATGGAGTCGATGCTTGTGTTGTTACAGGAGACGGAGATGGAGTAGATGCTTCTGTTGTTGTTACAGGAGACGGAGATGGAGTAGATGCTTGTGTTGTTGTTACAGGGGATGGAGATGGAGTTGATG
>Ga0194135_10002107_pt1 | contig 12035 bp, 10 predicted proteins | sample LitLau_LLRF_2013_FD_134024 | JGI IMG/M metagenome (GOLD analysis project Ga0194135, IMG submission 134024) | Freshwater sediment microbial communities in response to fracking from North America - Little Laurel Run_MetaG_LLRF_2013 (version 2) | ecosystem: Environmental > Aquatic > Freshwater >... | reverse complement strand
GCTCTGCAATGTCTTTTTGTATAAGAGAGTTTATGTGTGTGACGAGTTTTGTGGTCTTATCTACTACATGTTATGTTGCGGCAATTTCTTTGGAATATTAATTTCCCCATCAATATGAAATTGCGTCTAGAATAGAAAAGCCAACTTTCTGCAGTGCCTAAAGCACACCACCGGTCTACTTTACAGAAGTTCAGTTCATTCATGTAAGTTCTTTGTTCGTACCGACGCTGGAGAGACTTAAAGAGAGAGAGGACTACGCGTTATAGTTGTTACCCATTCAATCAAAGCAAAAGCTTCCTGGACAAAGCAGAAAATATACTTTGTGGTCTCACCAGAAATTACAATTTGTCAGGAGAGAGTCGGTCGGAAGGGGAAACAAAAGCGTAATCAAAATCATCCAATTGCATTTTGAATTAGTAAAGCATTTTGTGGTTATACACCGTCTCATCATCTTCCTGTCTCTGTCTTACAGTGTGTGTAATACGTAGCGAACTAATCCATAAACTAATATTGTTCGAGATTGTTTACCGAAGAAAATGTGTAATTCATATTAAGCAAAGCTATTAGACGATATACATAACTTCTTACGCCAAAGGAAGACTAGGTGGTGGACACCTTCCTTAAAGTACTGGGCATACATATATACATAAAATAATCCCTTATCTTTCTTATATTTGCGGAGTGCCGAAAACGGAAACATTAATTTCCGTTGGAAAGGAAGATAAGCTCGGAAACGGGACGAAAGGAAGGCAAATAGGTAGGGAGTTTTAGGCTTAGGAAGGATATGAATGAATGAAGAGAGAGGATGTCAAATAAAATAACACTGTCTCTCACTAAAATGAGCAAATAAGTGTTTGGGAAGGAAATCTCTGTGTTTGCATTGTGGATATGATGAACGAGTGCTTAACCTATAACCCCATTGAAAGTATCAAATTGCATATTATATGTGTGTGTATCTTCTGTACAAGTGCAATTTAAGTGCACATATCGCTTTTCTTCTTCAGTTTCAAGTGTGTGACATATCAAACACGGGTGATTATTGGGTGGAATTCTACTCTAGATTTCTGAAGAGTAATATATATATCTAAAGAGGCTTAAGTGTAATATATATAGTACGTAGGAGAGGATAAGAGGGATAAATGTGTTATTTAACGAGCTATTTTTTGTATTTTTACAGGTCAGTCAAGTGCATCATCCTCTTTCCAACATGATCCACAAATCGTCGATGTTCCCAATAATTCTGAAGGTGAAAGAAAGGATCGCAAAAGGACTAGGAGCTACTTTCCCCATGGTATGCGATGAAAGTATACATTATTACGAGTGAAGAGTGACCTACCGTCGTATCCACTTCTACTTCTACTTCTTGTTCATACAAGAAGACCCTCTTTCCATTCACGGAGAAAAATTACGCTGGTCACTTGAAGGCACTACTACTACCTTTTCTGGACTACTAAAGTTCTCATATACACAGTATAATTATATATAGTTCGAAAAGAAGACGGATTCCACGGCGTTTCATAACCCCCCAAGAAAGTTTAACCTGCACTGCACCAAAAGAATCTGATTATCCGGAGAAGATAAATCTGTGTGGAAAAGAAGGTCAGGACGGGTGTAATCAGCCATCGCAACGTCTGTCTCGTTTGGAAAGCATAAACTCCACCCATTCCACACCCGGATCTTCTTCTTCTTCGGTTTGGTGTGTGAGAAAAGTGGATCGCATCAAAAAGACTCTCCGTTCGTTCGTTCGTGTGTGTTCATTACATAATCATAACTTGTCTCAAGATGAGTTCTTCATGTTGGATCTCGTACCTCCAGTTGCTTATCGTTACCCACTTTCTTTATTACCTCCGGGCAGCTGCTGCAGAGCAAGGTGAGTCGATTGTACTTATCGGGAATGTAATAATAATATTCGGATGAAATGAGAGAGTCTCGACCTCTTCTTCCTCCTTCAATGCCTTTCATATCTTCATGTATTATGCAGACTTATAGACGTCTCCAAATCGGTCTCCGGGGTCTTTAATTATTACTCTGGGTATGCTTTGTGGCTTTCAAAGCCTTCATCAAAAAGAAGAGAAAGATGAAACTAACTTTTTGATAGAGTTGGAGTGAGTGAACCTCTGCTCCTGCCACTTTCCCTCCATTCTCTACTTTCTCTACTTTAACTCTGTTCATAATTTATGATTTTTTGGCAAAAGTTCGCAAAAGCCCTTTAACTAAACTATCATCGTCATCAGAAAAGACGGAAATGAAAGAAAAGAAAGCACGCGAGCTTCATCTCTTTCCTTCTGAAACAAAAGACTCGGCGGAGAAATTACTTGGAAGGAGGAAAGGATCAAGACTTATAACTCATTTATAGAGCTAATTTAATATTAATTGTTTTTGTTTCACCAAGCTCCTTTTAATGATGGATGTCATTAAATTATCCACAATTAAACTCTTACTTATACGTCTCTGACGTAGTTAGATGCATGATACATGTCGCAAGATATATAATTCATATACATATCTAGCTCTGAGAACCTTATGTGTGTATCTTTATATTTGCAGTTGTACTTCTCGATACAACGGAGGAATCGTCCTTAGCTTGGACTCAATATCCTTACGGTCCTTCAGCACCCACTCCGGGGGTAAGTTTTTCATGACTCTTTTATTGCTCTTCAACTTCATCGCTTTCATTCTCTCCTACAAAAGTTTTAATGCTCTCCTCAAAACTGCTTCTTGTGACAGTTAGTAGTAGCAGCAGCAGCAGCAGAAGCCTATGCGTAACTTATATAGTCTGTACTTGCCAAATTGACTCTTCTGTTTCAGTCAAATGAACTGCATCTGTTTCATCTCAATCAGCCTCATTAATCAACGAGTTTCTCAAATACCCTTGCAAGTTCAAGTACTTGATGAATAGTTAGTAGCACAGAGGCATTCCAACCTAGGGAATTTTACGACACCGACAAAAGCCGTTTTCTCATCATCAAATCAATTAAAAAACTGTAACATACGTGGTGAGTAGAATAATATGCACTCCTCCTGGGAGAGAGTATAAATATATTAAACTGATGAATACTTCAAACCTCTCATGATGCACAAGACATATTTTCTACATCTTCCTGTGCCAGCTGAAGTCTCAAACTAAATGACTTCTTTGACTTGGTAAAAGGTCAATTATTTAATATCACGATAGACTGTGACTCTTCAAGTTGTTTCTAATGCAGGAAAGTGTGCGTTGTTTGTTCTTTAAAAATGATAGATAAGCCAATTGAGTAGTTTGAAACAAGAAAGAGTATCCTCGTGTGATAAAAAGAACTCGAGGATTAGTTGGATCATCGGATGCTAGTGAACTTTACTTGTGTGATGAATGAAGTGCTTAAGATAAGAAAGTAGGAGGAAACTTTACCTTTTACACTTTACAACTATAAATATTTTAATGTTCTCTATGTGATTCCCATATCTCGAGCTAAACAAACCGGCTTCAAGTTTCTTCTTCGCATAAAGAGTTTCAAGTTGTAATGTACATTTCTATCTTAGCAGACTTAATCTGAGAACATACATGAAAGGAGCAAGCACGGTGGTGGTGGCAATTGATAAGGATAATTATACTTTTAACTTTGTACATAAACATTTTAGGAGAAGTGAGAAGAAGAAGATGAGTTCCAAAAGTGTTCACCTCGAGAACCTCGACAAAAGTTATGATGATGAGGAGGAGGAGGTCAGTAGGAAAGTAAACTGTTCAGGAGATAAGCGTTGATGATTTGATTGTGGTCTCTCTCTCTCTCTCTCTCTCGTTACTCTCCAAGTGATTTATGTCCAGAGACTTAAAAGTAATGAATGTTTTACTTCTCCACAGACTGAGTGGAGGCTTTTTCTGCCTACGCAGAGTATGTGTACGCAACCAAATTACCGAATGTGAGATATTGTTAACAACTCTCAGAGAGCGATACGATACTTTATGTATTTAAGTTATTAAGCGACCTCGTCCCGTAGTCTCTCTTTCTCTTTGCGTACAACTGATTCATGTTTACGTCAACATTCACTCTGTTCAAATGTTTTAAACCCTTGTGTTGTTGAAACTTTAAATGAATTTGAATGATTAATTGTTCGTATTATAGTGGAACTACACGAGAGAAGAGACTCGGCAGTCCTTGTTTGCCAAACGTGCTTGGCTTACTTGTACAAGAATTGCACATGCTATAATGTTTAGGAGGAGATGGAGTAAAATAAGCAGAATTTAGCACACAAAGCAACATATACAGAATAGAATGGATGGAAAGACAGATCTAAAGAGGTTCGAGTTAGTTCGAATGTCTCAGAGGAAGTCTATTTTCTTATTTTACTGCAGGTTGTTTTGAATAGGAAGGAAATATACGACTACGAAGATGAAATGGAACTCGTAGAGCATCAGATCTAGCTAAGAGCTGTCTTCTTTCGCGAACACAAAACTAATTTATTATTTATATACATCATTCTATCTCAAAAGGACTATTTCAGCTTGTTGTTTCGTAATGCTCTTTCTTCAATCTATGGGGTAACTCACAAGAGATTTAATTTTCAAGAGAAGAGAGAGAGAGAGGAACATTTAAGATCAAATAAAGCACAAAAGAATACAAAATAAGGATAAGAATTATATAAGTAGCAGCACGGAGCCTTATATTAATAAGGGAATAAAAGGAGTCTCTCATCTCTTTGACAAAAAAGAAGAGATGCACTACCTCTCCTTTAAGAAACACGAGATAAAAAATTAATTTGTTAAATTAAACCAAATTGCAGCTACCTTGATTTAAAAAGAAACTACCTACCTATCTAGTTAGCATAATGTACAATAGACCATCGCGAATGATTTAAGTTGCACAACAGCGAAGAAGCTGTATAATGGAATGTGATAAAATGAATTGGAAACTACAATTTGTATATGCTTATGTTTAAATACGTATACACATAATAATATAATGTTTCTTCGCGGAGATGAGTTAGGAGCAGTTTTTATTCATATTGTAAATTGGAATATGTTTGCAAATGATTATAAAAATTGAATGGGTAGTGTGTATTATGGTGAATCTGGTTGAGCAAGAGAAGATGGCCATACTATTATACCTACGGTGATTTAATGATTTACACGGATCATTTACATCCTTGCCTAAGATTGATAATTGGAAACTTATTTAATTTACCCTTATAAATATATGATAAAGAAGATGGGACGGATGGTATTTCTGCACTTTAATGTTTATTGTTTAAGTGGAAAAGTAATCTTCTCCTGAAACTTTTAGCTTTTTGAGTAGTTTAAATAATCTTTTGTTGCTAATAAATAATAATTACTGTGTATGGAAAGTAGGTGGACATAATGGATTGCGTGGATTGCATATTTTATATTTTATCTCTCACCACTTGGTACTTATTATTGTGTATATAGAATTCGTACTTGGTTTCGTTCATGAGAATAAGCTGCTGCTGCTGCTGCAAACTGTGTGTGCTGTGTGTATTCAGTAGTTAGTTAGTAGATCCCTCTTGCTCAACGATATGTTTGAAAAAGCTTTTTGTTCAATAAATTAAAGCCATTATTACCGGCTGCTGTTGGTCGAGAGAGAGAGAATAATATTAAGCTTATTTTGCCTTTTGCTGCTTCCATGCTTTAAATCATTTCCTGTCAAGATAATCATAATTACCACACCTAGAATGTCTAATTAATTCCGTGTGTTTTTCACTCTTTCCCATTTTCCCCTTACAGTGGATTGAGGAAAGCTTTACCAACTTCGACAAAGGAATCAATTGGAGATCGTATGTGGTTTGCGATGTGGCATATAACAATGTGAACAACTGGCTGTGGACACCGTTCATTGAGCGTGGACCAGCGAATCGGATTTACATTGAGATTCAGTTTTCGATGCGAGATTGCAACTTGTTTCCAGGCACAGCTTTGAGTTGCAAGGAGACATTTTCCCTGCTTTACTACGAGTTCGATGCAGTGACGAAAGAACCACCCCCTTGGGAACAAGAAAGCTACACTCTTATTGACCGAATCGCAGCGGATGAGGGTCGATTCACACTGAACAATGAAGTGATAATCAACACGGAGGTCAGAAGCATCCCAGTAACGAAGAAGGGGGTGTACTTTGCATTTCGAGATCAAGGAGCGTGCATCTCCCTCTTGGCCATTAAAGTTTACTACATAACTTGTCCTGAAGTGACAGCCTCGTTTGCATTCTTCCCCGGCACTCCCACTGGTAGGGAACTAACGTCAATAGAGCAGGCAGAGGGGAAGTGCGTTGCCAATTCCGTGGAAATCAGTCCCCCGAGACACCTCTGCAAAGGGGATGGGAAATGGTACTTACTCAGCGGAGGGTGTCAATGCAAGCCAGGCTTCGAGCCGGAGCATTCCCGTCAAACGTGCAATGGTAAGAAGGCAGCTCAGCCACAGTTTAAATGGTTTTTTATGACACTAAGCTTCATTTTATGTTATGACACGGAAGAAAGTAGTCGAAAGAGATAGAGAGGAGAACACAAGTTGGTCTGGTGAAATGTATGAGAATGGGAGAGACTATCTCCCCATTTCCATTCCACCAGAACTTTATAAAAGTGTCTCTTTTTATGTACGGAAAATAGAGTGAATTTCCTCTTTTATGGCTCGGAGGAAGGAAGTAATTCCTTCCTTCTGTCAAAGTAATTCAATCTACTGTAATATTTCATCTTTTTCCATTTCAGTCTGTCCACCTGGAAGGTACAAGCCGGAGATAGGAGAAGGTCGGTGTGTGAGTTGCCCTGAGCATTCCACAGCGCCGTACACGGGGTCAGGTGAATGTCGCTGTAACACAGGGTACTACAGGGCTGATTCCGACTCCAGATCTATTCCTTGTACGAAGCCACCCTCGGCTCCGCAGAATCTGACGCTCAACTTCGTCGACCAGTCTACTGTGATGCTCTCATGGAGTTTTCCCAAGTTCCTTGGGGGGAGACAAGACACCGTGTTCCGTGTTGCGTGTGACTCATGTCCTTATGGAGTCACGTACATTCCAAACACAGAGAGGTTCAATGATACTAAAATCACTATCTCCGGACTTAATGCAGTGAGTCAGTATCACTTCAAAGTGTTTGCTGAGAATGGAGTGACTGCGAAAGCAGGAGACCCCGAGTTTGTAGAGATATCGGTGACAACAGAAGCAAGTGTTCCTCTGACAGTCTCGAATGTCCGTATCACAGCTGCGACGGCAACTGACATAAGCTTATCGTGGGACTCCCCAGACGACCCGTTTAATGAGTTGGAAATGTATGAAATCCGGTACTTTGCCAAAGGACGGGAGGCAAATGCGACGATCATAAGGGCTGGAAAAGTGACGAGGTATCACGTAGAAAATCTAAAGCAAAAGACTGACTATGGATTCCAAGTAAGGGCAAAGACTGTGAGTGGGTGGGGGGAATTCAGTCCTGTCGTTTACAAGAGAACAGGACATGTGATTGCCCTAGTGGGTCAGGAAGACTATAGTCAACAGGGTTTGTTCATCACAGTCATCGCTGTGGGGGTGGGGTTTGCTCTCGTCTTCCTCGTTGTCGTTGCTGCTCTCTTTTTCAAAGGGTAAGAATAAATAAATGACAAAAAGTAAAATGGATGATGAATGTATGTACGATATATATTGTATTAAGCAACGACTATGCATACCGTTGAGACACAAGAGCTGAGTGTGAGCTATGTGTTCACAGAAGCACAACTATTTTTAATGAAACCTACGGTCCCTAGAGAAATTCTGAGACGCTTTTATCTCATTTGTTTTCAGACGAGGCAATGACGACTGTAACAAGAAGCAACCAAGTGATTGCGACACTCTCGAGTACCGAAATGGCGAAGGTAATTAACAGAGACAGAAAGAAAAAGCTCTCTCTCTCTCCTTTTACTTTCCCTATAATTGTTAATGGTTTTTATTGAGACATAAAGTTAATTGTGAGGTAATCAAAGTGTAATCGAATAAAATCTATTCTTTCTTTTCCCTTTGCTCTTCTCTCTCTCTCTTGTTGATCGGATTCAAAGGACTCGTTGTGACTTACAGTAAGAACAACTTCTACATGAAGATTCTCTTTTGTGTGTCAATGTCTATTTGTCTAGTGTGTGAAATTATAGTAGAGAGCAATTCTGTGCTGTTGTGTATCATTATTTCTATACGCGTATATATAGTTTATAGATATAAGTTACAAAGTGTATTGGCTTTAGTTTTGTTCTAAGTATCCTTTTGTTTCTTTTGTTTGTTTCATGGAATGAATAGAGCTTTCTCATGTGGATTCACCCCCAATTATCCCTACACACACTACCCCTAAAAGTAAGTTTTTGTTTGCAGACTTTATTTGAAGTGTTTTGTCTGAGCTTTTTGTAAGGCGATGAATTAATGAGTGTAATCGCTTGTATTACCAAAGAAAGATATGGGAGTTCATGAATCTAATGGGTTGTTTCATTGTTTCCCGTTACCTTCTGCAGTGACCACGCCGTTGTTCAGTCATATGGGAAGCAGAACGTACATCGATCCTCACACGTACGAAGACCCGAACCAAGCAGTGAGGGAATTCGCTCGTGAGATCGATCCGTCTTGCATAAGTATCGAAGCAATAATTGGAGGAGGAGAGTTCGGGGACGTTTGTAAAGGGAAACTGCGACTTGCGGGAAGACAAGAGATTGACGTTGCAATCAAAACGCTAAAGCCAGGGAGCTCAGACAAGTGCAAAATGGATTTCCTCACTGAAGCAAGCATTATGGGTCAATTTGAGCACCCTAACGTGATATTTTTACAAGGCGTTGTGACCAAATCTAACCCTGTCATGATCATTACCGAGTACATGGAGAATGGCTCTCTCGACACTTTTCTTCGGGCCAATGATGGCAAATTCCAGATACTCCAGCTGGTTGGAATGCTCAGAGGCATTGCTGCTGGAATGCAATATCTATCAGAAATGAATTATGGTATGTGGAAGGATTAATATTGAGATTTAATTGCTCTCTCCGTTCTTTCTCTTTAACCCCTTTTCTGCATTTGTACTCGCTAGAAAGCTCTCTAGATACTTTAGACATGTCATTCTGTGTAGAGGCAGTCTACAATTCATTCATGCACTAGTGCTCCTCTCTATCCCTACTGCCACACTATATATACGCCTTCCTTTAGTATTCATAATCGCCTTCCGATCAAATTCAACTCTGCCAAAGCCATGCAATTCATTCGCTGCAGCCGCGATCTCATTCCAAATTAATTCAACTTTTTAATATCCCATTTTCCACTGTAGAATCTGACTTGACTCAAGATGGAAATGCTTTTTAAAGAGCCATTCATATTGTAATTGAATTGGTGGGTGATTGATTTACTTTCTTCGTGAGTGCGGAGGGAGAAAGTGAGAGAGGAAGTCTGTTTAGTACACATACTCTGCTTGAAGTGAAAGACACAGGAGACTTTGCATGTGTTTATGGAGTAGTCGAGTACATTTGTATGAATGTCAGAATGTGTGAGAGTCTCTGCAGGAAGTACCTGTAGAGCGTCTCGTACTCTCGTTTTATTCCTTGTCCCTTTATCCTTTTCGTACCTTTAAATTCCACGTAATATTCTGTGAGTCACTGCTGGCAGTTCTCTTTTAGAGCTGGCCACTCTCCATGCATATTAAGTAGTTGAAAAATGCCATTCGCCGCTTGTTGCCCTCTAATAAACTGGTTGGAATAATGATATTTACAGAGTCAATGAATGTCCTTCTAGTTCATAGGGACTTGGCCGCAAGAAACATTCTCGTGAATGCTCAGCTTGTGTGCAAAATTGCGGATTTCGGTCTGTCACGAGAGATCGAGTCTGCAACGGAAGGAGCTTACACGACTAGAGTGAGTGTACAACAGTTTTATAATTTACGGAGTTTATGATGAGATTAACTGGGATACATGAATGCTCTGATGGTTGGGATCGGAGTGCGGGAGGCTGTGCGTGTGGTTAATGAAATCTGTGTTGCTAATTCCAGGGTGGCAAAATCCCAGTGAGATGGACAGCTCCGGAGGCAATAGCTTTTAGGAAATTTACGTCTGCCTCAGACGTCTGGAGTTTCGGGATAGTGTGCTGGGAAGTAATGTCGTATGGAGAGCGACCTTACTGGAACTGGAGTAATCAAGATGTAATTAAAGCGATCGACAAAGGCTACCGTCTGCCACCACCGATGGAATGTCCAGAACCCATTTACCAATTAATGTTGGACTGTTGGCATAAAGAACGGGCCCACCGTCCTACTTTCTCCTCTATTGTAATTAGTCTAGATCAACTTATAAGACTTCCGGATTCCTTGTCTAAAACTGCCCCAAATAGGTACGACGCATCTTTTACTATTGCTCATCACGTATCTCTGGAGTGACGCACGACTGCCGCTCCACTTCTTCGTACGAAAATCCTAACTAGCTTTTTCTTCCTTTCCTTACAGGACAAACGAAGCATCCGCCCTTTACGAGTCAGTAGATGAATGGCTAGAGTCAATAAAGATGGGAAGGTACTCTGAGTTCTTTCGTAATGCTGGGATCTCTTCAGTAGACGCTGTAGTCAATTTAACAGTTCAAGACTTGGCAGCAATTGGAGTGACCCTTGTGGGTCACCAGAGAAAGATTATCACAAGTATTCAAGCAATTAGAACTCATTTAGCTCAAGGCTTCCTTGTTTGATCTGAGTGGAAAGAATTATTACTTCTTAATCTCACGAGTGAACTTTTTCACAACTCATAAAAACAATCTCTCATACTCTCATCTCTATTCAATCAGAAGAAACTCAACAACGATTACACACACCACCACTTAACAATTGTATGGTTACGTGATTAAGCTTAGGTGATTTAAAAGTGTTGGAAGCAGAATAATGGAAATTTTACTATGCAGTTCGATATGTGGATAAGAGGAAACCAAGTGTCATTTAAGGATGATGATAATAGTGTGCGTACCTCAAACTTTTAAATGTATAAGTACACTCCTCAACTCTGTCTCACTCAGCAATTAGGCATAAATAGTAAATTAACATTAAAAAATATATGTACAATGTGAGAAACACAAGGCAGCTTATATAATGATGCGCAATATTTGGTACAGACAATTTTTATTACTGTAAAGCAGTGTGAGCTATGCAAAGAAAACTTGAGAAATTCTGAAAAATGCTTTGAATATTATTGATTAAGGCAAATTAAATAAGGTGTAACAAAAAAGTACGAAATATTGGAATGTTAAACGCAATAAGAAAATTATATTGTCCTATATTACAGTAGATTACGCTAATTAGCCAGAATTATTAACAGCGATTCGAAATCCTGCCACTAAATTGTTAGTACTCAAATGCTTCTGCTGAAGAATTCTCTCTTGTTATTATAAAATACTTGTGACGATAAAAAAGCATCGTATACACACACATACCGCTTGCTTACTTGCGTCGTGGGAAGATTAGAGCAAATTTTATTATAAAAAGTTTAATGAGTAGCAAGTTGTAGTGTGAGTTGTACTTTGAAAGCCTAATTATCCTCATATTATAAAGGAATAATAGTGTGCGTCGTCGGATGATTTACCTGATTAGCCAAGTAATAGTCTCAGATGTTGTTAAATTAAGGTAGGTTGTGAATCGTTTAAAAATTCTTCTATGCACTTTTATCAACGAATGATTTGCATGCAACGCTTGCAATTCTTTGCCAAATTGATTGTTATACAATGAATTGTTGTTACGTTATAATAATGATCCTGTTGTTCTACTCATAAACAAATGAATCTTCCTCCTGCCCTTTCTTTCCGTGAGTACTAAAACAAACGGAATGATCTCAAACATATCCTCAGACTGTTTTAAAGAAATGAAGGAAATATGTGCAAGAAACTTTATTTGGGTTCTTTAATGGTATAAATAACTGTCTTGAAACATTTTAAAAAGTCAAAATCTACAAGTAACAAATTTTTGACTGAGTTTCAGCCGAGTTTTATCATATAAAATCTTAAAAGATTTTCTATATAACTATTTGAAATCATCATTTTAATTTTTAATTGGAAAAAAGAAAAAGTTCAAATCGCATGAGTTGAAGTTGTT
>Ga0194135_10002106_pt1 | contig 12037 bp, 15 predicted proteins | sample LitLau_LLRF_2013_FD_134024 | JGI IMG/M metagenome (GOLD analysis project Ga0194135, IMG submission 134024) | Freshwater sediment microbial communities in response to fracking from North America - Little Laurel Run_MetaG_LLRF_2013 (version 2) | ecosystem: Environmental > Aquatic > Freshwater >... | reverse complement strand
GTACGGGCTCCACTATTGAACTCAATCCAACGAGAGTCTTAATTTACGAGAAATGAATTTGTTTGATTGATATTGATTTGGCTCTGTTTTTGGGGGGATTAGATTACTCCTAAACCTGGTGCTGGTTCCTGTCCACTTCATTTGGTTGCGTTTTGGAAGCGTGAGTCCTCTCAAGTTGATCTTCGCATTGACTACAAATGTAATAGCCATGCAATGGCACCCTCATCACAATCCGCCTTCCCAAACATGAGCATGAGTATGACTAGTAAAAATGAGCTTCCGCCTCTGCTCCAAGTCTGCGTCGCAGCCCATCTCGACGGCGGAGTCAAAAGTATGCAGTCAAAACCAACAGGGCAATGGTAATTCAATACCCTTTTTGGGAATATGAATCCCATCCGCGGAAAATAATATCCTCAATTTCTATTCTATCATTGGGTTCTTTTACGTTTTCCCGTAGGTTCCCAAGTACAATGAGAGCCTGTTGGAAAATACCAAGTATCTCCTGTGGAGCCGCCAACCAAGGAGTAGGCACACTCCGTGCCCGTTTCGAAGTTACCACCTCACAAAGCTCAGTCGTAGGTTTAAGCTCAATGATACGGGATTGTGGGGTGGGGTGTTTGCCAGGAGTTGACTAATTCCCTTAATTATTAATTGATTAGGGGGCAATTGCCGCCCAATTCAGCTGTGAGAATTCGACTTTATCTGGGAATGAATTTTACCTCATTGGATCCGGCTACCGTGTCTCTCTCATCAAAAAGTGTTTCGTGTCGGGTAAGAATTCAACTACTGAATTTATAATAAGAATAGGAAAATTTAGCAAGTTCTAATAAATTCTGGCCCCTTTCTCTTACTCCTTAGGCAAGTATACCTGTGATGCAGAAGAGAGTTTGAAGAATGCGCAATCAAATATGAAATCATCAGTGGGGCAGATGCCACTTTAAACAGAAATAAATCTGAAGACATTTTTTGAGGCCCACTTTCCTCTTTATTTTGAGGGATGACCATTTTGAACCTTTGGTGACCTAGGCTTTGGATTCCTTCCTAACCAATCAGAGTCCATGGTTAGTAAACTGTTGGGGTTTTCGGTGATATTTGTGTAACCATTGCGGTATTTCGTATATCGGACGAATCCATGCTCAAAGAATTTATAATTTAAAATATAATAATAGAACATAATAGAAATAATTAAAAAAAAAAGTTGGTACTTGCACAAAATAACCTTTTGAGACGTTTTGAATATTTAATATTATGGAGAGTTGTAAGCTGAACTCTTCCCCCCCCCCCTTGTTTTCTGTTGGCATAATTAGTATTTATCCATCTTTATTCCTTTGAATATTGGTGGATTAGTTTTGGGTTTTAACATTAGTTCCTCCAGTATCATGATTGGAGGAGGAGCTTAATGGCTTAAATAGAAAACGGAAAATAATATTACAGTTACACAATAAATTGCTCTTGTTTTACAAAACGTTTTATATGAGAAGACTCATTCCAAACTCCATTTTTAAATAATCTTTTCCCTTCATTTTTATATTTTAAATATTAGTAACTTAACGACGTTAAAGAGCCTCCCTCTCCCTGGATAAAGTTATTTCTTCCCTTCTTTTTCAAATGTGAATCCTTTAGACACGGTCCGTATCCTACCAGTGTAATACTACAGAGTTCACGTTACAAAAATTAAGGTACGTAAGTATTTATTATTCTACCGAATAAATTATTTCTAAAAATTCAGGCCTTGAACCCTGACTTTTTGACTGGAGTTAAGTAAGTAGATGGAGGATCTCTCTGAAATCCAAATGTGTGGAGTGAAATGCAGATCCATTTACAAGTTTACTCGACATGATGGTTGTAAACTTGTAAGGATTGACATGATTATTAGCGTAGCGTGTGACGGCTTCCTTAATTTCCAGAGAGCTTCGAGACGAGAGTCTTTGTGAGAAACATTACTGAACGACCATAATTGAGGTTGAAAGGAAAGGGGCAAATGGATGGAAGAGGAGAGGGTATCTGAAATTCTTAATCTGAAACGGTGAAGGGAAAGGGGCCCTGACACAATTCCCCCCAGGTTCCCTTAATTTCTAAACTAAAGAACAGCACAGAAGACTACAAAATATTAAATAAAATAGTAAAGGGCAAAGTGACACCAGTATAATTGCAATTGTTCCTGATTGACTCGTTCTGACTTTCCTCCCTTTCCCCTGACTCCTTCCCGTGCATGAAGAGTTTAACGAGGAGGAACGAAGGGAGGACGTGATGGGATTCCAATTCCTAGTTCATCCACTGTAGACAATTCGGAGCTCCACAGAGACATGGGATCTTGTGCTGATCATCCTCAAATTCAAATTTGTAGTCATAGGAAAGCTCTTCCCCACGAACAATCCGCCGATTGGTGAATATGATGATTCGAATATCTCGCTCTACTTCCACTTGCTCTGCTACACAATTGGGATTACAGGAATGATTGATGTAGCGGGCGAGCCCGCCGCAGAGGGTCGCATCAATTACACGATTTTCATCAACGCGAAACATGTAGATCCCACGGTTCTAAACAGGAACAAATCATAACGTCATAGGTTAGATCAATTCATAAAAAGCTTACAAATCGTAATTGCGTACAAGTTGTCCAGTGTACAAGGAATGCGATGATGGAAGCAGCTCCTTACCTGTGCTTCATATCGCTTCTCCCGTAATTCCGCCAATTCAGATCTAATAATTTCCCCAATGTACTCAATCACCATCGTGTGCTTCTCAATATCCCTTGCCGCATAGAGTCCTAATCCTTGAATTTTAGATCTGGAACAATCAACAATCAACATTTATGAATCCGTTCCAAATTAGCAACTCAATCGTAACGTTAAATTGTACGTAATGAAAGTAACAGTTTGTAGGTTTACCTTGCAAGATAAACGTTGTTCCTCCAATCTTGCTTCATTTTCCGATACTGAGATGATTTGGAATGGACAAATTGTTTAGAGTAGGGGCAACAAGCGGCATCACTGGAAGACATTGGGGTAAGTGCCGTGTAATTGGAGCGCACTGAGCTTCCTGTCCGTTGTGTATGTGGCCGCTTGAAGTGAGTCCTGAGTTTTGGCTCAGAACGGGCACAACCCGTAGGATTAATTGCGAGAGGGAGCTCGAGCAGAGGATTTCTCCCGTATTTGAAATGATAGTCACTGAGTGTCTCTACACCTGGAAGGGACTCCAGAACCTAAGAATCAAATGATTGAAATCAACAGTTTATTAATTTCTGTTTACTGTAAAAGGAACCGCTACAGGACAGGTGGACTCCTTGGACGCTCCTTACTTTGACAATGGCAGGTTCCGTGAGTCCAAAGAGATCTTCTCCAGTGATGAATTTGGGGAATACTTTAATACTGTCGGCTGTTGTACGGAGGTTCAATATGGATTCCAAGACCTCATGCCAGGCTCCCTGTGCACTCTCAGCCTTGATAACTCGTTCCTCCCCTTCCTCTTCCACCGTGATTCGGAACTCCGGTTTCCCATCGACTTCGTGAATGGAGCAAATGTACTGACACCGTTTATTCACTCGGAACATACTCCAGTAGAATCGAACCTAGAAATCATAGAGGAGGAATTAGTAATAATTGAATCCGCGGCTTAATTACTAATTAACCAACTTAATACTGCATTGAATAGAGTTGTAGTAATAATTTTGAAACTGAGAACTGAGATACGCACAATTTTGTAGCCAATAGGATAAATGTAATTTCTTGTATGGAATGTTGGCAATTGGTGAGGCAGGAGTTGCCCGACGCTGAGGAAGATGAGAGATCCAACACGAAGGAGATGATGCTGATCTGCATGATGCATTACTGCTGCCACTTGTCGATTTTCATCCCGTTGGATGTAGACTCTCCGGAACACTGCTAACGTCGTCAACTCATTGTCCTTTTCTCCTTTTGGGATGTGGGCAGAGCAGTAAACAGTCTAGAAAAAGATACAAGGAAATCTTATTTAAGACCTAGTTCAAGCTAAAAGTTTACATTTGTAACTTTACATCCTCTTCCTCGAATTAGGTAACTGTACGAATCTGATGTCTGATACATACCTTGTTTTTGTAAAAGACACAACCTTCTTTAGTAGCACAACCCAAATGGTATGATGCGGAGCATCGAACTTTGAAACACTTGACAGTGGCTCCCTTCTGGAGGCAGGCGATGCATTCCAAATTCAAACTCTGTTTTAGGGCCACTTCCGCATTCACTAAGGCTCCGTTCTCCGTCTCATAAACTTCTTCAGACCAGAGGGCACAGTTCAAATGAACCCACTTGTCCACATCTAAATTCAGCAATCTGCAAACACATCAACCAAACCATTAACTTCCGAATATTTTCTATTCAAATCAATATAATCTGTTTTTGTACGACTGTCAAAAGCGGTTTGGGCAAGGAAGGCCCTTACCTTCCAGGTCCATCCGAAACGGAATCCCCATACTGATGACAAAAGAGACACCGACGAGAGTCTTCGGGCATCTTGGAAGGTGAGACGGTGATACCCATTCGAAATAGAAGCTAACACACAATCACAGTTACAATTAATTGTAAATTAGAAAAAAAGCTGGTCGTAATTCAGGGATACAAAATAAATCTGCGGCTTACTTCCGTGAGTTCCTTTTCTGTTGGTTTTTTGTACTTTTGATGATTGTGGGGGTGCAGAGTGTTTGGAGCCCAGTACTTGTATCTCACCCCTTTCCACTGTTTCCCATCTTCTCCTTTGATGAGTACCCCTTTCGCATCTCCTTCCTTTGACTTCTAAAAATACGAACAATTAATAATCTTTTAATCTCTTAACGCCTCTACAGGAAAAAAGTTTCTAATACATTAGAATGATACGATTAAACTACAATACAAAAGCTTTTTACAAATAGAGAAAAAGAAGTAAAGAAGTGTACTCACCACTGTGATCTCCTGCGATGCTTTGACAAGTTTGTCCTTGCTCAGTTTAGAGTCCTTCAGACTGTTGTTGTCTGACTGTTCAGACTCACTGGGATGTTTCACGAGGGAGCCAGCCTGGGCAAATGAGCTGCGATTAGCCTCTGCCAATGTAGAAGTAGGAGTAGATGATCCAAGCGTTGGGCTTACTTTATTCTCGGGTGGTATTCCAATCCCGTGTGTCAAGGAGAATTGCATAAAGCAGGCGGAGCTACAAAAGTAGTAGTCTTCCGTCCCATCCCCATTCTCCTCCTTCCCACTTGGCTTCTCAATCAAACCAGGAAGATCGGATGGTTTCTTCCTGATGATGTTACTCAGCACCACAATGTCACAGTGTCTACAGAACTTGGCAGCGCCGTTCAGAATACTCTGAATATCCACCGCCTCCTTCCCATCCTTACTCCGATACGTATAGGACCCAACCTTGGGAGTGGAGTTGTGTTGAGGAATAAAACCGCGATCCGTCAACTGGAGCCCAGATGGGGAAGAGATGGAGAGAATATTGGCCAAATTTCGTAAAATTCCACTAACGTCATCCACTGCGTTCGAAGCCAACGTCAGTGTCACCGTCAAGTTCCCATTCTCCCGCAGAGGACCACCGGAACGAGATTTTATAAAAGAAATCTCAGGAGTGGCCTTGTTCTCCTTATCCTAGAGTGACAAAGAAATCAATAGATATTCGCAAAATGAAAAACATGTTCCGCAGAGTACGAGCTGATTATTGAAGTGAACATAGGAGATCATCGACTTACGGTTTCTTCTGATTTGATGAAAGCATGCTCAAATCGGAGAGGGACAGGACGTAATGGAATTGGACGAAGGAGTTCGTACACCGGTGATGAACTTCTGTTCTTCTCATCCTCGTCGCCAGAAATCCACGTGAGGGCTGAAGATAAAGAAAAATCCCAAATTGTGGTCATTATTCATTAACAGTACGCTCGGTTAGGTAGATGGAGGAAATAATTATTTAATTTACATGTGAATGGATTATTCTTGTCATAATTGACGGGTTCGGGTGATGAGGAGCTCACAATTGTGTCCGGAGTGTCACAGTCTCGTCCTGGAGAGGGGGATCTGCTCCTGCTACTTTCTCTATCACCTAAACCATTACCACAGAATTCAACATTTTAAGTCACTACAGAATACAGAACTCGGACTTCATAAATCGTAGTTGGCTAATTTAGATGAGCTATAATAAGCCTTACAGTAAGTGCCCATTCTGGGTGCTGCAAATTCTTGATTGTAGAAGCCTCTTTGCGTTGACGTGGACTGAGGTTTCTTCTCACGCTCCGCTACTTCTGTCCCAAATGGGAACGTGTAGTAATAGTCTGCTTCTCCCCTTACCCGAGAGTTCCCAATTTCTCCAACCAAGTCTCCGGTGTGTCTGCTGTAGTGTCGCGTGTGGAGTTTCGACATGTCACCCATTCCGGGAACTCCACAGATATTGTAATTCCGACCCAGCTCTGGTTCTGCAATCCCGATTGGTTGAAGTTGACGGAGTTGACTCATTAACGTTTCTAAGTACAGTTCATAGTCTTCTTCCATTTTGGATCCCTTGATAAATATAATTCAAATGAAATATTAATCAAACGTAAAAAAAAATATTTCCTTATTCATCCCATTAGCATGGACATGTTCCGCCAATTTACCTTCCGAGCTCTTTTCTTAGGCGCTTGCGGTTCCTTCCCTGCACTTTGCCTTCGTTTGGCGGTATACTGACGTCTCTTTGCTTTTCTAGCTTCGTCGTCAGCACGGCGAGCTTCTACAAAGGGAATTCAACCAAAAGTTATAGATCGCATCCTCCAATAAGTTTAGAACTTTAGTTATGGAGTGGCTATGTTTGTAAGTGGTAAAGGGATATACTTGGTGTAAAGTTGCCCTGGAAAGAGAGAGATGAGAACTGCATTCTCCCATCTGCTAACCCAGATGAACGAGCGGATTCCGACGCTTTCCTGACCTTCGATTCATTTTGCATGTCGATCCATGAGATTAATCAGTAGTGTTAGCTTAAAAATTACGGTTAAACAACATTGTGGGTACTACATTTGCTACTTCGGATTTTAATTGACCTCCCGTACGGTTTTTGTCAATTCTGTGAAAACATAATCCCAAGTAGCAAATGTAGTACCCACAATGGTGTTTAACCGTAATTTTGAATGTGCCAACACTACTTATGAATCTCAAGGATCGACATGCAAAATGAATCGAAGGTCTGGGTTAGCAGATGGGAGAATGCAGTTCTCTTCTCTCTCACTAGGGCTACTTTACACGAAGGCCACCCCTCTCTTAAGTGACGGTACCATATAATGCAGGATCCAGTGCAGTTTGATCACTGGCAACAACGTCAATAGTCTCTGCAAGAGTGGAGGAGAATGACTCTTTCCGTACGATGTCTTTCGGAGGAGATTGAGTTCCTGGTTCTTCCTTCATCATTACAGTTTCTTCAACTTTTACAACGTTCCGCATTGTCACAAATTGAGTTCCTTCCAATACTAGAGATAAAAATTATAAAACAAAATCTATTATTTCTCCTCCAGAATAATAATAACTCTATAATTATTGTATTGTATTGTAAATCAATCAAATAAAAACTCCAAAGTTCAAAAATCGCAAAATTGTAGTTTGGTCTGATGGTGGTGGTGGTGCGGTGGCGGTGTATCCGGTCAAACTCGAAATTCGCGCTTCAGAGGTTGCCTGCTGTCGTGCGCTTATACTAATAAGCAACGCGTCAAAATTGAAAACTTCAATGATTGGTTTTTAGCATTTGAGACCTTAGCTTTAATTCTTAAGCTCTGACTTGTGTGCCTATCGCTTGACGCTCCGATTTTGACCTTATTTCACAAAATGTTAATTGTATGTTAGGAAGACTAAAAGGACCAAATCGTATGAAGACTACCCAACCCATTACGCTAACTTTCTCAGCGTGTCAACAACCGCCAACCGTTCTGAGATGCGAAATAATACTTCGAATTCACAGTTAAATTATAAAAACTCACGTTCCGCTGGCTCAGTCTTGATTGTTGCCCTTTGGGGAGGTGAGGTTTGAGCGAGTGGGAGACTGTCAGCTTGTCTGGAAATGGAAGTGGGCTGAGGAATCCGTGTGGCTGCTTCTGACAATTGGGACGTGTGGACCGGAGCCACACTGGTGATGGTTCTTGGTGGAAGACAATTGCTGAGGGAGAATCGAGTCGGCTCAGCAGAGGATTGGCTCGTACTGGCACAGCCCGTGTTCTGAAGCAGTTGTTTCAAAAGAGCATTCTGAGACTCTCCAACTTGTCCTCCAACAGAAGAAGAACTTCCCATAGTCGCCACACCTCCATTGGACGGAGTTACCAATCCAGTCGAGTCAGAGGCAGACATCAGCTCGCCAGATGCTTCATTCGACTGCGTCTGTTCGGGATGGAGAGTGGCCGTGTGAGTTTCTCCATTGACGACAACTGAAAAAGGACTTCCACCTTTAAGACCCAACCGATCCGGTTTCGTAAACCATGAAAATGATGGATACGGAATCATCTGCGAGGAACCCCCTCCTCCCCCACCCATTTCTCCATGGGACCCGAATTGGGACGGATTGTGCATGGGATAGGACTGGTGATGATGAGGATTATCCTTGACTTCTCCAAAATGGGACGGATCCATTGCGTGATTTCCGGGCATATCAATTCCCATATGTGTCATCCCACCAGGGACACTACTTGGCGTGTGTGGGCCGCTACGTGGGGTTAGAGGGTTTTCAACACTTTTAGGTCGATCTGGTAAGGGACTCCCCATTCCCACACTTCCGCTCCCAGAAGGTCGTCGCATGGGAGAGGAAGCTGGAGAAACACGGTTTTGATTTAACATCTGGAATGAACATTGTAATACAGATTAAAATTAATAAAAGTAAATAATCTCCAATGTCCATCCGAAAGAAAAGTGAAGGAGTTAATGACGAACCTGATTTCCTGGCGGACTTCCAATTTGCATGAGCGGGGACGGACTGCGCATGTTCATGGCAACTCCCGTGGGACTTTGGACTGGAAACGGAACGCGCTGACTGGAATTGTAATGTGTAGCTCCTGGCGGTTGCTGCGAAGGTTGGAAGTTTTGCATTGGCATTCGAGGAGACATAATCATTTCCTGTCCCATTGGAAGACGTTGATATCTCGGCTGAGCTGAAGGATGCATCCTGAGTACATGCATAAAATAAAATTAAAATCCATTCGTACCGTAACTCTTAATCATCTGAAGAATTGCAAGTAAGAAAAAAAAAGCTCGCAATTACCTCATCTGTTGCTCGGGGGGCGTGCCTGCTCTCATTCTTTGCTGAACATTGGAGAGAACAAAGGTCATTTGACGCTGTTGTTGTTGGGAATGTCCTCCCATGTTCATTCCCATCCCTCGATTCTGAAGCATGTGCTGAGAAGAGTTTTGTTGCATGATCTGAGGAGATCCACCACCCATGTTGACCATTCTATGCTGAGGTCCTGCCTGTATTCGGTTCTGTTGCAACATCATCCCACCCAAGTTGGCTGGTGACTGGAGTGGACGAATTCCGTCGTTATTTGGACTGAATGGTCGGTCGTCCATGTGGTGCATCCCAGTGAGGGCGCCCCTTGGAGAGTTCTGAACCATGGAATTTGGTCCTGGGCCAGGACTGGGGGCCATAGGACTTGCCATTGGAGAGTGCTGTGTGAGAGGACTCATTGCCGGAGAGGGACTTAGCAGAGGAGACTGCGGTGTTGAGTGGAGTGGAGAATGGTTGGCATTCCCAAGAGGAGAAGGCTGAGACGGACTAGGATGGGGGCCCATGCCTTGACGAACACCTTGGACAGGGCCTGGACCGCTCATTGGCTGACTCATGCTCATCATCTGCTGACGCTTCTGCTGCTTGTTCTTGTATTCCTACGGAATTCAGAGAAGTCAAGAATTAACATTACAAAATACGAAAACTAAAGCTAAAGTAAAATAGTCATCCAAAAAACAGGCTCTTTAAAATGTCGACGTGAATGTACCTGAATGAGAGTTCCATGTGCCCGTGTTTGCTTCCGTGCCTGTTCCAGCTGCTTCTGGATTCCACTCAATTCTTTTACAACTCTTTCCAGCTCTATGGCATCATTCTCGTTGAGTTCTGATCCATTCTTTCGTAGCTGCCTCTGCTTACTGTTCAGTGACTGTAAAAAGAGAAGCAAAGGGTAATGTAAGAAAATGATAACGAGAAGGTCGAAAACCATGAAAACAGAGTTTCGATTCGACTGTGTCAATGTTACCTTTTTAGTTTTCCTCAATTTGGCGACTTCCCCATCAAAATGTTTGAGATGGAAATTGAGTATTTGCTGTTGGTGGTAAAGCCACTGCTCATACTGGACCTGTATCTGCCGATCTTGGTCCGTACTCCCGTGATCAGATGGAACTGGAGGTGGAGGGAGTAACGGCATCTGGAGTCTCATTGGACTGGTGTTCACGTTGTTATTTGGTGCTACTTGACTCATGGCTGGATGCATTCCGATTGTATTCTCATGCCCATGATCAGGATTCCTATGGATCCCTCCAGTGTTATTATCCGTTGCCCAGTCAGGGTTAGAGGGATGGACCAGTTGTTGTTGATGATTTGATCCATTCCCGATCTGGGGTGGATTTGGATGTCTATTGTACATTTGTTGTTGTCGTGGCGGAGGTAACAGTCCTTGACCTTTTAGTTCAAATTACAATTGGGTTAGTTCAAGTCATGCAAGATTAGTTAGAACTAAACTTTTTGGCTCACTAACCTGGAAGAGTTGGTGGGGAGAGACTTGGTGGGAGATTATTTGAGGAGAGGACATCAGCCTTGAGCCTCTCAAAGTCAAAGTCGCTCAGGAGAGGTTCCTCCGTGGTGGGATTGATGAGCATGGGCCCTTGACGCTGCTGCTCCCTCTTCTCCTGCTCCAGTAAATCCTCGAGGAGTAATGGCTGTTCCTTTACAAAAGGAATCATTAAGTCTCAACTCCCTTCCCAAGTCATCAAGCATCATCATCAAATCATAAATGCAGAACAATAGAGTATCTAAAGGGGCATGCATGTATTTAGAGAGGTGAATTGACCTCTGGAGGTGGGTTGGCCATGGGTCAAGTAAGAGAGAGAGAGAGAGTGGGTTTGGTTTACCTGGAGAAGGAGCGTCCTATGTTGATTAGCAGGCATATTGGAAGGATGGGAGGGAATGGGGGGAAGCTGCTGTTGAGGTCGACGCACAATTCCACCCCCAATGACGGGATTTTTGAAAATCATGCTCATATTCATGACAGGGGGAACAGGTTGTAAGCTGAGGCCACCACCACCACCATTTCTAATTCCCACCTGATCCCCAAAGCAAGAAAATTCCAAACAACTACGAATTAGTAAAAATGGACTCCACAAACTCAAATCAAAAACACCTCACGGGAAAACTCAATGGGAGGTGGGAGAAGTGAAATGGAAAAGTTCACAAGGACTATTTTTGTTAAAAACAAAGCAAAACTCAAAATCAAAACATGGTTATAAACTGGAAGAGGCAGATTGGCAGAGGAAGTGGTTAAAATTAAAATCTCAAGAAACACTTACGGATTGTGGCCTTCCGGGACCAGGGTAAGGAGGCGGGGGTCCTGGATAAGGTGGGGGCTGCGGAGGCCTCAGAATGTTTCCCTGCTGCGTCTCGGGTGTCCGCTGAGGAAATTCCGATTTTGGGACAACCTGAGGACCTTGTGAAGATGAGAAAGTTACCAGCGCCTCTTGTGAAGGAGCTGCTGTGACAGGAGGCAGAGAGAATTGACTCCCAGGCTGCGATCGTTGCTCCTTCTTCTCATGTCTGGAATTTAAAATATTTCAAAAACAATTTAGCCCACTTTACAATGTTGAACCCAAAAGACGAATCTGAAAAATTGGACTCACTTTTCATCTTCTTTACGTTTCAGTTCTTTCTCTTCTTCCTTCTCCTCTTCCAAGTCCAAATTATCATCCAAAATATTCGTCTTTTCTCCACCAACGACAATATTTAACTCTGGGTCCGCATACTCAAGAATATTAAAGTCTGCGCCCATGCCCAATAGCTCGTCATCGTCCATTCCTAAATCTGCCAGTTCCACTGCATCCCCCTC
>Ga0194135_10002105_pt1 | contig 12039 bp, 10 predicted proteins | sample LitLau_LLRF_2013_FD_134024 | JGI IMG/M metagenome (GOLD analysis project Ga0194135, IMG submission 134024) | Freshwater sediment microbial communities in response to fracking from North America - Little Laurel Run_MetaG_LLRF_2013 (version 2) | ecosystem: Environmental > Aquatic > Freshwater >... | reverse complement strand
TTTTCTATTAGTTCTTTTTGACCCTTGCGTTACTCTTAGTTGCCATATTCTAATCCCCCTGATTTGTTTGTCGGTCCTCTAGCTTAACGTTTTATAGTAATCCGAGTCATCCGACTTTAATTTCATTAATTTCGACTTTCCGATTTGCCTGATCATACTGGGCACGTATGCATAAAAACCAATTTTTGTTTTTTTTGATAACGCATAACCGTATTGGTAGATAATTATTTAAAAAACTGCCATTTCATTTTTAAAAAACAAAAACCATTTCATGTATCGACCGTAACTAAATTCAACTGAATTGTCATATTTTTAAGTACTTCTAATAAAGAACCAGTGAGAAGATCAAGCGAGAGTTGGTTATGCCTACCGTCCGAGTAAAAGCCGAATAAATGTCCAAGGGATTTTTTATGAAAGCCTGTCTACCCAATGTGCTCTGTGCCTTGTTGTATGCAAAATTGTATGATTGCAAAGCCCTTTCTACCAGAAACCAATCACACAAGCCGAGTAGGAAACTTCACCAATTAGTCTCTCTACCTCAACATTTTAAACGTTAATTATTGGTGCAAAACGTAAGGTGAAAAATTGATTGAGGTCTCAAAAAATCAAGTTTACTCAGTCGAGATATAATACATAAAGCGGGGTACAGCAGATTACAACTGTGTATCTCCTGAAATTTAAGCTTAAATGAACTTAAACGTAACAAACTTCTTGGCAGTTGTCGTCTATTTTTAACTCAGATTTGAATACAATCAGTCTCTCAGCAATTAGGACTTGGCCTTTGCCACAAAAACGTCCAACTAGGAAGTCGCTGTATTCAATCGACCCAGGAGTTGCTTCTTTTCTTACACACACACTGGAGACAAAACACACAGCTTTCCCGCTTTTACCATCGGCTCAATCCCAACAATCAGAAGTGTGGGAGATCAAAACGGGTAGAATTGAGTCGAACCCTTCTGAGATCACAGACCTTACTGGTATTATCTTACCTCATCGCTAACTGAACCCACCCTCATACAGTATACTCATATAAATAAACCTTTAAAACCTCAAAACGTAAAATAAATAATTCAAAGATTTTAATTTTTGTACCCAAACTTGGTTTGTTTGAATACATAAGAAACAAAAAATGTTTTTACCGGCGTTAAGAAATATAAAAACAACTGGCGAATATAAAAAAGCCAGATTACACAAGTGATTAAATGTTAATTTTCTAACGCGCAAAGTATCAGAAATTTCTTCGCAAAACACAAAACAAAACGGCACAAAACATCTTCCAGTATGCGATTCTGGTCTTCTCTTCTTTAAATTTATGATGATTACAATTGGGATTGGAGTTTTCTTCATATCTCGATCTCTAACCACAATAAAACATGTAATTAGGGTGCCTAAGCTGGTATTGTTAAAAAGGTGGGTCCCTAGTCGGGAGACAATTAGCCTCTCCTAGGTACGGCTAGCACGGGAAAGGTTAGGTTAGGTTGCGATTGCATTTCTCAACCCTTACGTTACTAGATTACGCCCCCTGATTTTATTAGATTAGTTTACCCATGTATAACCTACTATGCGACTGGGAGCGGGGACAAAGGATAAGACTCCTGTTTTGTCACCCTGTGAAAACTTTCGATTACCACTCTAACTGTGTGAAATGACTTTCTCTTTTTTTGTGTTGTGTAATATATGTCGTTGTTTTTCAAACAAACTGATAAAGGGAACGCAAAATAAGTGTGAAATGCAGTTTGTGCTTTGGCTTTGTCTCCTCTTTTCGAAGAAATCCGTGTGTACTTTCGACATTTTCGTATTAAACTGACAAAACGCTTATTTTAATGAGAAAAATACACAAAAACCATTTATTCATGCTTTCAGAGGAAACACAGGAACGAAACTTTGGAAAGTAATACTCATTTGGGAATGGACGAGTTGTAATGAAGATTAAACTTTTGGGCAGAGCAGGATGGAGTTTGCGTGTCAAACTAGGCATCCATTTTGATGATTGTATCCCTATGGTGACTAGACTTGAATCCAGTTGTGGATCCGAAACGATCAATATGTGACCAAGGTGTACGTTATCGGTAAAAACTCCGTTTGTGGTTTTTATGATAAGTCACGCTGTATTGGTATATAAAATAAGGTAATTCAATTGTTCAGGATTGTCATACATTTGGGTATTTGTAATAAAGACCCGTACGAAGTTCAACCAAAAAGAAAGTATGGCGGCCTTTCAAATAGCAACCAGGAGAATATGATGTCGTGGTTTGTGTAATAAGTATTGAACCCTTTTGTTGAACCTCAACAATATGCATCGTATGTCTCCATCTAATGTAATCAAATAAATCAAAGATAGCATTGCAAGTTAATGTTTTTGTACAATAGCACTTTAGGAATGTAGATGAAAAGCATTCCGTTTTCTGAAATACCAATGAACCACATTCCTATGGATTCTTGCAGACAGGAATAATCAAAAGGAAAGTGCCGGGGAAGGAATTAAAGGGGTTTGATAAATTTACAAGAGTATTTACAGAATGAAATTAGGCCGCGGTGTTCAGTGTTGGGTGCATCCTACTTGACAGTCACCCAGGACATGACAAATGTCTTGGGTGAAAATTATGCAAGAGGTAAAGAAGACTTTATAAGAAAACTTGGTCAAAGTCAAACCTAAATGACATTTAAACAGGACAAAAAGGTCAAAAAAGTCTTTTGCCACTATTTTAGAATTGTTTGTACTTCTTGTGTATACTAAATATTAGTAAACAGTAATGCTAGGACCTAATTTATATGAATTTAGACACTGAGTAGAAGTCGGAAGTTTGATGCTCAAGAGGATGTCGCTTTGTTTTTGGAGAGCATTTCTTAGTTTTAAAATTACCCGGTCAAAGTGTATGGAAGTACAAACTGACCCACTCAGGAAACCACATTCTACCTGTTATGAGGTGAGAGGAAAGGTGAAATTTGGTGATTAACCATTGCGAGAAAATTAACAGGAAACATCTCTTTATCACGAAAGGGTAGAAAAAACCTGTTTCTTTCAAAATATGTGTGGATAGACGACAGGAAATAAACATTCTGTCAAAAGAAAGACCATTCTTAACTCCGTAATGACAGAAACTTTTGTTCTGTCCTTTAAAACAAGAGTGAACCTTAATACCTGATTTGGAACTGTTTCGTTATCTGCTAAGGAGGGCTGTTCCCAAAGAGAAAGAAAAGAGTTTTATGAAAAACAATCAGCTGCAACATCTTCTGCAACATGAATTTAAAATTTCGGTGTATACTTGCACAGTTTAATGGCGAAGAAAAATACTGAAACGGCAAATCGTAAAGAGAACCTAACCTTACCCAACCTAATGTTGATTTTTAGGTTAAAACAACTTAGATCCGCCTTCTCCAACACAATTTAGGCCGATAAATTTGCAGCAACATCATCTCTAAAATAGTAAATTTCTATTATGTAGCTAGAAACAACCGAGAAATAAGGCAAATGGCCGTAACCCTGAATAAATATTCAGACCGAGAATTAACAACTGGATGCAAAATAATCCAATAAACTATCGAATTCAAAGCTTCCATGAAGGTGATCCGATCCTAGACCACGTCACTTCTATCGCCCCGCTCGTATTCATTTCGTGATTTACAAAGAAAGAGTGATATAAGGTGGCACCCAAACATTTTAACCCATGATGTTGTGGGCCATTGTTGAAATAAGGCCAATGCCGTTAATTTCTTAATGAACGAGGAAGGGAACTCGCCTTTGAGTAGGGTCGAGACTGTAAACAGAGAGTGTATAACCCCCTGTAAACTGTGGGTTTTGCACCAATACCCTGTCAAGTGGGATTGTGGAGTCGCAAATTTCTCCAGTGCGCTCTCCGCTGAGGGTTGACGGAAATGGAGGCGTGGGGGTACTGGAGGCAGTATTAACCTTATCCTTACTGAGGTAAAATTATACCATATCCCTAGGAACCTGAGTACGTTTCATTTCATAGGTTACCAGGCACCGGAGATTTAAATTAGATAATCATTCAGAATGCCTAACTAGAATTTAATGAAATAACACTAACTGCCTGAAGTAATCTGCTGAGTTTTAAAAAAAATTTTGACTTTGAAAACCTAAAAACATGAGTAAAAATATGTTTTTAATGAAAAAGTACTTAATTTCGAAAACAAACTAATTTGACCTTTCTTACTTGCGAGAAACTTGTTTTATGTCTTCTCTACTGCTTAGAGTTAAAATTAGTCTATATAATACCTTTTACAACCAACAAATTAACAATAAAATGAAATCCTAATCGACATTATACGATTTTTCGAGCTAAGTTACAGATTCAAATTGGTAAAATTTTCAGCATATTCTTCGAGTTCAATGCTCATTTTCATGTTTAGGCAGTAGTCGCATTAGTTTACGGATAACCTAATTATTGCGAAATCTGAGAAATTAAAGTCTAGTTGACTTCTAATAATATTTGTATAGCCTCAAAAGGTAAGAATTATAAGATCCTAAAGGTTTACCTAACTTCAATAATTTTTATGCAAACATTTTAAAATTTTAATGGTCTCAACATTAAAATTACGGTATTTTCATAAAATAAAAAGGCCCTTTTGTACCCTCTAGGGTCCTTTTGATTTTTATGAAAATACAGCTAGTAATTTTAATGCTGAGGAGACACCTCGTGAGTTCCAAAACTAAAAAATTTGAAATTCTCATAAATTTTAAATCAGGGCGCTTTAGGACCCTGAAGGGTCCTTTTGATTTTTATGAAAACACAGTAATTTTAATATTGAGACCATCCCTGATATTTTGCTTGAAGAGAAATTAGGAATTCCCATAAACACATAAGTGGTGGTGTAGTCCATTTCTTAATAACAATATGAGAAAAAGTCAATTTTAGAGTCTTTTTTACACAAATTAGATGTAATTTATTAATAAAATGTGCAAAAATGTGTTACCAACAGTTATTTTAGTTAGTAGGAGCAGAAAAAGTGATGCAAAAATAGATCTGCTGATAGTTGGCTAGACTTATTCATTAACCAGTGGACCAAAGAGGCAGCCCCAAAGTAACCCTCGATTTATCGGGTAGTGGACTTTTTTACAGCCCCTAAACAGACCATGCTAACCTTTGCATAACAGTATGTGCAACAGAAGAACAATTCAGGTTCGTCTTCTCGAATGCTCTCGTATGTTCAAAACCCAACCTGACGTTAAATTTCATGCCTCTAATGTTTTCGCATGGAGCTTTATTGATTTTGTATTGTACAGATAAATGACAATATTCTGTCATACTTGTCCTTTGAGGACATGAAAGCGTGTCGTCAAGTCTCCCGGAAGTTCCTCGAAATGATTAAAACTCATAAACGCTTCAAGGACGCCCAAATGCTTCTCTTCACGACAAAAGATTCTCCCATCTTGAGGGATTTCAACGTCGTTCTGGAGTCGGATCGAATTTGTCGGCGGGGCGTTCGAATCGACGTCTTTAATATGGGGGGACAAGCCAGGCCCCGGCAGCACAAGTGGTAAGACACAAGTCTCTGGGGCAGCTGGTAGTATTGAGTGAATGCAGCCCTGAGTTCTCTTCTCAGGAAGCTTGTGCAGGTTTTTCTCAGTGTGTTTTTCCCTATACATTAATACTACCGCTGGTCAGCTGCACACATACATTGTACGGATGGGGCCTAGTGTGTGTGTGCGGCGAACTCGTGGTTCACTCCACATTAGCTTAAACTATACTTTGCACCGAACTTGTAAACATGATTGCAAAGACCTCGCATGTAGTCACATCAATCAAAATAAATAAAAACTACGGCTTTTTTAATATGGGGGAACAATTATGGAGAATCCCAAGTGCCTTTCTTCATAAGAGAAAATTCCTTAACCTCATTTCTTCAAAACCCATCTACTTGACTCCGTGTGATACTGATAGTCGCCACGTTCTACCTTCAATTCAGAAGATTTCGCACCTCCAGTTGGACATCGAACTCTTTAAGAGTGATATCTACGACTTCTTGGGTTGCACACCCGTCAAAGAAAACCTCAAGGATTTAAGGCGTTTCGATATCGTCAGGCGGTATAATTGCTGTAAGAACAACAATGACCATGCGTTTATTTACGAAGAAAACTGTACCGACAACATTCTGAAAAACTGTGGTCACTTCATACTTCTGCGTCTTAAAAGCCTCTTCTTTCCGAAAATGAGATTTGATGAGGCGGAGGCGGAAAGACGTGAGATGCGAAGTTCATTAATGATGCTGCATCAGCGAAATCATGGGACGCTTCGGGAACTTTCCCTTCACTTGGAATTCTGGAACCAAGATGACATTTGTGCACTGAAGCTTCCACGTCTGTAGATCTTGCCGGTGACAATTGACAAAGCAGATCAAGAGACTCTGGAGCAGTTCCTAATTAATCACGAGTATTTAGAAGCAGTTGAGGTTGCCGTCGGGAAAGCGTTTGGGAAGAACCTTCTCAAAGTCATCAAGCAGCGTTTTTGTCCCACTCTAAAAACGCTCCACTTGAAAGCGAAGAAGACTGGACTTTCCTGTGGGCAATGATCCGACTCAGAGGCTTCCAACTCTCCCGGCCGTCACGCAAGCACGCCAACCGGGAAGCGTATGGCAATGGGACGCGTCTACTGGAGTGTCATCCACGTGACCAACTCCAACGATTGGGCTTCAGAGGAATCCGCCGAAGAACTTGAGTATTCTGGAAAACCAGCGAGCTGGAAGATGAGCCAGAGTTATCAATCAAACTGGACCTTATCCGTGGTTTTGTGAATTTGAAGCGGGTGAGTCTCCGCTACTGCTCTGACGCTTTTGACGACGACGTCATGCGATTCATCGTGACGCAGATGACGTCCCTGGAGGAATTGGAAGTCAGCTATTTTTCCAAGCTAACTGACGCTGGATTACAGGGGACTTCCGAAGATGGTTCCGATTCCATATCAAATATTAAAGGTTGAAATATACGTTGCTCATTATCAGTTTTCCCTTTTATATATAATAATTGTTTTTGTTACATTAATATGACAATGGTTTCCACAGGTTTGAAAGAGCTGAGTATTCGGTGTTGTCCTTTAATGACTCCTCAGGGGATCCTATCGTGTCTGCATTTCCCGCTCCTCTGGCGTTTCGACTACTCTGCTAGTACCGACGTTCCAAATACCTTTGCATTTCAAGTCACTTAGCAAAACCCAAATTTGAAGTATCCGGCAGTTAATTTCGATGCGTCCATGTCAGATGTACTAAAGGAGATCAGAAATCCCTAACGATTCACGCTTAACATACTTTAACTTGGTTTCTGCGAGGACGAAATAGATTCCGATAGTGACGCTGACAACGGAGAAAGCGATTCTGAATAAAGCGACGAAGACTCTGACAAGTAATACTTCTCTGGGGATAATAAGAAGCTATAGAAAATGACAATGAATGTCTTTCGAGACTTTGGCATTTAAAAACATACCTCCATCAATATATACAGTGGAAATCATATAAAGATATGCAATACAAAAACACACTTTTCAAATTGTAAATGAACTTCTAAAACACATCTACCGATGAGACCTCCGATGCGTCGCCGTAGATACGACGTGGGAAGGTGGGAAGGTGTCAGCATAGGTAAAGTCCCAAACCAGGGGCCTGATTTACCAGTGCTCAGATTTTGTTGTAACATTGTCGACCTCGTAAATAAATTTTGCTTGCACATTAATTGTGTTAGTAATTTAGATGCCCATCCATCGACCAACTTCAGCAAATTATTTATCAGTTTCGCTATTTGCGTTAACATTAGCTTTAAATATCTCATAAATACTAATTTTGTCAGCATACAGAGTTTGCAACGTTGATGACTCTCTTTTCTGAGACAACCAAGGAGATGATTTAGTTTTGTTATTTTCTTATTCTGTATGCACACTCATTCATAATAATTCTTTGTATCTTATTGATTGATTCTTTGCACTGCAATTAGTAAAAAACTTTTTACGATGGTAAAAACAATGTAAAAACTAATCTCGTGATTGTATTCGTCTTCCTATCTTGTCTATTCACTTTCACAACTTCCTCCACCATGAACAGAGACATTCTCAAGTCTTATTCTAGTCAAACTTACTGGCGCATTTCTCTCGACATTTGGACCCCCGCAGAGAACCCTTCTTCCAGTATCAGGGTAATCCCTTATTTCAGAAGAGTATTTTAGGACCTTTCTGGGGATTAAAAATGCCCCAGTATCTTTGACTTTGATAACACTTCCGTCACATGCAAGACCTGAAAAATTTCATCTAATCTCATCGCAGTAATGATGAGGTGTTGACCCGTATTGACAACGACACTGGTGAAGTAAGATATAAATGTGCAGTATCTCCTGAGCAAACTACGAGTGCAATTCCCGTGAAAAATCTATGGATCGATCTATTCATGGAACATCCTGAAATGAATTGTTTAAAAGACTCAAACTTCACAATATTTATTGTCAGATTAATTAATATCTGTAGATAATTAATTTTCTGCGTTCCTAAATGTTCTGGCTTTAGTTGTGGTTATTTTAAATAGTGTCAAAGTTTAGGAAGAGTCTACAACTGAACGATATCAAAATATTCCTCCAAAGTTTGATCAATACTTTGTGCAGGTTCTCCTAACAGCCTGATAATAAAAGCGTGAAAAATACGTAAAATCATTATTCGACATTTTTTTTGTTTTTGGATTTCCGAGTGTGCAGAGACTGCAGACTATTGTGATAAACTTTATACGGAAAGGAATGGATTTAAAAAATGGAGCGTTTTGGCAATTTAAAGCGCCGAATCGGAATTTTTAGTTGAAAAATATATCAGTTAAGTTATAGATTCAACTCGTAATTTTCGCCCAGGTATTGGGGTTAAAGACCCGTGCATGATATCGGTGTCTGTCTGTGCGTCTGGCGATTTCAACTAAGCTATTAATACCTCAAGTGGTATTCAATGAATCGAGTTGAAATTTTGAACCTTATTAGCAAAAGCAATTGAGCAACTAAAACTTTAACCTTCAAAACCAAATGTCAATATGCTGCCCGTGGGGGTAACTGGTGTGGGCCAAAACTACAATTTTTGCGATTTTTCTGGAATAACTCAAAAACGAAGAGGAAGTCATCTCCAATTTGTTGATATGTTGTAAATAATAGCATGCGCAACATTTTTTGTCTGTACATTAAGTCTCCAAAAAGTGATCTTCATGGTCAATGTTAAGCTTAAAGATGATAAAAATCAAGGTCAAGGGGAAGTTGGGGGAAAACTTTCGAAAAAGTGACACACAAAAAACCCCGAAGTGATCCAACCTGGTATACGTTGCTACAACGCTCTTGTTTCCAGGACCTTGATAAAAATCAATTATTTGAGTTACACAACAAGTTCAATTCTGGGGTATTCATGCATACAAACTTCGTTTACAGTAACCAAACATTACAAACAAACATTTTACATGTTATTTCAATTCCTGGGCTTTAAGAATCTGCTTGGTGAAGGTTTTCCAGATCCAAATAATCTGATTCGTGTGGAGAATTTTGTAAAGGCTGGTTTATTGTTATTATTGTAAGATAATAATGTTATTGTAAGATAAATAATAATGAAAACGTATTCTTATTTGTAACATGAAACAGGAAGTACTAAAAAGCGGTTCTTACACCTTCATATGCTGTGAAATACATCCGAATTCATAGATTTTAATGTCACCTTTTCGATGGCTTGTGTTATAAGCATCTCAGAAAGAATGTTTGTAAGTTACATGTCCATTTTTGTCAATGTACAAGTTTATTGCCCAACTATAGCATTAAAAATGATTGGAACAATAAATAAGGAAAACACGTAACGTCATTTGTACACCCTACACATTTTATTAATATTTTCTAATATACAAGATTAATTATTAGCAGTTTGTAAAGAAATATATTGATCTAACAACAATTCTGACACAATAAATACTTAATTCAGTTACATATACACCATCCCATTCCCTCTAAGCAGTTGCACTTTTATTTTTATACTTCAAGTATTAGCTGTGCCCTCCACGTACTACTACTGCTGGAAACGAAAACGAATTTCGTCACTGAGACCATTTACTACTTTACTTATTTATATCTCTTACTATCCTTGCTACTGCTTATCTTACTGTAAGCCTATCCATCACATTTCAATAAACATTTACAATTTAAGATGAATTATTAACTTTTCGACAAATAGTATTTTATAACCGGTATACGAGAAATCGTCGTTGTTACACCAGTCGAATGACATTTCCACGTATCATATAATCACTGTAAAAAACCGTAATTTTAGCATTTCAAAACCAAAAAACAAAGACAGGCTTTATATTCAATCACGAGTAGTTAACAATAATAGCTCTGTTAACGTTTGGGTAACATGTCTACCCTAACGAACAATTAAAGAATGTGATGAGAGTAACTCAGCGTTTTAATCCTTCCACACATTTATACTATATTGAAGATAAGTAACTGAAATCATTGTCAGAAGTCTCCCATCGCGTAATTCAGTTCCAATATAAAATAAACCATTTAAACATGGGCGTAACAAACAGCTGGGCTTATGTAGAAACATAGGGTTCATAAGTAAAACCTGAATGACTTCTTTTAACATATTTGTAACATTTGTCCTCCATCCTCTCCTCCATATTTTTGAAATTTTTATAAATCGATGATAAGGGCCCATTACACCCTGCAGGGTCCCTTTGATTTTTAAGAAAATGCAGTAGCTTTAATATTGAAGAGACCCCCGATGAGTTTCAAAACGAAAAAATTTGAGTTTCCCATAAGTTGATCATCAGGGCCCTATTAGACCCTGGAGGGTCCCTTTGATTTTCATGAAAGCATGGTATTTTTAATGTTGAAGAGACCCCTGATGAATTCCAAAACGAAAAAATTTGAAATTGCCATTAAATGATCATCAGGGCCGTTTTGGACCCTGAAGGGTCCCTTCGATTTTCATGACAACATCGTATTTTTAATGTTAAAGAGACCCCTGATGAGTTGCAAAACGAAAAAATTTGAATTTCCATAAATTGATCTTCTGGGCCGTTTTGGACCCTGAAAGGTCCCTTCGGTTTTCATGAAAATGCAGCAGTTCTAATGCTGAAGAGACCCCTGATACTAAACAAAAAGAAAACGTTGGAATTCCCATAAATAGACACATGTAAAAAGTGGAGGACGGAGGAGGAGGACGGAAGCATTCCCATAAACAGCCGTGCTGCCGCCCAACTGTTAACAAGTAGTTTTGAATCAACTATATTGATGATGGGTAAGATAAATCTTTGGTTCAACCTTACCAATAACACTATTAAAATTTTTAAAGATAAAATCTCTTTTACGCCATTAGTTCATCCTTTGCGGTTTAACAATATGATACGTAGTACAGATGTCCTTGCACAAAACTACAATACAAACTACCTGTTTTATATTTCGAACGCAATCTAGGCTACAATAATGCATGTTTGTTGTTTCTATTTTCTTATTCCTTCCGCATATCCTTCAACATTTTTATTTATTTATTCCTTCCACTCTTTCCTACACAAGCTTTCAAGATGTCACTGACTACGTCCCCCAACGCAATTATATTATTCTTCATCGTCCTGTGTTATCTCTTAAATACTTCCTACTCCCTGAACAGAGATGCTATCAAGCAAGAAATTCCGGCACTCAAAAACCACATTGATTCCACTCGTGAGTCCAAAAAGAAGAAGCAATTTATCAAAGACACCGACTTAGGCCAAGTATCTCTCGATGAGAGACCTTTTCTGCACCGTATCTCCTGAGCAAACTTCGAGTGCAATTCTCTTTCGAGATCAATCGAGCAAGCTTCTGAATATCCTGAAGCATGCTTGGCCACGCGTGAACTTTTGTGACCAATTTTCCTCCACTCTCTCAAAAGACAATCTCCACTTCTGCACTGAGACATTATTATCAGACGAATCCAAGTCGAACCCAATCTGCGTCAATGAAACTGGCTACCCATGTAACGAAGAGAACATTAGATCTCATGATCAATTAACTGCTTCGGAAATTGTTATGTGCCAAAATAGATATAG
>Ga0194135_10002104_pt1 | contig 12039 bp, 12 predicted proteins | sample LitLau_LLRF_2013_FD_134024 | JGI IMG/M metagenome (GOLD analysis project Ga0194135, IMG submission 134024) | Freshwater sediment microbial communities in response to fracking from North America - Little Laurel Run_MetaG_LLRF_2013 (version 2) | ecosystem: Environmental > Aquatic > Freshwater >... | reverse complement strand
CCAACAGTTCCCGTTCAATGGCGGGGGGAATCTCCTCACGCCGCCGAAATCCCCGTTGGGTCCCCTCTCGGGCCCAGGTCATTCCTACTCTGCCCCACCAAGCCCCTCCGCCGGAAGTAAGCAACCGCACACGAATATTAGTCTCAACAATACCCTGACGAATATTGATGCCAAATTACGGAAATGGATGAGCTCCAAGTATGGACGGATTCGGAAGCGGGTTGTTTTCAAGAATGGGGAAGTCAACCTCAGTCAGACGAACGTGTCGAAGAGGAAACGACGCTACCTGGCTGATATTTTCACGACGGTGAGAATCCCAAAGCTTCCTTCCTTCAACTAATCAATTCCATAATATGAATGCCATTTCCTTCCCTTTTTGATTATCAAGTAAGAAATTGAGAATGTAATTAACCTCGCCGGGTAATCATAATTATTCGTCTCGTTAATTGGCTCGTAGCTGGTTGACATCCAGTGGAGATTTACACTGCTCATATTTACCCTGAGCTTCATCCTAAGTTGGCTCCTGTTTGCCGCTATCTGGTGGACCATTGGCTACATCCACGGGGACCTCGACCCTGACAACCTCCAGAAAATGAACTACGACCCGCCGGAATTCAAACCGTGCTTTCAAAACTTCCAGGGCTTCACGTCAGCCTTTCTGTTCTCCATTGAGACTCAGCACACGATTGGATATGGCTCACGATTTACAACAGGTAGGCCCTCATGCCCACAAATACAAAATGAAACAATCAAATCCAACAATCCCGTCCAACCAGCCATGCGCTCTCTCATTCCGTTTGACGTGATGGAAAAATGTTTGATTTCCTGCAGAGGAGTGTCCATTTGCCATTTTTACAATGTGCATGCAGAGCATCCTCGGAGTCATGATTCAGGTGAGTTTAATTTTAGTATTGAAATTAATTCCATCAACACCCAATTCAGGCGGAGAGAGGCTGCAAAGTGTGAGTGTGATGTCGAGGATAAGGAGGTTATCACATTCTGCTCATAAATATTCAATGGACGTGTCTCTCTCCTCGTCCAAAAAACATCACGGCATCTCACACCCGACAGGCCGATTCCGATTCTTACTTTAACAACCTCCTGTTAGAAGAAGGAGGCCGACCTCCTCATTAACGACTCAAACTGGACGAAACTGGAAAGTGGAAATTAAGAACCTGAGTTGGACACGGTACCTGATTTATATGATTGACAAAATGATCCAATTAAATTTTAACCCAGTGAGCTCCAGAATGACGACGTAGAGAGGGTAGATGGGGTGAGGACAGGCTGGGTGGGATGACAGGCATCTCAATCATCATGAATTACACTTGACACGCTCTGCCGACCTCCAAGCCTAAGCCCTAATTCTAATGACATCTGCTGACCTCTGTTGTTTGCTCATACTTAGGCCGTGATGGTGGGCGTCATTTTTGCCAAAATGTCGAGGCCTAAAAAGCGGACGCAGACACTCATGTTTAGTCGGAATGCCGTGGTATGTCAGAGAGATGGACAACTCTGCCTCATGTTCCGAGTGGGTGACATGAGAAAGTCCCACATCATCAGTGCCAACGTCCGGGCCCAACTAATCAAGAAGCGAGTGACCAAGGAAGGGGAGATTCTCCCTTACTACCAACACGAGCTCAAGGTGGGCGTGGACAGTGACCAAGTCCAAATTTTTTTCATTTGGCCCGTCATGGTCATTCATAAGATTGACAAGGAGAGCCCGCTCTACGGCCTCACGGCAGCTGACCTCATCAAGGAGCGATTCGAAATTGTTGTCATTCTGGAAGGAGTCATTGAAACGACGGGAGCCACCACGCAAGCCAGGTACGTTGACACTCGGATCCGAAATCATACAGTTCAACAATCATACAGTTCAAACTTGGTAACAAAGTCTGTACATTCTTAGTCTTAAACAAAATGTGTTGAATGGTGGCGAGTTTTATAATGGTGTGCTGGCCTGGTGTGAGGTGGACCTTTGTGACACTTTCCTCTGACGCAGGTCATCTTATCTGCCGTCAGAAATACTCTGGGGTCATCGGTTTGAACCCATGGTCTCCTTTCGCAAGGAAATTGGGGAATATGCAGTCGACCACACTCTCTTCAATCATACATATGAAGTGGATACGCCGCTCTGCAGTGCCAAAGAATTGGAGGAATTGAATCACCTTCAACATGAAATGAGAAAACAAGGTCAGGAGGGTTCAACCCAATCAGTCCAATTACTCAACATCTCCCTTCAACACCACAATTCTCATCAATCAAAACATTCTTTTCTCTTTGCAGGAAACAACAAACTTCTGGCTCCTTTCCGAGTCCCTGCCATTGCCCAATATAGTCTTCCCTGATTGATCACCTCACCTCATCTGAGGTTCTCTTCTATGGATGAGGTGACCCGATGACCTCTCGGACCCAAGTGTGCCTCTTTTTAGACTGTAACTGACCATGTCTAATACCACCAATTACCAAATCCACGAGATACCGGAAACGCTAAACCTTCCATTCAAGTGCCTTTTAACAATTACCAACCACTTTCACCGATTGTTGACTTTCACTTTAATTTAAGACCAACACATTTCCTTCATCCAGTGATGAACAAGTATGCAAAGCTATTAAATTACATTAAGTTTTTAGTCTTTCAGATTCCTAGAATCTTAGAAGGTTTTTAGGTCGAAGAGACGCAGCTCTCAAAGCAATAAAAGCAAAATCAGCATTATGCATTGCACATATCAAACATGAAATGAAGGATCGAAATAAAGGGAATTGCTAACAGAAGCTCGATTTATTTGACAGTCATTTTCTTACGATTTTTTGGATTCTTGTATACTGATTATTTTGTATTTGTCTTGTCCTTTTGTTTTGATTCATTCCTGGTGGGGATTATTCCTCGTAGTAGCCTCCTCCAGCTCCAGTAGCACTCGTTCTCGGGCGTGGAACTTCTGGTGGCAGGTTCGGTTTTACTCCAGCAGCCATGGAAGCGCTAAAAAATGAAACAAGGGGTCATTTCCAAGTTCCCTGAGATGCTTTAGCATTTCTTTTGAACATTAGAGTATTTCTGGATAGTTGGCCGGGCGTGCCTACCGCTTGTGAAGAGTAGCAATTCTTTCCTGTGGTGAGATGGCCGTGTGAGATCCACCAACGTACCGATTGACCAAATGAAGCATGTCACTATCACTGCAAAAAAAAACAAAACAAGCAAAGCCGTAGCCACCGAAATTTTAAGAGAGAAAGAACAGGAGTGTGGCTGTGGCTCCGGGATAACACAACTGAAAGAGATAATGAGAGTAAATTCATTTAATTTTGATTTACTTGAGTGGCATGGAGGTTCCCCCCATATTGTTATTCCCATCACGCCCTTGTCTCTCCATTTGACAGAAGTTACGTCCCTCGGGATCACTGCACGGGAAAAGAACAAAACAATTGTAAAGGTCAAAGCTCAAGCGTTTACAATTGACTTCATCCTGTGATTTTAATTTTAATTAACAATGAATGGGCTTTTACTATCGTGAACTTTGAGGACGCATGCGGTAGAGCTCGAATGCACGTTGGGAGGCAGTAGAGTGCCCTGCAAGGATTGGGCCCAAGACAGGGAGGAGCGGAGCATTCGTCATTCCGGAAATGTTAGTGTGCCGATCACAGGAGAGGCAATTGTAGTCTCTCAATAGTTTCTTTCGGGTTCCGGCAGGGTCTGGTTCCTCCATGATTTGTGTCAAATGATTGACTTTCTCTTCCAATTTCCCAAGATGATTCTTGAAGTAGGCCCGGAGTGGAGAAATTTCCACCTTGTCCAATTTCTCTCCCAAGTCCTCCCGCATCTGGTCCGTGATTTCCTTCCAGAGCTCATTCTTCCGGTAGACCTCCTGGAGGAGATTCCCAAGGCGGGACTGTAACTCATCCATTCCAGCCCCAAACTCATCATAGGAGACTTTCGTGTTCATTTGCCCCTTGTCCGCCTTATCACCGAGGGCATTCATCAACATTGGGCGAGTTACGACGCTTTGCTCAAAATTAAACAGCGTGTCGTTGATTTTCTGGAAAGTTGAGGAGAATACGCAAACCAAAATTAGTAATCACAATAAGGATTCAACCATTTCTAATAATACAACTAATATAATAAAAGAAAGACACGGAACCTGGAGCTTCTCCTTCATGGCTGCATTCTCAAGGACGAGTGAGCTGAGGTTGCTAAAAATGAGTTGAACATCTTCACTTCCGAGATCCTTCAGTCCCTTCATTCTACTTCCAAACCGTCCATCCGCTTCCAACTCGTCCAAATTACTTGCAGAAATCCGGTCTAAAATTTCATCACGACAATTTACTTTCATCTTTTACACATTCAAGTATCTGGCACATTTCCTTCTCTCCAATTTACTGTTTACTTACCAAGTTTCTGCATGGCGTCCTCGGGAATTCTCTTAAGGGCCGCATCCTGCTGCACGATTCCTGTAAACAATTTCAATTTCAGAATTAAAATGATCAGTTTCGTCGGCTAATTCAGGCATGCGTCGAGGCAAGAAAACGTAAGTCACTTACGAACGGCCATGTTCTCCTCATTGTTCTTCAAAATGTTGACTGCCTCCCAAAGTGTCTGCAATTTCTCAAGGACGTCCGATTCATCAAAAACGTCAGGCATGTTCCCCCGGTCCTGTAGGGATTGACAAAATAGAATTGTACAAGTTGGGTGAGCCAAATCCGAAGAGAATAATTTGGAAAGTTGAATCTATTGTCTCTTGTTCTCACTCTGAGTTTTTCTCGTAGGTCTTCTAGATCTCGTGGGAGGAGGACCATGGACGTTAATTGACGAAGCATATTCTCTTGTGAGCTTGAAAGGCCGCCCCGGGTGTAGTCGTCCATACCAGCCGTTCGTGCCCTGTCCCCAGGCACACGGAGATTATGCAAAATATCATTCTTGCAAGTTGGGCAAACTTCTTTTCCAGGACAGACGTCCTTCCCTGGACAAACTTTCCCATCCTTGGCACAAACATCAACTTTCTCTGGCTTTTGCGGAAATTGACAAACCTTGGAAATGGAACTCAGTTTTAGAAGGAATTTTACATTTCCTCCGAAATTGGTATGATGGAGGTGGAAATTTTCCCTTTTCTAGAGTAAACTTACGGCTGTTCCTGCTGGAAGACCAAATCCAGAGCACACACCCGGACCCATGCACTTTTCCGCATTAAGCCCAACGGCCATGTAAGGTGAAGTGGCTGGAAAGTAAAGCAAGTTGCACATTTACACATTTTCCAAAAGGAAAACTGGAGAAATGAATTCTACTTTCATTGTTTTATGTTTTTTTTTCACTCACTTGCGTGTTGAGTTGAGATTTCTCGGAGGAGTTTCTGATAGACCAATTCCATCTTGTCTTGGATCTCATTTGCCATCCGCCGCTGCATTTCTTGTAACTTGGTATATTGTTCCTGCATTTCCTTTTGTACCATGTCCGCCTGGTTCCTGCATTCTTCCCGCATCTTTGCATCCATCTGACCAGCAACCACAGTCCCATCCTCTAAAATGACGAGATCTTCGAATGGGTCTAGCTGGTCTTCAACCGTCTCTTCCAGTGGCTTTCCAGGCCCACCACCAACTGGGACATCAACCGGAATGTGAGAGATCGCTTGGTGACGATGTTCGGGATGGACGGCTGTAATGGTTTCAGTTCCAGCCCCACGCGCCTGACCGTGGGCCGAATTCGCGTCATCACCAAGCTCCTGAGACGTCGACGACCACTTTTTATCTTCTCCTTGACCTTGTCCCTCTTCTCCATCAGGGCCAACAAGAGGGGATGCTCTGTTTCCACTAGGAACCGGATTCCCAGCCTCATCAAAGTCCATTTCCCCAACAGGAACCCATTGGTTGTAGCCTGGTCCTGTGAATTCTCCCATTCCCTCTCCAGCCTCCTCGCCCCTTCCATAATAATCATCACCAGCACCAGGGGAGGTGGCTCCAGCCTCCTCGCCCCTTCCATAATAATCATCACCCACACCAGGGGAGGTGGCTGAGCGTCTTTGACCGTCACTAGTTCCGTCGGATCCACGTTGTTGTCCAGCAGCCTCGGATCCGGAAGTTCTCTGTTGCGATGAAGGACCTCCCGAGTCCGCGGAAACTCGTTGTTGACCGTCTTGTGTCATACCTCCTTCGCCAGATTCTGAGCTTCCTTGACCTTGTGCCTGATCTTGGGGCGTAATTGACTTTCGTGGTTCCATGAAGGAAGGAGTCTTGGAGAGGCGGACGCCAGCAGCTGATGATAATTTCTTAATTTGGTCAACCAACTACGAGGAGAAATTTTTTTCTATTGTCACAAATTCAATCTTCAATTAACGAAATGAATTCTCTGCGAGCCCTCTTACATGCTTCTTGATTTTTTCCAAATCTTCTTTGAGACGAATGACGGAGGCAGCAGTATGCTCACATTTTTCCATGCAAGGCTCCATTTGCATTGCCAAGTCTGAGCTGGTCTTGGCCACAGTCTCAAATTGTTTCTTCATGCCGCTCGCCGACTTTTCTGCACTTTTCAACAGTTTGATTTGTGATGCGACTTCCTCAATCAAACTGGCCATCTGCAAGAGCATATTTCATGTAAATGTTCAGTTCATGTGCTCATTAATTTTAACTAATTTCCACTCAGTTGACGTTTAGTTGAATTGCAATTGAGATTGATAAGAGTTACCTTTTGGATTGCAGCTTCAGCGGCAGCCACCCGGTTGTTGAGCTGAATAATCTGCCACATGTCATTGACGGACATGTTCTTGCTATCCCGTTTATCATCATCCGCCCTAAGGAGTCTGGAATTAGTAGGCAGAGCATAGAGAGCCTCCAAATGTCGTTCCAATCGAGCCACTTTCTTCTCAATGGGCTCGGATCCTGAGGAAGATATGGATCCAGGACCAGATGAGACGCCTGAATCGTTGGTCCGTTCATCCATTCTAGTTTGTCGAGTATACACGGCACCACTACAAACATCACAATCCTTTTCTCTTTAAGAATCCCATTATAATTCATAGGTTGTTTGTTTATGGGACTTGCTATTTCTTACATTGACTGGATAGGACCCAGAGGCATGTTCTTTGGTTGTTGCTGCTGTTGCGGGTATTGTTGCTGCTGTTGCGGGTATTGTTGCTGTTGTTGCGGGTATTGTTGCTGCTGTTGCGGGTATTGTTGCTGCTGTTGCGAGTATTGCTGCTGTTGTTGCTGATCTCGGCCTTCGGATTGGCGGGGTGACATTGTCATTGGATCTTGGGTAGAGTGTAGAGTGCCTTGCCGTCCGGTGCGTGGTGTTTTGGGTTGAGCAACATAACCAGCAGGTTGTTGGTGTTGTCCCGGTCCTGGTGGAAGCCCACTTGCAGGTTCAGTTCCAGGAGCATAACGGAGGACCCCCGGCATGGGGGAAGAAGTCCCAGCCCCTTGGATGTAGTTCATAAAATTCTGGAGGATACAAAAAAAGCGTGATGTTAGTGGTTGGTCAACTGGTCAACATAAGGCTAGTGTTTTTGGGTGTACGTTTAGGCAGAGGCAGGCTTACATTGATTTGATGAGCTTGGAGGTCATTGAGGGTCGCCTTCTGGTCAACAATCCCCAATTTCTCAATTATGTTATGTAGGAGGATGCGGAGGATATTGAAATTGACAGCCCCGACTTCTGGAGAGCAAAGGGCCAAGTCCACCAGTTCTGGAAGAGTGAAGTCCCCACTTTCTCCGTCGTCGGCCATTCCAGGATTCAATGGAGAACTTTCTGACATCGTGGGTGGAGAGAAGAAACGAGCCTACTGACAGGGGTTATCTCAATTAATTGATTAATTGAAGCTTAATTCTCAAAAAAAGGAATAAAAAAGGAAGAGAGAATCTAAAAGTGAAGTGACCGGAAACAAAGAAAAATTGAAATGACCAAAAATGACAGAAAACAGGAAGGAATGAGAATGGGAGAAGGAGCAGGAAAATCTAAAATGTTTGTAAAATCAAAAGGGGAAACAAAAGTAAGTGCGGGGAGGGATTATCGGTTGTCAAGCCAATTAACTCAATTTATTCAAAAAGCTCCTCACCAGATTCTACTGTGTAGAATCTAAACGCTTGACGCTTAGCATAATTATTTTTGAATTATAAATTCTACGGTGGGAACTCTTCTGTTCTTAGTTCTTGACGAGATATCCAATAGACGTCTGTACCTTTTGTACCTTTCTAGTTGATTTGACCCTTACCTATTTACGTATAGAATTATTTAGAATAAATTGTAAGAATTTAGAAAGTAAAATGATGAACGAGAGTATTTACTCTGCCCATAACCAATAACAGATTTTCGTGTGACGACGCAATTAGCTGCCTCACTCACCTCCCCTCCCACTGTCCCACTCACACTCACACATGTCTACTTTTACTCAAATCTGTCATCTGCTGGAGATTGTGCATTCACTGACAATTGATGGAGAGTGTGAAAGTGTGATTAGTCATGAATCCTCCGAATAACAATTAACGCTACTGAAAGTGGGATTCTCAACTAATCAGCTGTTTCCATTATGGTAAAATCACTTGGACTCATCTTACTCTGTAAGAATCAGTGATATTATTCTGTGATTGTAGAAGCGATTAAGCTAAACCTTGCCTTAGTTGCTTTCTTCTTAAGGAATCAAATCTTTATTTTATAATTTATTTCTCATTGATTTCCAGGTCTTCCGTTGTTTTGTTACGGTGAGAAATTCAAACTGAGCTCAGATGCACCCGGGATCAGTGGGTCAAATGTTACCTTCTACGCCCTTTTGGAGAATGCTGTTCATGACCAGTACACCATTGTTTGGCAGGAGAATTACCCAAATAACCGCCTGATGAAAGTAAGTTTGGAACGACATAAGCAAGAGAGAGTTTATGATTCTAGGAATTCATGTTCATTAAGCAACTGTACTGCTAAATAAATAGGCATCACTCGCAAAGGATAGCGCCTATACCTCCAACTGGACCTTGAACTATGAAACTCCAGGGAATTTTACTCTCACCGTGGTTGTCACTTACTACTTTCTCTTTGTTGAAATTCCGCTCTTCTCAGTGCTCTACAATTATGAAATTACGCGTAAGACCCACTGCATTGCTTTGTTGTTTGTCTCAATTCTATTTGAGTAATAATCTGTTGTAATGTGTTGCTTGTTCAGAGAACTTTACTGGAAACCTGGAATTTAGTCAACCAGGAGTTCCCCGGAAGCTACCAGAGTACATCTCTACGATGAATGAGACTGAGGTCTCAGTGAAGGTCCATGACCCTACCAACTACCTTGGGACCGCAGCGAATGTCACCTACGCATGGTTTCGAAACAGCACCTTCGTGGCCAACACCACCGTTCCCTTCCTCCGGATGAACTTTACCAAGGAATGTTTACCCAGTTCATGTTAATCTTACAGCCACTTTCATTCACAATGGGACGGAAATCTTCAAGTACGGCTCCATTGCTCAAAATATTTCTGCAAAAGGTATGCAGCTCCACAGCTTACGTATCCTGTCTTTTATTGAACAATGAATTTCAATTGATTAAGTAGAATGATCCTCCTGTGTTCTGTTCCTTTGTTTAGTTCCAATAGTGAATTTCAAGATCCAGGGTGCTACTTGGTTCCGTCATGGGAATCTGCTTGATCTCAGAGTGAGCTGTGACGGGACCCCACCGTTCGAGTACTGCTGGATGTTCAAGTATGGGCCCTACAACAAGACGGGCAACGAGTCCTGTGAGACGGCAATGACGACGGACTGCTCCATCCACATCAGTCGCTACTTTGACTCTGGCACCTACAATTTAATCCTCATCCTCAGCAATGACGTGGCCAAAGTCCTCAATCAAACTGGGATTCACATTTACAAGACCACCACCAAGCCCCAACTCTCCATCATCATCGTCCCAATCACCTTCACCTGCCTCGCCCTCGTCCTCATCATCTTTGGGGTGGCCTACTACTGGGAAAATCATATCCAGTAAAAACAACTACAACACAAAAATCAATCAACTTTCAATTTTTCAATTACTAATTCATTCCTTGTGTGCTTGTGGTTCCCAGATACACTGTGGAAGTGGCCGACTTTGATTTCGGGCAACAGGATGAAGGTCCGTACGTCCGATTTCTGGACCGGCTCCGAGACGCCGTGTCGTCCTCTGTGAGTTTGAGAGGCCAGAGGGGAAGTGTCCTCCTCCCGCCTGACAATGAGTCCATCGTCAGGTACGGATCCATCAAACCTGTTCTCACCTAATTAATAGCCCCTGCCTATACCATCACAACTCACATTACCACCACCACCCACCTTTGACCTGGAAGACGGGAATTAATTTTTGAGCTCTTGGCTATTTACTCTTCCTCTGTCTCTAATGCATGCTTGGATTAATTTTTATTTTTAATTAATTTTTCAATTGTGTATATAAATAGGTTTAAGTTTGAATTCAATCCGTTTTGTGTTTGTCCTTGTCGCTTGAAGGAATCCTTCCGTCTGTGTCTTTGCTTTCTTTCACTCTGTAAATGGGATCTTTATTTCATTTTGGATATTCAACTCCAGTTTCTCAATTAATAAAGGACGGTAGCTGGAATCCTAAGAAAGTTGGGTAATTGTTGATTTGATTTGGATAGTTCCTGAAGGAGGACGGATGATTTCGGATCTCATTCAGAGACATCCCTGGGAATCTCATCTCAAAGTATAGAAAGCAGAAACCAGAGGAGGGAAGTGATGATGACTGGTGATAAGTTACCCTCTTACATATCATGTCTAACTAATTATTACTGGAAATGAAGTCTAGTTAGTAGAATAAGGTAATTAATTAATTAATTCGTTAATTGACTCGTTGTTTCTCCTCTCCCCTATAATTATTGTTAATATTCCGTAATAAGAATAAAAAAGTATAATTTTGGGATGACATTTTAAATCACTGTAGGATACTCACGCATTTATTAGGTGGAGCATTTGCGAAATCCCTTTGGAAAAGTAGGAGATGAGCTTGGAAGGGTTGAAATGTTTGGAGAAATTAAGAGAAAGCATGTCGTGGAGGATGAAAAGAAAGTTTGGGCCTTCAGTCCCTGCCTGGATGGGGAGGAGAGAAGACGCATCAACTTTCACTCACCCGACTACTTCCCGTGTATTCATCAATCCTATTGTCACAGGCACATTCAGATTCCGTTCCATAGGTGAGTTCACAGTTTGTCAATTTCCATTAAATTAAATTAAAGTTTTGTTTAATCCTGGTTGGATTCTTTCTCATGTTTCCATTTCATGGAGTCATATTTGTTGGAGTTGAAGGATGCGTATGCCGCAGAGAAAGATTAGCAGAGCATAGCATTAGGTCAGCATGAGGTCAACTGGATTTGATTGATGAGTGATGAGGCTTGGGAAGAAGATGAATGTAGTCTAGGAAAGAAAATTAAGTCCATCAAAAGAAAGTGTAGGTGGTAGACTTAATTCACCTTCCGCCTGGCGACTCTGCCTTTTTCCGGTCCGTATCCATTGGTACCGGAGCGTCTGCCAATGAGCAGCTTAGCTTGACTCAAGCTGAGAAACCTGCCGAGTATTCAACGAGTTTCGTTTTCTGGGGGAATTGATGTTTGACCCTGATACTGCGCCAACTGCGCGTTTACAATGGAGAAGGTCAACTAGTGTGACTCGACTCGACTCGGTTGACCTAATTCGCATTGTGACACCCAGGGACATGTTCTCTGGGCATTAAGGGCGTCTTTCCGTTCTCCACTTCCCCTTGCATGTTCGCCTCACTTTCACTTTGGAATTGGAACGTGTCCTGTTAGGATACCGGGTTTGTGCATGATTTAGGGGGGACTTGAATTAATTCCTCCACCATCCCCGTCCTCTCTAATTTCCGTTGTAATTTCTAATTGTCCATTATGAATGTCCTTTTTCAGAGGAAGGGTGGACACCGGGACAACATGCAACCGAGTCTGACATCCTCCAACCCTGTCCAGGAAATCTCTTCTCCGAAACACCATTTCATGGAAAGATGGCTCATGACCACCTTCCGTGCTCAACGGAAGTGAGAAGTGAAGTGAAAGTTGGGCGACTTTTCCTTGACCTTGTTGG
>Ga0194135_10002103_pt1 | contig 12040 bp, 8 predicted proteins | sample LitLau_LLRF_2013_FD_134024 | JGI IMG/M metagenome (GOLD analysis project Ga0194135, IMG submission 134024) | Freshwater sediment microbial communities in response to fracking from North America - Little Laurel Run_MetaG_LLRF_2013 (version 2) | ecosystem: Environmental > Aquatic > Freshwater >... | reverse complement strand
TGATAATAATCATCCAGATTCACCTTTTGTTCTCTCATTCCTTTTCGTACGCACAAATGGCAAAATGGACAAATAACCTGGAACAACAGAACATTAAGCCTCACTATTACACAAGAGAGAGAGTAACTTGATACTCGCGACTATTCACTTTCCTTCCTCCTCCCTTTCTTCCCTCTAAGTGAAACGTGATCCCAAAAAGAACTCTACGAAACTACGCTATAATGATTTTGCACCCAGCTCTCCTCTTCTCCCTGAACAAAATCATTTCCAGCTCTCTTTGTGAATCATGTTTCTAACTAGTTGCAATTTATCCTTTATCTAACTGCGAGAACACTCTTTTATATCTTAGACAGAATATTTAAGCAATATATATACGATTATATATTATATATGATTTTAAAGAATTCCCAGCTGAAAAAGGCTCGCCAATCGGCAGGTTTTGAGTAAAAGTCTCAAGTTACATCCACGGAAGGTAGACACATTTCAACTTCTTTTATGAACCACCGATGCAGTAATAATCTTGTTTGAAGGACAAACACACACTCACTCCTCATATATTTGCTCTATTCATTTGTTGTATGTAATTAATGTGCAACTTTCCAGCTTGTATGGGTATTTAGTTTCATGCGGACTGTTTATGTGAATAGATTTTTCTGCAACTAATTAAGTAAAATAATTATTGCCTCCATTTGAGCTCTTTAATATGAGATGCAAAAGTAAAAGAAAATTTTGCGTCTCTTTTCATTTTTTCTCTGAAGCCACACAGACACACGAGGACTTGTATTAAAAGAGGAAGCTTTTATAGTTCCTTCGATTAGTTGAGAGATACCTTGGCACTTGCCATTAGAGGAAGTGCTCCCATCAAGTCAAGTACCTTTTTCGTATCTTTCACTTCAATAGGCTCATCACTGCTTCCTTCTTTCGTATAGGCTCCCGACTGAGTGAGACTATACAGGCAATACGCACAGAGTGTAGCTTTGTATGTGTCTGGGTATATGAAAGCCTATAATAATAATAATACTGACCATCGAGATCAGGAGAGAGATCAAATGACAAGACACAAGAAGAAAGAGCGACGCATTGACATCCCAACATGCACTATTAGCTCAAGATTCATTATCATCGAAGAGATGTCCACTCGTCCAAAAAGTCTTTTTCTATCCACTTGCAAAAAATTTCTGTTCCTTCAGCCTCCAGCACTTCCAAAACAACTTTTTTTCTCTCAGGCTTACACACTAATTGGATTCAGATATCACTTATCTATCAATCCTTATCTGGTGGTTACAAATACACACACTCATACATATAAGAGGCTTCAATTGAAGGTTTATGACTTACTCTCCGTTTCTTTACAAACTGCGATACGATCTTTATTATATTGACAGTCACTTAAGATCTAAGATATCCTTAAAGACAAACTCACACTTACAATTTGTGTTTTTGTGCGAAGAATAAAAAGGTGACATCTCTCCGGCATTCCATAAGTTTATTAACTCACATATTATAATGTATAATGTATAGATAACATCTTCAAAGTCATCGCCTGGTATTAAACTTCTACCTTTTGCAATTTCTGCTATAACATTCTCCATAGTCTTGTCACAGGGGAAAACGAACTGAATTTCATGTGCAGTTTATAATAATCTCAAATGCGAAAGAGATGCATACAATGAAGCATTTCCACCTGTGTGAATGCAAAAGTTAAATGAAAAAACTTCACAGAAATAGGAACATTTAGATAAGGTCCATTATTCTAATTTCATCTTTCATTTCCCCTGAATTCCGTGCGGTTATTCTGCGATTTCCATTTCGCTCACCTTGCAATTCATCCATTTCCTATTGTCTCTCAGATTGTAGATAATGACGGACATTGACTGAAACCGAATACAATGGTATAAAGTCCAACACACTCCATAATAATAATAATAAACTGCAGCAGTTCATTCCTTTTGTATTTCCACGTACTCTTCCATTAAGTAAATACACCGTCAATGATAACAACACAAAAGCTTCCGTTACCCTCACGAACTCAACTGACCTTTGTTGCTTCTTCTATCGAATTTAAAAAAGGCCTTTGTACTTTTTTCGCATGTCACATGGTGCAACTGCGACAAAGCTAAATTCTGAATGCGATTCGTAATGTTTTTTTAACTTAATCACTATCATGACTTCATACGAGTCAACTCTCCTTATACGACTGAACATTATCTAAAGAAGAAAAATGCTACAGCGTGTTCTTCTCTAAAACTCCGTTATCCCCCAAAACTCCTAAGAATCTCTTAACTTCGTGTGATATAAATAAGCCGAAAAACTTCCACCCATTTTATCCATCCAACTAACAAACACACAGCCAACAATCTAGTACATACATTCATGTATAAATTCTGCATGCAAAATGGCATTCTATATAAAGTGAAACCACGCGTATGTCTTCTATACTTTCTCTCGCAAATAAAAGATAAGTTGATAGAGCACTGAACATAAGAAATGTTTCACTCAACATATCACAACCATTACACATACTTACATGTAATATAGTATAATTCGTTCTCGCTTTTATTACCAGTTCATCCAAGAATGGCAAAGTGACCTGATAAGTACAAAGACCGTCAGCTAAAATGTAAAAGACAAAAAGATACCCACTACCACCACCACTGCAGAGCATTATCCACAATTCAAAGAGTTCATTTCATCTCTGCTACACATACATAAGCTCTTGTGCTACGATAATGACTCAAGTGAGATGGAACATCACCATGTGGTCTTAATGGTCAAGCTCACTCGTTCTTTACTTCAAATGGCTTGTTTGTCTTCTAAATGAATATTGACCACCAAAGTAGACATACGTATATATACGTATATATATATTTCTGCGAACATCTCCGTGAATCACACAGGTTAATGCTTTCTACCTCCGCATTTATGATCCTAACTATATCTCTCCCATCACATTCAAATTAAACTCGTAAACTGGAAATCTCTATTCTGTTCTCTAACACTCGTCAGCGTCAGCAATACTCTAGAAAATGAGCATCGGTATAAATTTATCACCAATTTCCTGAGAATAGTATCCATTTCAAAACCAATTACTCTCGCCAACCGAGTGTTCAATTCAAACACAAAATGTGAAACCAAACTCAATGCTATCCGTACACTCGGCGCTGTGTCAACCTCCATTTACATCAACGTGATTCTTCTATTATGTAAAAGTCTTTACAAATACTCAAATGGAAATCTGCACACTCGGAGCCTGTCTCCTTTTTCTTCGTCTTGCCATTCCTCCAGTTCAATTATCATCCGTCGAATCTCATTCAAATTGTCAGTGAATGACAAAATTCACATTCCAGACTTTCTACTGGCTCTCATGCAATTTTAATTTAAGAAAAGACACCCAAGAGAGAGAGAGAGAGAGAGAGTTTATTCACAAATTCTAATTTCGCTATCACATTTGAGTTCCCGTACAGTTTTTCAATACAAAGTTACAATCTATCATTCACCAAACACACTCTCGTACTATTCTACACAATCATTTTATTCAGTTGATAATATTCTTTCATTGTTGAATCTCAAGCTCAAGTAATTTTAATTCAGAGTGAATGAGGGAAAGAATCGAGACAGAGTGCGAGGGTGGGGATGAGATAGTTCCACATGAGAGATTCGACTCAAGCCGAGAGGATGGAAGAAAAACGCTCAGGCTACAATAACTACGCTTCAGTATATTGTTACATAATATACAAACTCAGCACACAACTTAATACAATGCGATAATATAAAACGTATTCAGTTGCCTCCATTCCACCAACTCAAATTCACGTTCAGTTGCGGAGGCGAACGGCTTTGCATTTTTTTCAATACTTTTGTATTTTAAAGTATATAACTTAAACTAAAATAGTATAGGGTTGCAACATTGTAATTGCCTCTCGTATAGATATATCCGTCGTATTATGGTAACTTGAACTGTTACAATAATGTTATGCGTGCCTTTAGTTCTGGAGTGGAGAAAATGTTTCGGAATTCGCTTCAGATGTGAGATGAAAGAATTCGAGAGTGAAGAGTATATCTAATTTGCACAATATTTGCTTTTATTCCACTTTCCAGCATCATCTTTTCCACATAAGAGAATTCCACACTTGAGCTACACGCAATTTTTATGCAAACTCATTGAAATTCCATTTCTGAAATGGTTTTTGACTCTTTTCAAGCAGTCAAATCATCCGGAAATGTGTGTACACTTGCCTTGAAGCTTTCAACGTGCCAACTAAATATGAATTTAAATGAATGCACACACTAACTGTTCCTTACATTCATTTCATCCAGTATTTCCAGTCACCCTGTTCATTTCGCTCACGACAATAAGCTACACACACAGTCACCCTACTTCACAGTTACGACATCCACACACGTTACAATATGTGGAATAAATGAATGGTCAGTCGGATACGTCGGATCCGCCGGAATTATGCTAAGTGAGCATTTCATGATTTCATACTTCGGCAACTCCACACGCACAGGAGCCCTCTGCTTTGTTTCCTCAAGTCCTCAACAGAAATATATCTTTCTAGCTGACATTAATCATTCATTAGACTTTATTAAAGTAATCACCACAAACAATTGCTGTCGTTAAAGCAGTTTCCAAAATCTAAATTCCTTTACTGACTTTACGTACAAAGAGAGAGAGAGAGAGAGACAGAGAGAGCCTTCATTTCACAGACTCAATCTCAAAATTCCATTCCCCGAAGTTACTTCATCTCATCTCATTCCAAAATAAAATAAGCCTTCCCACAATTTGCAATTTCAGGTAGGAAAAGGCCAATTGGTTTCACTCGATCTCTCCATTCTCACCAGCCACCACCACCACCACCAGCCTCCAACTTCCACTTTACTGATTCTGATTGCAATCATAAACTTTTGTGCCTTCTACCCGTGCGAATTCCTCTATACGGGCGCATTGTTGTATCGGAGATATAATAACAGTTCTACCTTTCGGATCTCAGCTTTGGTTTTTGCACTGCGGATTTCCCATTTCCAATAACAATAATAATTCGGTGGGTAGACATTTCGTGTCATTAAATCTCTCTTTCTCTGCGAGTATTGCTAAAGTTAAGCTGAATGAGAAAGCATACCATCTCATCTCCACTTTAAAATGGAACCTTTCTCTCCTCTCTCGCTCCAAACCAATTTTGTCCTGAAGAATTTCTATTTGCCATCCAGCTATACATGCACATAATAGACCGATATATTTTGCTATTCTTTCATAGGTTTCACAAGAATGAGGAAAGAAGCATCACACGAAGTTTATTATACAAATAATGCTTTCTATTTCAATCGTATCATAATCATATATAACACGACACACACAATCCTCTCGCCGTTCCCTATAATGTCTAATGCCGTCTCACTTTCACCAAAATGACAGGAATTTAAATGGAACTGTTGGTAAAAACCAGGTCAACTATTGATTGCACTACTAACCTATCCACGTTTTTTATTCTGAATCAATATAGATATTTGAACAAAAGATTCACTGTAACCCTACCTTAATCCTATATCGTATTTATTCATATTAAGCCTAAACCTACTTTGGCCTCTTGATTCTGAAGGGCATATCTAATTAATGAAGTTAATTTCCACGAAAAGACTAGCGTATAGATTACACAAGGCCATAATATTAATTGTGAGTTCAAAGTGCATTTACATATTCCCCATCATCCGTGTATGCATTACTGTCGACTAATTTCCCCGAGTGTACTTCTACAAAAATTAAGAAAGTAACGAGAGATTTTTGTTGTCTTCTTCTTTGTGCTGTTGTCTCCATTCATATGTTCCCCGTTTCTTTGAGTGTGTATATATAGACGACACAAGTAATTTCACTAATTGTTCTGAACGAAATTACAGCCGAATTTAGTGAGACTTAAGCAGACTGTTATGTGTACTGCATTGCATAAGATTCCTCTGGCACTTCCCATCTCCTCAGTTTGCATCATACCATCAAAAATATTAAAAAAGAAATAACAGCTTCTTTTTCGCCTTAACGTCTGACGCTTGTCTATTAAACCACTCTCGTCTCATTTAGCTTAACTTCATGGTTATATTCTCTCTCTCTCATCCCATCGTTAAGTTCCTCACCCTCCAAGCTAACTTGTGTGTGTAATTTTACTATTTTCCCTGCATTTTACATTTTAACTTCATTTACTACATTCCCGTGACTTTTGCGATCCTCTATTTACTCCCCCGCTTTTTCAAATTTAACTACCAACTTCTGAAACTGAACTCTCATTAAATCACGAATTTTCCCGGAACTCCGTCACACTAACTTACAAGTAACAAGTGTCAAACGCATGTCCAACTGTAAAAAGACATTAATGTCATCGTCATTTTAGTGACTGATGAAAAACTCTTCCAAATAACTTAACCAGACGGAGTGCAACTTCAAAAGCCACACAATGAGCACTCTCGATATATACCCAACTCCATACCCACCATTCAGTTGATGTATAATAAAGCAAAGTCATTTTATCAGACTAAAACCTTGCGTATACGTAACTTCGTGTAAGCTGACATGACATGACACATAATGAGTGGATCTGTCAATAGGAAATGTAATCCGGAAAATTAGGAAAAAGCACGAACATTTTCGTTAGTGGGAAGTAGGAAGGAAGGAATGCCTTTAACTTATCTCGCAAAATTCCTATATTGGATTCCTATGTATAGTCAGATATGAACCCTTTGTACTCGCTCACTAAATTAACGTACAGTTTCTAATATTTGACAGAGATAACACTGGACTCTCTCTAGACAAACGAGTAATCATCTTTTCTGTGAGAGCAAACGATCTGAACGCTACTTCGATAGATCTAATTCAATACACCATCTTAAAAATGTATATTTACTAATATAGATTCAGATTCTACAACTCTTTCGAGTCTTAGCATAGAAGACTTTCTTTGAATGAAATGAAACTAGCTGTCAATGAGCCACAAATAAAATCAATAATATCAATACATTGAAGCCCGTCACTCACTTGGACAGTTTTACGAGAAACGTCGAACAATACAAAATGCACTTATATATAATTCTTGTGTACTCCAGGAGCCCAATCCCCGTACACACATAACTATCCAGCCATTCATGACATCCACTCTGTTCCTTCCCAACTGCCAGATGTAACAATTACACGAAAAAAGCAGGTATGTAATTTGAGTTCTCATGAGAAAACAACGGAGTACGAGATTGGAATTTGTAAAACCGAAAAAACTCCTTGAAATCCACTAGAAAAGCCAGTGCGAGTCTCTTGGATCATCATCATCATCATCATTTCCACTGGACCTTTGAGCAGATCTGAGCAACCCTTTCCGTATACTTTGTACTTCCGAACTACAAATTCACTTTCTCCATTCCTTTCCACTAGGCAAACTGACACATCCCAAAAACCAAAGATTCCATCTGCTTTTTTACTTTCTAACATGAAACACCCTTTCGATCTTTTTCATCCTTATCGTCGCGTCCACTACTCTGCTGACTGTATTCCCCGCAGTCAAGCTTCTTCCTTCCAATCTACACACACACACACACATTTCGGTTTCCTCTTTCCTTTTCGGATTTTTTCATAGAAAAACTTCCATCCGGTTTAGATACGCTATGTTACACTCGAAAGTCTCAACTTTGCTCGTGAAGATGAAGAAGGTTACGAGCAGAATTCTATCTACCAGAATGCTTCCCTTCCCTGTATGTGTGTGTATGTATTCCTATCTGTATATTAGGATGCTATTCTTCCACAGAGTAGACCTCACCACTTACATATTAATTGGCTCCTTGTCCCTGTGTGTGTGTTTCCAAGATTCGCAAACCTCCCAAGTAATTTTTTACCTCTTTTCTTTTCTCTAACTACCTTCCTGCATCTTCTAAGAAGTAAGACTTGGATGTAGATCTTCGACCTTACCTTCCTCCTACCGAATGAAATCCATCACAACCTACTTCTTCAGAAACCAAGTCCAGCTAATAATGAATATGATACTTCTACATCTAATGACAAACCTGATAGGCACCAAAACATTTCCTAAAATCAACAATTCCCGTAACAGGTTATTTCCGCAGGAGAAAATAGGAGACTGCGAACGAGGAGGAATACTAGAAACTAAAAAAGCAAACGAGACATGGACAGTAATGACATAAGAAGTCCAGAGTATACCCATGAACAACTAATTTCTCCACTTTCGCCCACACTCCAAAGATAATTCATATAAGAACAACGTGTTTTCGCGAATCGACGATTAGCGAAAGTGTAAGAAAGAGGAAGCTAAAGATGAAAGAACGAACAGACACACACACACTAATAATACTCATTAGGAACATGTACAAGGCACAAAGATATCATTCGGTCTCGTCTCAAGTTTGCTCCAGTTCTCCAAATAAGTCTTCTTGTGTAGTAAGCGTACACTTCTTCTTTAGGCTGCCAGCCAACAAACTTGTTGTTCAGGATATGAATTCCCCATTCCCTTCATCAAGTTGATTGCAATCGGAGAGATCGACTCCCCTTACGCTAGCGTTATATAAAGCATTACACTACCTTCCTAATTCAATTCTCCAATAAGTTAAAATGGGTCTTCTGAATCTATAACCAAATCACGTAGCTATTAATGTATCAATCCTTTGAGACCAATTTCAAAGATTGTTTTCTCGTTGCTCCAAGGCTGAAGTGAAGTGATCTCAAGTCTCATGAGTCAAGTATCGAGGACCACACCACGAACATCTTTCCACTTCTCCTGTCTATGTCTATGCCTACATAATGTTTGTTCACCTACAGATCTTTTAGCGAAAACCCTCTCGTTCTTTTTGTTGATTCCCCTCTGACAAGTCAGTCTGACTTTTATTCCTTCTTTTAACGTCTTTAAAGTTGTGATTGCGGAAGAGCAGTCTTATGTCTTATTGATTAGATTATATACGACCATGCGAGATGTATTTTTCGTCAATATGAAGCCAAAATATACATTAGTGCATAAAATATATCACATTTTCCACTCATATAAAATATAGAGCGGCTTCTATAAGAAAAATCTAGAAATATAATCTTACACATTGAAAGAATTTCTACGTGCCGTGTAAAGGAGCAATTTACTTCTAACTAATCTCCCAATTTGAAATGAATTCCTTTCTTATAACGACCACCCAACTCATTTATGCAAATGAGATCAATTAAACTAAATAGCGAGACATGAAAATATCAAATCTCCTCTTTCTATTCTATGCAATAAACATCTCTCACGTCGTCGTCGTCTTATCTTAAATATATATACCAATTTTTGGATGAAGATGTTTCCGCTTTGAGAATTTACGCATTGTACATTTATACCATATAGTTTAGTAGGTTTGTGATAGTCTTCGTCCCTTGTGATGCATATTTACCAACTCACACATGATTTTTACACAGTTTAAACTGACGTAACTAATAATTCTTCATCTTTGGGAAATCTTCTAAATGCTACACACACACAATTTCGTAATTTAAGAACGACAGAACGATAACCCTTGAGAACTTTTACCTCTACAATTAGTAAACTCATATCTACACACACAACTTTAGAGCAATTACTGTTACGCAACTATTATTGTGTGTTATTTATATCAACTCAGGTAGTAGATAATTATACCTTGGCATTCACTTTCGGCAGGTCCTGTTTGTATGTGAGAAAGTCCTCCCTACTAAAACTAAACGTGGGCAGTCAAACAGTAGTAATTAGATTAGTATCGTGAGAATATAAATAAACTCACTCTTCCGTTGAATTTATAACTCGCTACGCAAACACAAAGTTAAAATACAAATCAAAGCTAGTTGTTACACGACGACTTAAGACTTGACAAGACTATGTTATTGTGTACCCCTTTCTTTTCAAACCATTTAAATTCATGACACCCACACGCACAGTTTATTTCTGACCAGTTCTTGACTGCACAAAATCTACAACAAAGCTATTAGTGCCTCAAAGGTGGTCATTACTAAACAAGTTCATCATTCATCCGGTCTTTCTCCTTATCAAATAAACTATACAGTCTCTCCATCATCAGAAATATCGCCCACCCTAACAATATTTGTGACCGCATTTGTTGCCTTCTCTCTCTCTCTGGAGAAGGTGCATGGAAGTATAAAAGTATAAATGTAGCGTGAGGTTAATTTGATTTCAAAAGCTACTCAAATACTATTACTCAGCTACTCAGCTGAGTTACTCAGCTAATAATTTGATTTCATAGTTCTGCCATCATTTGATTATTTTCATTAACTGCCAAGTCTCGACAACATTGCACAATGGAGATGAGTTAAACACACAATATAATAATAACAAACAAGATTACTCGTCATAGTCGCATGAATAATGACCTCCCTTTGTTATTATTTCCTAGCATTAGAATGAGACCCATCCGTGTATATATATTCCTGCCCTGCGTGTATTCGAACCAATTATATTTATAAGTAATTCGATTCAAAAAGACTTCATCTCTCGTTCATTAAGTCCTCCGCAGGGTTATTATAGCGATTCATCAATGTACCCAAACCATATACACTTACTTCAACTTCCCATACAGAATGCTGCTGGTGTTTGTGCATGATGATCATTGCAGACCTCACTTTAACGAAATAAATAATGAACTAGCTTTTATTGACTCCTCATTATGTTCAATATATCAAGCCAGCCAGTGCGATGAGTACAGACATCAAAGATGACAAGTGAAGGAGAAGAATTGGATGCTTCATAACTCACAATCTCCAAAAACCAAGTCAGCTTACCTGGAAAACCAAAAAACACACAAGAGTTAATTTAGATTGACCTAAAGCTTAACAAATTCAAGTATACACTCGTCGTTGCTGCATCTCTCCTACATTGGCAATATTCGTCTTCGCCTTTCTGGTTAGTTTTGTGGTAGAGACCAAAGTTCACCCATATTTGTCTTTAAACTCTCGGCTAATTACCATTTAGTATGAGTTCTTTTTGCCTTTCGCTGATTCAAGAAACTCATTAAACTCTGAAACTACTAGCAGATTTCCGTCTAATTACGCTCATTGTTGTAACGGTTCATCACAAAATACTCAACACACACACACACACGGAACGAATGCAATATTTTTTTCCACAAAACTCAACATTTCACCAACCTTCTTTCTCATCTTCAAACTCGGTAAATGTTGAATGTAGGTAAACTACACAAAAAACTTAACACTTCATATTATCTCTTGTTAAAGTGCACCAGTTTCTCGATGTAAACGCATGTCTTCTAATTATTTTTTATATCCCCGTATATTCCACTATTTCAACAGACGCCTACTTAATGTTCCTTCATTTGACGATCTTCATTTTACACGTCTCGAAATTGCAAGGGAACTTGGCACTCTTGGTTTACTCATATTCATCCACAGGCACAAATAACTGTCGTCATTAATTCGAAGATTAGCTTCCTACGAACGAACGATAATGGAAGAATCCCATCAACCAACATTCGTCGTAGCATGTTCCTTTTTTACCCCTTTTGTTTGTGCAAAATCAGAAACTAGATTAACACGCAGATCAAGTCTACATTATTTCCTCAAACTAAAAACTGTTGTTTCAAAACTAGTCCACATTTGTTTTTACTCTCTTTTCACATTGAGAAAGGAGATTATTATTATTCTGACATGTTTGTGAAATTGTGAATGAATCATGATCAATAAATTCCTGACATTTCATTAAATATTTTAAGATCTTCTTGAAGATTACTGGATTCATATTTTCTGTGTGCTTTGTATGAGTTTCATTCATGAGTATGCAGTGTTGTTCCCTTCAAGAATCGAGACAAGTGAGATTGCACGTGAAATACAACCTGTGATTACCACTGCTGTTGAGTCGTTGACTGACTGAGTAGTCTTTAAGTAAAGTAAGGCGCATTGGAAGAAAGCTTTCATTACAATAATTGAAGGGAAAAACGTGATTCTGAATTTTTCATCACGACGTTCCTATAATAAACATATACACATGAGCTATCAGACTGCATATTAATGTACCTATGTGTAGGT
>Ga0194135_10002102_pt1 | contig 12043 bp, 9 predicted proteins | sample LitLau_LLRF_2013_FD_134024 | JGI IMG/M metagenome (GOLD analysis project Ga0194135, IMG submission 134024) | Freshwater sediment microbial communities in response to fracking from North America - Little Laurel Run_MetaG_LLRF_2013 (version 2) | ecosystem: Environmental > Aquatic > Freshwater >... | reverse complement strand
TGGTGGTGGTGATGGTGGGGATGATGCCCGGGCCTCTTGTATCGTTTTCTCCGTCGTAGAAATGATCCATTGTCAAACATGTCCTCGGCCATGGGATCCAGGGTCCAGTAATTCCCTTTCCCCGGATTCCCGGGCTCACGCGGGATTTTAATGAAGCAGTCATTTAAACTAAGATTGTGACGAATGGAGTTTTGCCAAGCCGGGAACTTATCTCGGTAGTAGGGGAAACGAGTCATGATGAAGTCACAAATACCTGAGAGGGTCAATTTCTTGTGGGGTGACTGGAGGATGGACATTGTAATGAGGGCAATGTAAGAGTACGGAGGTTTCACCATGGAATTATTCCCGCAACTACTCTTCTTCCCAGTGCTACTCTCAACTGAGCCGCCCAAGTTGAGTGGCGTTGCTGGAGAAAGTCGTTCCAGGTCATCTTTGGATTGGTGGGATTCTGGGGAAGAGGAAGGGTCATTTCCCGAGTGGAGGCGACGGTGGTGGTGGGATGGGGCTAGAGAAAGGGACAGCGGGACGTCATGAGTCCGCAAAATTTCATCGCCTTCTTCACCGTCTGCAAAACAAACGGATTTCATCAAATTTCAAAAAAATTTTAATTGAGCATTTTTTTAATCAAAAATTCCACTTTGAAAAAAAAATGCAAGTTGAACTGAAACTGAGTAAATCCCTCGTCTGTTAACGAAATATTGAAACAAAAAAGTCCTTATATTCATACGGAAACAGTTTGACTGAATTCTAAACTTTGAGTAGGTAGCGGATAATTTTTGACTGATTTTGATCATCAAACTCACCTGAGTGTCTGGTGGAGACATGGACCATGTCATCATCGGACTCTACATTGATATCCGAGTCTGAGTCATCCACTAAATGAGATCCCCTTAAATCCAATGGGCTATAACCATGCTCACACTTTTCAATCACGGACGAGTACATGATTCCAAATTTTACTATAAAAAATTTACTCTTCAATTTGTCAAACTCTTTCAGTTCCCAAATTTTCTCACTTGGTAAATTTCTTGGCGTAAACTTTCACCTCGCAGAGCAGGTTTCGAGTCCCCAAACGGTCAATTTTAAAATGCGTGAGGGCGTACGTGCCTTTGTAGTCACCCGATCCCTATCACTTGGAGATGAGTACTGCGGAAGAGTCCGAGTTTTGATTTTGATTTGATCCGTGGAAACGGGAGTGATGAGAATCGTTGTTCAGGAGTTCACCATCTGGGATCTCTGGGTTTCAGCGTGTGAGCGGAAGGGAAATAATATTGTGATTCCCCTCCGTGTCTTGTTCCATGGTTTTTGTTCCATTTACTTTCCCCAATGGGGAGAGACTCCTGCCGACGTTCCCTATTGGCTGGGCCGGGTCCAAAGGGGGTTGGATTAAAGGAAACGTCGAGACCACCTTCCTCCACAAGCCAATTTCAATTTCAAATGTGTGGAAACAGGATGAAAACAAGACTTTTAGCTCAACTGACTCCGTTGGGATCGGGAAATGTTTGCATTCCTTGTCCTCACCAATTCCGAACCTTTAAATTAAGAAGATTAAAATCTCCATTTTCAGATAACCCCTGCTAGGTTACTGGTTTTCAAACAGGAAGTAGAGGATGAAAAACTGTTTCTAAATACGTGACATTTTCCATCATTTCAAGAATATTATTATTTTGAGTTGAGAAGTTTGGGCAAAGGCTACACGGGAAACCAAAATGAAGCTGTCTGCTGGGATTCTCTGGATTTCTGACGGAGATGTCAAGGAGGAGTTAACATGTAAAAACAAATGCAACCAGCGCGTGTGTGTGTGCCTGCGTGTTTTTGTAACATTTTTCTGATTTACGCAGCTCCACACGTTGTATATATCATCATATCGGGGTCTTTAATTGATATTCCAGTTGTGGGGATGGATGTTAGGTCACTTGAGACATCCTCACACGTGCATCTCATGTCAGGGAAAACCTACAAAATTTTGACATTTCAAATGCATTTAACATGCAAGATTAGGAGCTACTGCATTTTTCATCAACTTTTATAAATATTTTGGTAAGAAAATGATTATTGGTTGAAAAGAATTCCTCATCACTGCTTTACAAATTATACAGAAAAATGTTAGGATAAAATGGTAGACAGTATATCACTACAAAAGCGGGAAATTTGAAAATGGAAGGTGTCGGAGTTGGGAGTAAAGACCAAAATCAATTTGGCGCTTAAATTGAAACTGAGCTACAAATATATATACGTAATAGACTCCCGAGCCTGGGTTCTCCCGCTCCTTGGGATTTTGTGATTGGATTAAAGTGTCGACGACGCCATTCTCCTCCTTGGTGAAAAATAAAATTGACATTTCCCACTTTCCCTTTCCTTTGTCTTCAAGTGGAAGTTAATCAACCTTTATCTCTTTTTCTCTTTGCTACAAGAAGCGTCTGGTGAAGGGTGGTTGAGCCAAAACATTTTCAATCCCAAAAGAACTCCATTACTCTTCTCTTCTAAATTGAATCCAATACTTTAGCGTCTTAATTTAGAAACGCCAAACTCAAATCTACGCGGGTAGAAAAAATGGTCTCGCAAGCCCTTTGTATTTTTTCATTTTTTCGGCCTCTGAAGATGTCGTCCCAGAAACACGGAGAATGTATATACGCGGAAAGACACCATTTTGATAGCAAATGAAATACCGCCCAAAGAATCCTCAAAAGACCAAAAACAAACGAGCATTCCAGAGAGCATCGATTTCCTACTTTCACCAAGACCAAGACAAAAAATATTTTTCTTTTCTCTGTGCATATGGCGACTGGCAAATGACGAGGAAAGGAAATGAAATTCAGATGAAGAAAGTCTAGAATCGCTCAAATTCCTTCATGCCCAGCAAGCAGAATGGGATTCCTCAAGGAGCGCCTTCTCTCAATTTCTAGCCATGAAAACGTGACAAGGGAAATTTGTCATCAAATAAAAATATTATTATTTCCTTTATATTCCTTTCTTCTTCTTTTGCCGAGTCCTTTTCCCCATATCCAGCAAACTTTCTTCATAACAAACTTTCGTTTCACCTCACTAATTCAAATGTGAGGAGTGTAGTTGGGAAATGAGTTTTTGAATGGCTTTGGGATACTTTTGATTTGTTTTGAACAATATTACCCCCTGAGCCATAATCCTCAAAATATTGAGTTCTATGCCGAAATCCGCCTGCCTGCCTCGCCTATGTTCAAGTTAAAGGTCCTTGACCAACTGTTACGACCAAAACATGACACGTGTGTAGATCCCTTGTCCCCAAACCCTAAAAAATCTGCGGGAGTTTTAAACAAGTGGTCACGTCATGGAGCCTTGGATTAAGCCTTCAATATATTACGGACCCGACGGGACGGATGTGTGGCTCTGAAGTGGTTGTATGATTAAGAAAGAAAGGAGAGGCGATTAGTAGCAGTCAAGTAAAGGGTCCACTTGAAACTACCCGCCTTGTTTGTACTCACTGCGCTCCTCATTTCTCCTTGACGTGCCCTCTACTCGGCTCGCATCTCACTGAGCACTCCAACTGCCCTCCGACTCACTCTACCCCACCCCAACTGTTCCCATATCCGGAACTCGTAATTTTGCTTTAATAAATTCGTTAAACGTTGAGATCGGAAAATTGAATTTAGGCGGGCCGGAATCCAAATTCAGGGTTTGAGGGATGCTAAACTCAATTCCCTTCACGTCAGCAACTTTTGAAGGAGAGAAAGTGGAATTCCTCCTCGTACGTCGTCATTCTACGCAGATCCCTTTTCCTGTGGAGATGGACTTAAAGTTTCCCTTTCATCTCCTCTCTTCCTCCATCGTCGTCGTCATCTCTCGAGTCCGGAGTCGTCGAGTCACTAAAAGTCTCAAATGTAAGCATTATTCCGATCTCAACGCAAACACTTTACTTTGCATGAGGAATGAGGATTCCTTTCCTTCCTTCCTTTCTCTCTTCTCTCTTTCTCTTGAGGGAGATTGAATTAAATTCCCTAGTTTGACTTCTAGCTCACTGAGCTGAGAATGGATGGAAGTTTTATAGTACATTTCTATTAGAATTAGTCTCGTTATAGCACCACATTTCCCTACTCTGTATATATCCCGTCCTGAGTATAATGTGATCAAGGGGAAAACAAGGTTCCCTTCACGCTCAAAATCATCTTAATATCATCAGAGCCCGGAATATCCCATCCTCATCTCAAAAAAACTATTATTGAAATCAAGGAAAATTTTATTCCAAGTTCTGGAAAACAAAGGGAAAAGAACAATAATTAGGGAAGGAGGAACTAATCATCCTCTTCATCACGGAGAAAAGTTTCCAAGGAGAAAGAAAAACTATTTGTCTAATTTTCTCCCATTCCCAGCTCTCAATTCTTTCCTTTTGCATCTCAAATTTTTGAGACGCGTTCTGTTTCCGAAGAAAACAAAAGTTTCCTTATTAAAAAGTTTTAAGAAAAAAGAAGCGGAAAATCACTGGTTGAGATAATAATAAAAAATTATTGCGCTGGACACAAAAATCTAAAACAAGCATTTGAGAATGCATGTTCCGTAATAAACTTTTCAGTTGTTGAACTGAAAGGCGGACTTAAACAAACTGCGTTCTCATATTGATAAAAATCGGGGGAAAGTACACGCCACCACCACCAACCACTCGAGTGCGTACCCGTCGGAGAGAGGATAAAAGAAACATTTTCCGTTACACTAGGTTTGGTTCCTGATTGTGAGTATTATTGCGTTCCTTTATTTAATGAGGATTTGAGTATGGTGTGAGAATTGTCCCCTTTGGTGAAAACATTTTCATCATCAACAGACAGCAAGGAGGACAAGTCTCATCATCTCTACGCTCTGTTTTGGAACCAATTCAGAGTGTGTGGGTAGGAAGTTCGAGTAGAATCAAATGAAAATTTTATTGTCTCTCCCTCTGCGTGTGTATGCATCTACTTTCACGAAACGACTCAAAGATCAAACGTGCTGGGCTCACTTGGGCATGAAATCAGGCCGAGTGAAATGTAAATAAAGTGAAAATGTTTACCACTCCCCAACTAAACAAGGAGACAGGAGCTCGGTGAGGCTGGGAAGGAGAATGAAAAATGTGATTGAAATTTTGTAAAGAAAATAAGGATTCACTATTTTATTGAAAACCGGAGGAGGTAGAATTCCTCTGGAATATTTGACACGCTTCAAGCCACTCCTCGTCAGAATCAATTCAAGTGGTAAAGTAAATATTGATTTGGTAAGCAACAAACATCTTCGTCAGCAAGCATCAATTTTGCAATTGTATTGAAATGTGATGATGATGATATACTTATGAATATGATTAAAAAGGTAGTGGAGCGGCGCAGGCGTGAGAACGGAATCCGTTCCAAAATCCTGGAACCGGAAAATAACCTCTATATACTTGAGACAATGATCCAAGTCTCGGATTTGGGTTTTATTTTATTTTGTTAAGGGATATAGAACGCTGAAACTAAAAATATTTGATAGGTTTTAAATCTAAAAGGTAAACAAGGGTAACATTTCGTGTATACGGATTTTTATATTGATAACTTTGAAGGGCTCTCATTTTTGTTGGATTTTAGAGTTGATAAGGAACAAAATTCAAGGGGTTTTATTCAAAAAGTACCAAAACGTTGCCCTGTCCGTGGTTTCCAATGCGTATGCTTTTCGGATTAACGAGACCAATGAGGAGAAATTTTGGGGATGGTTTGGTTGTTAAACTCGAACAAAATGGAAATAAGGATTTTTTTTTAATTTCTCATACATTGTCTAATATCAAATCTCTTAAGAAATGATACAACTCCAAGTGCAAATTTATTCAGTAAAGGAAACCAATTACGTTCAATGATTTGCCAAGTTGAATAGAACTTAGGTGAATTTTTTTTCCAATTAACTATTATGCTAATGGAAGAGCTGCCGGTTAGTAGGACAATGGAGGTTAATTACAATTAAGAAAGTGTTATACTTATGAATAAAATCCTAGCTAAAGTTCAGGTTCACGTTTTTTAAATTTAGTTTTCGCCAAATTTGTTGCCAGTTGCCGCATTGGAAGTTAAATTTTGATTGCAAAATCCATAATTATATTTCCCAAGCGTGCGTATTGTACAGTTGTGAATTGTGAAGTAGCGGGGTCCTTCTAAAAACCGTGTTACCAAACAAACCCCCATGAATCAGGATTCATGAATAAGGAGGTTGAGAACAAAGGGGAGCTTGTGTAGTTTTGAATCCAACCTTTTTCCGAAAAGTGTTTAAACGAGACTCTCTCCTCTTTTGAATTTTGTGATTGACAAAGTAGAGCTCATTTTTTCCCAACCGTTTTTATTTGGAGCTTATAGATTTGTTGGAGAAGATTAGAAGTACATTATTCTTATTATTAGTATGGGTTCTCTCACAGTTTAACAAATGGGAGCAACTGGGTGCTAAACTAAATGTTATAAGAACAGAAACCCCCTTCAGATCCAAATCAACAAAAGGAATTGAACCAACTCTTCTCTACTCACGCAGCCTCTCTCTCTCTCTCTCTCTTTCAGTTTAGTTTTGGCTGAATATTTATTTGTTTATCTCAAGCTGATTCCATCTGACATATTGCTTATTATGGCTTAGAAGGGAAGGATTAAAAATCAGGATAAATCCAGGAAGCAAATAAAAACGGACTCAGGGCTTACCAACCATGAGGACTTTCTCTCCTCCCATTCTCAACGTTTTTTAATCGAAACGGATTAAATTTTATTTATTAGAACTACAAAAGTGGACCACGTGCTAATTTGGAATGTGCCCTTTATATCTAAACCGAAACTTAAGTTTCCTCACACGTCCCCTCTAGAGAAACGAATCCCAGAGCCTCCTCCAGAAATTTCCTTTTCTTCTCCAAATTTCTTAATGACAAAAAGCATATAAGCACAGAAAAGTTAATAATATAAAGTAAATGCGGGTTCTCATCGGCTGCAAATAAAAATTGAACACGGAAATAGTTTAAAAATAGTATTTTAAAAATTACATCTTTTCAGTTGAATTACTCAATTCTGTGTTTAAAAAAAGATATAGAATGCGTTTGGGTAAAAAACTCAAACTTTGTAGGAGGATTTAAGGTTTCCGGACGATTTAACCAAAACGATTTCTTGATTTATAGTATTTTAGTTCCAATATAACAATACAGAGTATAAAACCGCCAATTTAAGCCTCCGCCTTCCCTATGGCTTGTTTGTATTCTCTTGTAAAGATTAGTGAGCTGTACAACTGAATTTTCCAAGTATATTGTGGGTGGGGTTGGTGGGTCGTCGGTCAACTTTGGCCTGACAGGGGCCTCTGCAAAGGCACAATGAAAGCAATAAAGGTCTTGGGTAAATAGAAACTTAAATCGCTCCGTTGGACTCTATTTTCAACTTCATTTAAAACTTTGGTAAACCTCAAAATCCTACTTAATCCCGCCTCAATTTCCTTGGAAGAAGAAATTTCTCAGCCTTTTCCAAATCTAACGTTGGAACTGCGCTTATCTCAAGTCCATAGAAACTACAGAGGCTATAAAGTAAAATATAACTTTAAGGTTTACTGTAGTGATATAGTTGCAATCCAAATTAAAAACGGCAAGCACGACATGGAATATGAAGTATTTTAATAAAATTCGTAATTTATTAATATTGGCAATGCCTAATTTAGTCCTAGAGATGAATTAAAAGTATACCAGGAGGGGACCGAGTCCTTAGGATGTGTAGAAGGAAAGGGTCTTATGCCAACATTTAGGTAGACGAAAGGTACTTGGTGTGGATTATTAATCAGGTACAATAGGGAACTTTGGCCAGGAGTCCCCTTCAGGAAGCCTCCAAGCTCTACCTTTGAAAGTTTTGTTATTCATAAGGCTCGAAATGAATGGAGAATCAAATGTTGGGTTGTGTGAGTGCATTATGGGGGGACTCTGTCGACGAATGATTTTCCATCAACATCAAATCCGCCGCGCCTTCCCTCCTTTTCAATTTTACCGACTTTGGGTTCTCGTTTTCCGTTTGTTGAAAACTTGTCTCATCAAACCTCTCCCTCATCATCCTCCCCATCTTCATCCCTCAACTCATACGCTAAATTAGACTTGAATGGTAGTAATACACTACTTAATTTACGTTGGAGGACTACAGAAATCTCCTCGCCCATGTAATGTAATTGTAATCGACTCTCCAATTTATATTTAAAGGTTCCTCCTTCCCAAATTTACAGACCAAGCGGAATATTATACGTATACGATCTGAGATTCACTTTTCATACACACACGTGACCCGCAGACGGGTTTGCTGGAGGTAATATTATTATAATTATTCCATCTCATTCAGGCGTAGCTGAAACAAAGCCGAGCGCAAGTTCGGCAAGAACCCCGTGATAAAAACAATGTATTTTGAAACTTGAGGCAAATCCAAACTTTTTGATGAACAATGAGCGTGTACGACCCTTCGCTCCAAGATGAGGGCTATAAATTGAGCCATGTCTGAGATTCCATTGAAATGAGTCATAAAGTGACACTTTGAGGGTGTGAAGAAACTCACACTCCTCAACTTGGGCCACTGGTGCCTTTGAGTTCAATGTAATTTATGTTTGGAATTTCGTTACCCGCTTCTACCCGGAAAAGCGTGTATACCAGCAGGAGAGTAGGGCCCCTTTGAGAGATAATCCCCAGACCCGGTTTTATTAATAAGGGTTCAAACATTCATTCCCTACGCCTCTCTCAGGCTGCGCCCGAATTCAACCGAAAGCTTACTTTCTCCACATATCCCCCTTTTTTATTCGTCCCAGTAGCCCTTACACAGACAGTAGTCCAACTTTGGGATCGAGGCGAGCCCCTACCGTCCTCCTCTACTGAAAATAATAAGAATTATAAGAATTGATCCTTCATTATGCGCAACAATGCCAGTAAAGACTGTCTTATAAGGTTTATTCTCACTCAACTTACTTTAACACATCTGCCATCCTCTGCTCGAAAGAAAGGCTTAGGAAAAGTTACATTTTCCCTCCATTCTGCCTGACTCCTCTCCATGGACGCACCCCAGCCGATTTAGGTTTGGGACGAATTGATCTCTCCTATTTCTGATGGATTTATGAGGCTCGGGAGGGAGCATTTGAATAATGAGTGAAAATAATGTGGTTAAGCCGTGCCCAAATGATGAAGTGGGAGGCTTAAAATCTTTACCGACGGAATCAAATCAATTAGTTCTAGGGATTTCCTCGGTAGTTGGTTGGATGGAGGCAAAGGGGAAACGTTCCTGGTCGTGGGCCTTATTTTCAATATAGAAGTTAGGATTCATCCTGAAGTTCTAGTCTCTTTTTCCGCACTCCCGCTCCTCCGGAGCCCCACGTTAACTTTCTCTCGCACAAGAATTGGGAGCCAAAAGTCAACTCAACCTTCCTTTCCCTGTCCCCCATGAAAAGGATCCAAAATCTAATAAAACCATTAAGTTTAATGATGTTGACAGGGGAAGAGAGGAAGGATTCAATTGTGGTGGGCATAAGGAGTAAGTGAGGGACTAACGACGGATACTTTCCACACTGTTTGACCATACTGTGACCACCCAGGAATCAAATTGGTTCGAGCATGGACAATAAAACTAATGACCATCAAAGCCACTGGTCATTTTTCAACGGAGACGTCTGGGACGCCAATAATCGGGGAGGCGGATTATTACAGATTTGCCACACTTTCCATTTATAAATCCTCCGCATGATTTATGACATTTCCGGATTTCCAAAAATATTCAACCGTTTTGATAACTCGAACAATTAATTTTGTCCTACTCTGAGTTTCCGCGTACGCGTGTACATTTTTCAAATATTTCGCTACACGCAAAACACTTTGTATAAATAAGCTGACAATGTTTATGCCGTTGTAAATTCGTAGGAGAAGAAATATATAAGGAAAATTAGAAGAATACCTAGGAAAGGATTTACCACATCCAAAAAGAATTTTATCACCTCACCTTCTTCGGTGACCCCAAGAGAATTTTTCCCCAAAGTTCAAAATGTGACAAAGGAAGGCATGCGTTGTGCCGATAATTTAATAAACTCAACTGAAGCTTAAACTAACAATAGGCCCTCTATGACAAAATATTTCTGCCGAGCCGAAATATCAATGAAGGAAGGAAAGGGAGCAAGCGTCTAAGATTCCTTGGATTCTACACGAGCGAGCTGAAGAGATGATGCCATGGGGAATGAATTGTCCAACACGGACTGCTACTTTCCAAGTCCATTGTCAAGTCAAGTCAAGTCAAGGATGGCTGAGAATAATAAAGTGGATTGGGGAAGAATAAAAGGGAGGGATGGAGAAGGAGGGAATGGGAAGTGTCTAACAACTAAATCCCTCCAATTTAATCTTGGGTAAGAGGAGGAAACGAGGTGAAATTTAATAAAAGCCCTATCACTTTGGAGTGAATAACGAGAGATAAAAATACAAGATCAAATTACAGTAAAGAAAGGGAGAGAGAAAGTGATTCCCCTCTTTTCCTTTCAATAAACATATTCCATGGAGAAGAGAAATGTCCACATCCCTTCCTTCTTCACTACCAGTTGTCTCTTTTTTGTACAACTTTATTCTCAAGTTGATGTCATTTATAGTCAGAAGAGGGGAAAGTGAGTTAGAGACAAAATGGAAACTCAAATTGATCCTCCTCGCAATCACTCCACTTCGCCTCCTTTTTAATACTTGACTAGATTTAACAAGTTCAGGAGACAGTGGCAATCGGCAGAGAAATATATTTTTGACACAAATTTGATTTTGTTCTCAGGATCTTATTTTATATACCTTGATTCAGTCTTGTTTTCAACAAAAAAAATGTCAGCCAAACGGGATTTTTCGGATTCTCGGTTAAATTCAATAACCATATTTCCTAAAGTTTTATTTATAACAATTTTTCATTTCCTTCTCAGTTTATGAATACTTTCCTCAGTAATATCTTCTTTCCGTTTAACTTAATGGATACAGAATTTTTCACGCAACTATAAAATAACAAGCCCACCACACCACAGCATATTTGTTAAAATGGGCTTGCTAGAAAAACTCTCTAATGAGATGAAATCAGCAAAATATCAGTTATGGCAGAATTTCTAATCGTTAGGTCAGCGATGCAGCGTCAGGTCAACATCTGACCTTAGCCTACAAAGTAAGTTTTGTAAATGGGTGCGGGGAGGGGAGGATCGTCGTATTTGCCACGTTACTCGTGAATGAAAATTCTCAGAAGCTTTTGAATAAAAAGGAGAGATAGCGTGAGAAAGGGAAAGGAAGAGTGAGACATTTAAAACAAAAAGGGAATAGGGAAGTTCCTTGGGGCTATTGACTAACTTTCTTCCAAAATGACACTTTGAACATCCGATTGTCATTCCTCATGTCAATGCAATATAAATTGCAAGAGATTTCTGAAACGGAGTTTGACTCGCCTCCAGTCATTTCCTGAGAGACGACGACTAACACAATCCAGAATTCAAAGTTTATTAGCAGGCAGAAACAGGGAATGGAAAGACCCAGAGGAGGAGATTATTATATTGTCTTTGTCACTCTTACTTTCCTCTTCCAACTTTGTCATTTGATGGAAGGAACGGAGAAGTGAAATTACTTTCCCCTGAAACAAATAAATACATAACACACACGACATGTTCCTAGAATGTCCCATTTGATTAAGTTCCAGCCTCTTTTGTTCTCTCTCTCCAGACGGAATTGAGGTAAACAAATATCCCCACTTTAATGACAATATTATTCAGCCAATGGAAAATTCCTTCTTTTACTCCACAAAAATCCGATTCGGTTGAAATCAAATGCTGCAAGGAAGTTTGGGAGCGCTTGAAGCAGATTATATGAGATTTGTTTTTCGTTTAAATACATTTTAAATTCAATTCAATGGATTAGGGTGTGTGGGGAAATTTTTCGTTTATATTTTTATTTTGCCCCACTTAACATTATGTTGTAAAATTCCCGGTGGGGTTTGGGACATTATATTTCCCAAGTGGTGGTGGTGAACATGATTTCAAGTGTCACTTGAATCAAAAACTTGTTTTCATTTATACAATGGAGGAGAACTCGGGCACTCCTTGGGTTCGG
>Ga0194135_10002101_pt1 | contig 12045 bp, 14 predicted proteins | sample LitLau_LLRF_2013_FD_134024 | JGI IMG/M metagenome (GOLD analysis project Ga0194135, IMG submission 134024) | Freshwater sediment microbial communities in response to fracking from North America - Little Laurel Run_MetaG_LLRF_2013 (version 2) | ecosystem: Environmental > Aquatic > Freshwater >... | reverse complement strand
TTTATTAGGGATTTATTGGGGATTTATTGGGGATTTATTGGGGATTTATTGGGGATTTTTGGGAATTTTTTGGGAATTTGTTGGGGATTGGTTGGGGATTTATTGGGGATTTATGGGGGATTTTTTGGGAATTTATTGGGGATTTTGTGGGGATTTATTGGGGATTTTTGGGAATTTTTTGGGAACTTTTCTATTTCTCAAAAAGCATAAAATAAAATTTTAAGTCAGATATATTTTGGTTTTTTGCAAATTTTTGTCGATCCATGTATGTCAAGCATGAATTTTCTACTGGGAAAACTTTTGTCTCTGCGGCCACCTCTTCTGTGATGCAGAAAACAAAGAAGAGATTTTCGCAAGATAGTGTACCGTGTGGATTTACACATCAGTCTATCACTCATTCTTACAACTCTGAAATGTCTGAAGTAAAATGCTTCATCATTATTGACACATGTATGTGTTGCATCATTAGTAGATTTGTTGGTATTATAAGCAAATGACAATTAAGGTAGTAAATTACCATAAAATCCCAATTAATGATTTTCAGTCAACCTATCACACAGACACACACAGTAAGCAAAGAGAGCTAGAGTTTTGACGCAGTCTTAACAAGGCATTAAACTTTGTCCGGGTGTAATAATACGGAACAACCTATGAAAACTTTGTTGCTCCAAATTGTTACGGGGTTTCGGGTATCCGAACTTCCAGCATTTCCCGGACAGCATTAAAGCGGTGGTAGTGAATACCTGACAAGGCAACTATCAAGGTAAAAAAGCTTCCTATATATCCCATCAGTCGATCCATCGTCTCCCCATCAAACATTTATGTCTTTCTCCTGTCCTGGGTTCTGGTAGACTCCTGGCCGTGTGTGGGATATAGAATCATAGAATAGTTCCATCAGTCCGTGTTCAACTTCTTTGCCAGAAACTAGCTCATAATATATAGCGTTCTCATATGATTCACAAGCGTGTGACAAGCTTGCTTCCAATCTTTTAAACTAAAGCGCACCTGATATCAGACAATTTTTTAAAGGGAGTTTTGATATAAGTTTAGTTTTAAGAGTGTAACAATTGCCAAAACACAATGAGGAGAAGTAGGATATCATGATTTCGGATTGATAAGTAGATTTTCATGGAAGATAGCAACGCATCTAACCGTTGACACAACGTGTATATAGCTTCAGTTAAGTCTTTCAGATATTTGAGACGGTATGTCCCATGAATTTCAAGATGGACATACAAGCAGTGATAGTAATGGTACTAAAAGTGAAAGTAACTTTCCTACCCTGTACTACGTGAATTTCATAAAGACTAAAGAGCAAGAACTTATCAGAGACTTGCGAAAAGAGATACAAAAATTAAGACATGAAAACTCGGGTGAGTAATGTATTATTGTCGCATTGTTTGACTTCCTTGAAATATTCTGAGCACATTCCTCACAAATATTTTTCCTTTTTACTTATTCTTAGATCTCAAATTCCAATTGTACGTTGCACCGGCGGTTGAGTTGGAACGCAATATTACCATATGCAGCTCGTGTTCAGGCTCCTTGGACAATCGGAGATATCCTTCGGCAGAGGTTGGCATGAGTTTACTTTTTCCACCAGAGTTTACTTGTTCTTATGCTTTGATAATGCATTACTTTTTTAAAGATTCGTGAACACTCAAGCTCCGGCAAATCGAAGAAGGAAAAGAAAAGCGAGTATCAGGTCGTAATGAAAGTATCCAAGAAAGAAGACGCATCCGAATTAAAAAGCAAGCAAGAGATCTTAAGACTAGAAAACGAACTGGAATCAGCAAGGAAGCTTATCGATGACTTGAAATGGATTCAAATTCATTGCGATAGCAAAATGCACGTTCAAGAGCTTAAGTTGGAAGAGCTACAGGTAATGTTTTTACATTAACTACATAAATTTTCGTTCGAAACATTCAAACAACTATTCATTAACCTTGTAAGCTAGCTGCCTGGTGGTTAGAAAATATGACGTGAGCCTTTTTCGGTGTTTGTGGTAATTACAATCGAGCTTGCATGCAATATTGTTTAATAAATCATTCAACCTTCGATCAATCACTCAATGGCTCAATCAAGGCTAAAAGTATGAAAGTCTTCTTGAGTATTTTTCAATTAACATTTATGTGTCAAGGTTTACGTCCTTAAAATTTCATGACAGATGGGTAAAACCTTTGTCTTAAATAATGATATATAACCAAATTGGTAGAAAAACTATTCATCAGCTAAAAGCACAAAGACGAAAACAATTTTAGCAGTGGTATGATAGAAACGAATAATTGGGGAACCGATCATCTACCTATTTTAATGCAACGACCACTTAAAGTTAGAAAGAAGAGTGTAGCATGAAGAACTTTATAGGGACATACAATAAATATACATCGATCAAACTTGAACTCTGTAAAGGACAGAACGGAAAAGCGAGTGAAGATTTTACTTATACATTAGCAAAGTATCGATCAATATAGTCCAGAAAACCTCGTACGTATAATATTTGCTTTAAAGGGACTTATATATACGTATAGTTATAGTTCCTAACAGGGGATTTTCTTTCGGGGAAGTTTTGATGATGGCAATACCTATCCTAATACGGAATGGATAAATTTATTCTCCCTAATCGAACTCTCAATTCAAAGTCCTTTTTATTTTGCAATGCGAGAGTTTTAAATGTCATGCTTACACGAATTCCTAGAGGTCTTATACATGCAAATATATCTTCAGTTTCGAATCGTCTTATATGGCTATAATACTTGTTTAATTTGTGTCTATATGCGAATGCGATGGAAGACAATTCTTTAGTAGTGTTGCATTTGGTTGGAACTCGAGGTCATGTTTATACCTATAACTGACAACTGATGCCTGTTTCTGACCACAGCAGTATACAGAGTAAAATATTAAAACGCTGTTTTTATCTGTTTGCAAGATTGACGGAAAGATATTTCTTTCCGTTTTAAACTTAATAATAGTAGTCCTTAGTCGTCATACATAGTAAAAAGTTGAAGCTTTTTTAGAACTGCTTGACGTTTATTTTTCAGAAAGAGATGATGGAGCTGAAATCAACTGAGTTGGAAATTTTTACTGTACAGGTATTTAAAATAATAAACTTTATTTGAACTCCACGTAACCACTGGTTTTGCTAGTAGTCTTGTCTGTCTTTACAATTACGACAATTTTGCATACAGATATCAAAAATAAACCTAAATGTATATTGTCATATGTAATTTGTATATACAGATACCTCCTATTTCCTGCCTTCCTACTAGAAGTACTGTGGGCACACCTTCCGAGCAATCGTCAGCTTCAATCTCTAACAGGTAACTGATGATATTGACTGTATTGTAACATTCATATATGAGTTGTAAATATACAGGGCATTCAGAAAATGACATACAAGATCCTAAAAATATGGACTTGTAAAAAAATCTCAATTTTCCCCACTCTTGTATAACCTGTATATTGCAGCTTGTAAATGTATATCGTATCGTGATAAGTTATCGGATGTATCGGTTTCTTATATTGTTTATTGATTGCTATTCAACAGGAGACGAAGAAGTTCCTCCGCTTCAAAGTCCTTTTCTGCAGAGCGTCGGTCATCGTTACAGTCCATTCTGCCAGAGAACTACAAGGAATCTGTGGCTACACTACCCCCCATTTCATTTCCTGTTAGCTGCTTTGAGCCTGTCACCCCAAGTTCCACCCCAACATCCTCCGCTTCGTCGACTGCATATAAAGCCCTTCTCCTTAAGCACCACCCTACCTCCAAACTTAAGTTCATCCCTCACCCATCCCAGCGACACCACACCCCTTCAGCGAATTCAACTCACCACACGTTGCCACTTAAAGCTCCTGCTTTAATCCAAACCTCTAGTCCTACCAAATAATATTCGATGGTAAATTATAACCACTTCAGACTTGTGTTTGTACTGTTTATGAAATATCGAAACCATACCCTCTAAAAGAAAAGCTCACTTGTGTAGATATAACGAATTAAAAATAAAATGATCATCTTGATCTTGAATGAACACCAACGGACAGCGAATTCCCTGAAGTCTGAGATCTACGTATGTATAGTTGTTCTGATCTTATATTTATATGCCTTTTTCCAGTTTCATAGTTAGCATCAGCATGAAGTTTCACCAAACCGTACATGTGAGGATTTTTTAAGCTCAAAATCATATATATTATCTGTCATTATGAATGAGGGAATAAGGCAAATCGACTAACAAAATTGTGAATGTCTAAGGTTGTACTTCCAACGTTATACCTAACTGCCCAGACACCTTTGCCCGAGGACCTAAATTTGGGTTGCCTTTTGTCAAAATGTCCATGCATGCGTCCTGCTCTCGGTACATGAAATGAGTTGCGACCAGTTGCGACCATGGGATTATTCGCAGAGTGAGAGAATTTGTCTGATTCGTCTTTTTATACGTGTCGTGTAAAAAATTGCATGTTTGGAGTTTTAAGAGACGTAAGCGGCATTTAAAGGGTGAAAGTTTTTCATGAATGTAATGATTTTCCACAAAACAAAGAGAGACGTATAATATTATATGTATTCTCAGGTCTCCAGTCTTATATCCAGGCTCTCTGTCTTGCACACAATGCAAAATGTAATCGATGAGACTTGATTATGAAAACCAACAGTTTATGTGGTTATAGACTCAATGGACTGATTGCGTGAATAGCAAATTTAAATTTGATTTATCTTTTATAGAAATTACTCTGTTAAAGCATCTTCAAAAGGCAACAGACTTCCATTTGTTGGAAACTGGGCATTCAAACCCGTGATAAGGCTTATCAGTGGAACAATATCTACGTTTTCAAAGGGATCCATCAAGTGACCTTTTTTAAATGCAGGTCCACGTGCCACAAAGAAAGCTCGCATTGCTTCTGACTCGCTATCAAACCCGTGATGGCCGTAAACTCGATCAGGACTTGCTACATATTTGATTGAAACAATTCAAAGCTTATTTGAATACCCAAAAATCTAGTGACAATGGTCTAAAGTATATAAATAAGTAATTGCAATTACCTGTAAGATTAAATTCTTCATTATATGACTCAATAGCACCGTAGAAATCATCAAAAACATATCCTACATCAGTTATCAACACAATTGGCCCAACTCTTCGACTATTTCCAAAATGCCATTCTTCTGGAATCTCGTCTTTCTTGTAAACTGAAAAATTTCGTCCTACTGATGCCGCTTTGAAGGTTTCGTATACCAATTCCGGATCTATTTGAGAAATCAATAATATACCCCATTTCAACTCATATTTAGTTGCTAATACATGATTTATCTCCAGTTTAGTTGATCACAAAATCATACCTTTATCTTCTCCAGGATAAATATGCCACACTGGAGATCCTCCACTTTTTGTGTAGGAAGTCGTATCAACTAATTCTGTAATGTTAATAATCTTCGTTTGTTGAATTTCAACAAACCCATGATCACTTAATAGAATCAAATTAACATCATCCAATAAATTCAACATCTCAAGTTTGCTATTCAAATAGCCAACTCGGTTGTCCAATATCTGGATTTGTTCCTTTATTTCTGGTGACTCTGGACCAAACGCATGTCCAAAGTTATCCGGCTCTTCCAAATAAATGAAAACTATATTTGCCGGAGACTCCGGATGAGTTATCATGTCTATCATCAAATCAACTCGGTCTTCAAAAGTCCACGATCCATTCCACCGTTGAAAGTGAGTTGGAAGGGTTTCATTCGGTCCATACGGATGATTTGAGCCTGGCCACATTATCGTTCCACTTATTCTCCCAGCCCATTCATTTCTTGTCTGAAGACAATTTTATAATTTTCATAACTTCAGAACACTTTTTTAATTCAAATTAAAACCAAAATTTATTGCAATTAATTTACCCAAATTGGAACTACATTCACATCATAGTTCCAAAATTCTGGAGTGAAAGCATCCAAAGTCTCATTCAAGACTGGGTCATAAAACTTATTATCAGTGATCCCATGACTTTCAGTATAGAGGCCTGTAGCAATACTCTGATGATTGGGAAACGTCTTTGTCATAAACTGTGACTTCATGTATGGTGCAGTCACTCCTTCAGAGACTAACTTGTCCAGATTTGGAGTCTCTGTCTTTGAACGGTAATCATATCGAACTCCGTCAAATGAAATCACAATAACTATGGGATGCTCGGAAATCTTTGATTGATAACTTGAGACTAGATTTCGGGAACAGGCCAGTAGAACTAGAAGAACACTGTTCAAGATAGATGAACGATTCATTTTTTGCGTGCGAGTATAAAAAATACCTTAATTTATATATGAGTTTGTTCAATCAAAAATTAAATTATCAGTAAAATTCTTTAAGAATCAAATTAGTGAAGCGACTACATATTGCAGTAAACGCTGACTCGAAATTATATAACTTTGCAAGTACAGGAATCATGCAGATCAGTGAGATCAGTTCTCGGGTAACTTACTTTTGACTTTGTACCTTTGGAATGAAACACTTATCTCAATCAATATGACAGACTAAAACAGATCATGTCATATGTTACAGCTACATAGTAATAAGTCAGTTAGACAAATCATTTACAATAATCATCGCGAGATCTGTTTTTCTGGTATACCTTTCAATCTTATTTATTCATGAATAGATAAGTTGCATGTATAAGCTAGAGACAGGTGAACTGCGGGCAGGTGCAGCAGGGACAATAAAAATAAAAACGTAGAATAACACTGAATAATTGAATGATTGAAATGGATTACTAGATAAAACCAATCACACATCACACCATCCCACCTGCGAATTGAAATTTTAACTTAATTTTGAAATCTCTCAATATTTTTACAATAAAAATGATAAGTAAAATCCAGTTATAGAGGTTTTTAATTTCTGGTAAGGGTGTCTCTCTGTAAGCTCTTACTATAGTAATGCTTATGGCACGGTCCTTCTTTCCAATCCTGCAAGGCCCCGCTTCCCTTTAACGCGTAAGACATAACGGACTTCAGATTCTTAATTTACTCGTTCTCCTGAAGGTTTTGGTATATAATACGACCCCCAACTCGACTTGTACCTGAGGTACTTGCTACTTACCTGGTTAGTAGACTGCAAGTTTTATCGTTGTTATGAGGGAATTCGTGTTGGTGGTTGGAAGTCCACTTAACAATGAGAAGTTGACTTTAAGCTTGCTGCAGTACATAAGGCAATTTTAAAAGCACAGGAATTGAACATCTCAAAGCTAACACAACAGCATCATATGAATTTGTTCCTCGCAGGCGTCGCAGGAAGGAAGTTATTTATTCGCCTAAACTGACCTTATCTTGTCTTCTCTGAAATTCCTCTGTCTCGCAAGGAATTCTTGAATGAACTTAGTGTGCCAAGTTGGCGATGTTGATTACGCAATTCGGCCAAATGAAAAGGATGGTTTATTTAATATCTTTGGTATAACAACGACGCTGTATTGCTTAACTCGCCACAAGGACGTTATCAATCGAAAGGGAGAGTGGTTCACTGCCCACCACGAACTAATTGCTTACATAACTATATTTAGGATAATGATAATCAGTTCATAACTATTAATCGTGTGTGTGTGTGTATGTTTCCGCTAGAAGGACTTGTAAGCTTTGGCTCATCAGACTAGAACAGTTTTTCTTCAACAGCCCTCTACACATATTAAACTATTAAGAAGATCCTTATATTACATTCCTAGCAAGGAGTTCCGTGTGGTAACTTGTAACTGAGGTAAAGATTTGTGTGTGGGTGAGATTTCAAATCCGTATAAGAAGTGAATAGTACAAAAATGCGTACAAAGTACAAAATATTTGCGATTCTGTGAATGAAGTGAGTCTTTCATCTTCCTAAGGCGTTGGAAGTTGGGGGAACGGTAAATCCTCTTCGTCGTCAGGGGGGGTTACATGAACTGTGACTGTCTTCCACAAACCGATTTCTGCTATAGCGTCATCTGACAAGGGATTCTGACGTAGATCTACAGTCTCTAATGCCTCAGAGTCAGGCTTTCCGTCCACATCTTCGAAAGAAAAAAGTTCCAAATTATTTATCAAAAACATGTACAGTATGTCTAGGAACAAAGTTATATGGTACCTCTAACGTAGTTGTTTGACGCAAGAAGGACGGTAAGCCGTGGTAAGGTATAAACTGCAGGAGGTAACGACACAAATGCGTTGCACGAAATATCAAGCAGTGTCAACGATGAGAGACGTCCCACTTCTTCAGGTAACTTGCTCAGGCGATTCCGGCAAACTCGCATTTCTGTATGGACAATTAAAAAAAACTTTTTGAGATTTGAAATCATTTTTAGAACGAGTCATTTTTAACACGATTCTTTTCAAGAATGCAATGAAATTATCATGCACATGCTGAATTTCTTGTATGAAATGAGGTAGTCTCATCAGAATCCTGTGCTTAATCTGACTTTTAGTTACAACAAGAAGGTGACTCACTTAATTCTTGTATACATATTCTATCAACGTGATATCCGAGCATGACACCACACAGTAATCGCACAATAAGAAACTTATTATAGGCCAACAACAAGGCCACTGCTCTCCATAATTATAAATGCACATCGTAGAACAAGATTAACCATCCGTCTCAAATACTCGAAACTCCTTTTTATGGCACCTCGCCAAATCACTTTGGAACATTAACCAAACTAAATCTCCTTCTTCTTGTACGCATTGGGATTTCCCAAGGAAAACAAATAATAACACTAAATTTTAAAAATATAAATGACAAGGAAAAACACACAACACAACTTTGAAACACTCATCACGAGGCTGAATCGTGTCAAGAAGCGTCGAAGAAGAACTTACGAGTAATATGTGCGAAGTTGGTTGCAATGCGAGGGGGAAGTTTGGTTATCGTATTGCGTGACAAGTCCAGCGTCTGCAGACGCGTGTGACGAAGTAGTAAGAAAATTGCCTCTGGCACAGACATCAATTCGCATTCTGATAAATCTGTAATTCCCATTAGTCCATTTTACACAGAACAACTAACTCGAAAACTTGAGAAACAACAAAATATTGTTTAGTTACCAAGATTCTCCGACTCTTTAGCGTCATCCACTCGTCCAACCACACGAATGATCGCTTTTCCTGCTTCCCTTGTCCAGACCATCGCTGCCCTCGCATTTGCCGTGGCTGCTGCATCTCCATCGGCTTCGTCTTCTCCGTCCCGAGTGACAATTTCGTAAGGCCTCATGACAAACACTCTCAGCCACGACTTCCACAAATCTGCCGTATTAACAGATATCACACTTTAAGCTCTTTTTGGTTTACTAACTTCAATTAGAACAAAACTCTGTGTGAGTGACTCAAGTTTCATTGGAAGACTGACACTGTGCAGAACTTACAAAAATGCAGTTGTAGTGCAGGGGCTGATCAACACACTTTTAACTTCTTGTGATCCTTTGAGGGTTATTATTATTGCAGTCAGGTATACTTCTTATTACTATTACTGAACTACCTTTGATACTTCCTGACTTCCACTAACTACCTGTGTAAATATATATCTGTGTAGGTATAAAGATTCCTTTGATAAGCTTCTTATTGAGGTTCTTTTTGCCTTGTTCACACCTGCCTTGTCTCTAAGTAATAATCTGACTGAGGAGATGTTTGTGAACATTTGAGCTATTTATGTCCTCGGGCTTCCGAGCACCCAGTAGTGTTCGAGAGAGTCGTCACTTCCTCCTGCGTCTTTTCACTTTCAAAATTCAATGACTTTTTTCTCAGAAGCTTCCCCCACGACGGAGTTCGTCCCGAGAACAACGTATAACTAGCCATTTCGGCTCCATCCATTACTCACTCTCTGTCGACATAAAAAACTTTATTCAGTACAAACTGCGCTTTCTTATCTCCTGATGCAAGTGACCGTAGAACATGAACTCTTAAAAGTATTTTCTTCGCCTCATCTTAATCTTTCGAACAAACCTGCTGGTTCTTTGCAGTTTTCACATGGACTTTTCCCTGATTCCTATATTGCCTGCAATCAAGTTGTATTTAAAGATTCTAAAACAAAAAGTCACTCAAATGTAAACCAACTTGGTTATGAATATCCCATCATTCAATTCCTAAAGGTATATTCATTTAGGTTTACATAGAGCTGAATTTTTCTGACATTTACCATCTTCGATACTTTTGATGGCTATAGTTCATTGTTTTCGAGTGTTTGTATACTATATATGTACCTTATGCTATACAGTATCTATTCGTCTCCAACAAAGCGTATCACTCATACTCAACATTGCATAAAGTCAGTTGCACAAACTAGTAAATCTCACTGACATATAATTAAACTGTTAAAGCCATTACTACTTATAAATACTCGTAATAGATGCAATTACATTTCGTCAATAATTTTTGATGAACGCGAGCTCTTAAATTCATTACAGCTTGTAATGATTGCAATACAATTTAACAATAACGTACATATAGTTCAATGAATTCAGTTTATTCCACAAAATCACAGAGCTCATCATTCAGCAAGTCTCAAAACAGAGTCTCAGCAGGTAAAGCTTAATTATAGGATGTGCTGCAGTTATCCTGTGGCCCCATGTCAATGGATTCTAATACTTTTATGCTGCATTTCGTATAATATTAAGTGAGCGACGAAGACTATTCCATAGTGGTTTTTATTATTCTAACTTTCTGTCTCATTTTGCCTCCACATGTGATGCTGCTCCTGCTCTTGTGAATCCCTTTCCTTCTTTCACTCGACTGGCACATATACACGAAGTTGCAAGAAGTTGCAAAATAATTCTTCCAAATTATACATTAATCCTTTCAACAGAATCTTTGTCTCAGTCTCCGAATGTTTCAAAATGTAGAGTTATTTTTAGTATTCAATATTACATCAGCTCATTTGATCGATTGTAGTAGTTGTGGTTGCACGAGTCTACCCACTACAATGAAGTAACCAAATTATGTATAATTTTGACAGTTAGTTGTGACACAAACACACACCACGCTGCTTCAAATTAATCACATCATCACATGACTATATATAAATTATCAAACTTTTTCAATCAAACTCGTTCAGAATTCCATCCAAATAACGTCAAATTGTAATGACTTCTAAAAGTAAACCAGTACCACCTACTGCCGAATTATTTCTTAATGAGTATAAATATAAACAACCACACATTTCCTATTAATAAGTATTTCAAGATACTTTATGGAAATGGCAGTTATTAGTGAATAGGCTGTAAATGCTTTAATTTTTCGTGTGAAGATAGCGTAGACAATTAAACCTCGTACAGCGTCTTCATGCTTATAATTAATGACCTCTTAATCTGACATGAGACAGGCACATATACAAAGCAAGTACAGAAGGTGCTCCCAGTTCTAACGCTTCGATGGCTTTTCTTTCTGTATCGGAACTCCAGCGCTTCAAAATTTGCTGGGCCAGATTAAAGCATTGACGTAAAAGCCTAATAATTTACCATTGATACTACTGCTGACTGTTCCGCACTACCTTTCTTTATTTAGTTCTATTACACCCATTCAGTGTGTATTAGCATTGATTATTAAATGAGTGCAAAAGTTGTGCATTTCTGGTGCCAAAGTTGTAAAATTGAATTGTCCAGTAACTCTTGACCCCAGTTCAGTTATGACAGTATAGAACCTACTAATAATTGTAAATAAGAAACACGTGATTGTAATGTAGTAATTAAGCAAATGACACAAACATTCTGAACTACACAGTGTATGTATCTAATATATATATCTGATACAACTTTCCATTATAATGATTATACCTAGCTTAAATCTGTCATCTATTCGTGTCCTCTGAATTTATTTAAATTTAAGCAGTCTGGTCGTTCCCAATGTCTATAAAAAATAATCTAAACGAATTTCAACTCGATATTACTTTATTAACCTTTCATTCAGTCTAAAGCTTGGAGTATAGTTCGGAATTCAAAGAGATTCTGAATCTACTTTTGATTCAGATTTTGAATCGGAATTCCGACCCATTTCAGAACTATAACTGTTGAAGAAGTAGAAGGGAACAAAATCCGAATAAGAATCTGAAATCGGAA
>Ga0194135_10002100_pt1 | contig 12049 bp, 12 predicted proteins | sample LitLau_LLRF_2013_FD_134024 | JGI IMG/M metagenome (GOLD analysis project Ga0194135, IMG submission 134024) | Freshwater sediment microbial communities in response to fracking from North America - Little Laurel Run_MetaG_LLRF_2013 (version 2) | ecosystem: Environmental > Aquatic > Freshwater >... | reverse complement strand
GGCCATACACGTTCCTTCTGTCCTACGGAAATTCTCGAGAAAGAAAACTCCATCGACCATCATTTCCAAAAAGTTTGATATAGGATCCATTCTCTCCTCATCAAAACTCCTAACCATTAACGAGAGATACAGCTGGACTCTTGCAAAAAATGTTTTTAGTTTTCTTTACTCCCCCCTCCCTTGTCTAAATACGTTCTATTTAAAAAGCAGCAGAAATTGTGCAAGAGTCCTCCCCCTTCTTTCACTAGACAGACCAAAATCAAACTCCTTAAAAAATTCCCTAAAATTCCGTGGAGCAAAATATTGGAACTCTCTTCCTAAACATTGGGTTATGTACGAAAATCACAAATTAATTAGCTTAGAAAAATTCAGCAAAACTCTGTTTGACTATTTGGAGAGCCAGAGGTTATCCCTCTGGTTTAACTTTTAATTAGGCATAGTTTTAAAAATCTTCTTTCTATTTTCCAGTCTATTGGGTTAGAACAGTGACTCGTTTCGCTGACCAATCTTGACTCTTGAATAAACTGTCAAATCAAATCAAGGTCATGAGTGATGGAGGTCATGCTGGTGCATTGGTGTAGTTCGGCAAGGATCACAGGTCTCATCATTGGATTAATTTTACTTATCATAGGGCTGGTATTCTGGTGGTGGCTCATCCTTTTCATTCTTTTCCGGCTCGCCAACCTCGTCATCCTCATCGTCATCATCATCCTCGGGTCGTGGACCCAAAAGCTCAACCCGTGACATTTGCCTCAGCTTGTACAAAAGGAAGGTCCCACTAGAGACCATCATGACTTGCATGAACATGAAAAGCCATTTGACAACGTTCCAGATTTTGAGCCCAATGTCCAAGAGGATGAGGAGAGTTTTCGGGAGACCCGCTAGGTCACCCCCCTATGAATTCATCAAATCAATCGAAATCCATTAGGAAGTATTAGGACTCATTCGGATTGGTTCCGAGATTAATAAATTAGTGAAACTGAGAGTAATGGATTATTGACATTATACTTCCTCAACCCAGAGAATTGGGATCATGGCGTAGGACGTATCCGCAAATGTTGCCATAGCTAACCACGGAGTCAGCTCAATGTTGAACTGCATCCGTTGCCTCACTTTAATGGATGTTCCCGAGAGCTTTAAAATTAAAATATATGCAAATCACACTCAGCAGGATTAACCTAAAAATAGAATTGTCCCCTGGGGATTTCTGACCGGATGGACATCAAAGAAGCCGACGTGTTTCTCAAAATCCGGGCGCAGGCCAACCACATTTTCAAACAGGACTGGATCACCACCGTAGAAATGCGGTTGTGAGAGGTACAGCGGGGCTCCTAAATTTAGTCCCGAACCTGGAGATGGATCAAACCTTTCAAAAATGGCGCGATTTGGTTCGAACCTTCAAAGCAAGGCCCAACGCTTGTGATTCCATTGATGCCGCAATGCGTCAGATTGCTTGTATGGCAGAAGCACCAATTGTCCGGGTTCTCATCCACGCTGGAGAATAAGTTTGGGTGGAACCGGTATCGGTAGCAGTCCAAGTCATTGCTGTAGACGGACTCGGCGTATTTAAAGGTCAGTGACCGGCAGACATCCGGAACAAAGGCTTGGAGAATCGTATTCTTCTTGAGAAAGGGCTGATACAGCATCCCGTCGGTCCCATTGACAGCGTTACAGGCGTCACCTCTCCATTTGGTCAAGAGCCGGGTTCCGTTCCAGGTCACGACCCGTCCGAAATCCCGGGAATTGTGTCTTCCACTCCGAACTTGGAAGGTTCCATCATCGCTCCCGTTCCTCTGCAAAGATTAAAAAAAATACCTGTAGAATTTAAGAAAAAACTAGAAATTCCAAAATTTTCAAAAAATGAATGCGTATGAAAATGAAAAACAAGACGGCAAACGCAAGCGGGTGGTGGTGCCTCAGGAATTCGAATATTCTACTGCGCATGCGTGGAAATTTAAGAATGTAGTTGTGTTTTTCCAAGGTGGATTCCAATTCCACCTTGGGTTTTTCTGAAATTTAACTTACGCCTTCCAGTATGGCCATTTTTCCATCCAGAATTTGACTTGGTATATTGATGTCACCTGCGAAGTTATAAATTACTTACCCTGTAGCATTATTTACGAAATTGGATTATCCCGCGGCGGCGGCCTCCTTACCTGCGGACTCTATGAGTGGATCTTTGGCCAAGTCCAGAAATGATTGGACAGTGAACCCATCAAACAGGAGCTCCCGAACAGTATGAGTCCGTGTCAATTTCTCTCCTTTTGCTACCAACATTTCATCCAGTGTTGAGAGCAAGTAGTCCGCATCCGTGAAATCGTGAGCTATTTTTGCCACGCCCTAAAAGGAAATCAGTTCAAACTTTATTACATTCCGACCTCACTTAATCCCCCCCCCCTCTTACCACAAAAGCAATGTTGGGGAACGTGACCTTATCACTTTCTCTGCCCTTTGACATCTGGGGTTGGAAATGGTAGAAACGGATCTGACGGTATTGAATGACGTCCTCATCCTCATTCACAATGATGTCCACCTTCTCCAAACTTTCCCTGTAGACATAAGGCCCAACTTCCTGTAAGATTGGTTTGGCCCCTTTGGAAATATCCCTTGGATTTGTGATGTTGAATACTCGGACTCGCAAGTAGACCGGGATCGGGATTTTCTGCCACAATTTCCATGTTAGGGTTCCCTCAACTATCCTCGTCGTCTGAGGCGTGTCCAAGGGAATGCGCACAGCATGTTAAGACAGCATGAATTAGCATTTTAACATTTTAACATTTCGCATTAACACGCGGTCACTTACGAATCCAACCCCAGCGTTTACAATGAGGTCAAATATACCAAGAGCCATTGGGACAGTAATCATGAATCCACCCCCTCCCACTATGATCATGAACCAGGCCATCTTTACAAAGAATCCCATTCTGTCCACCAATTAGCTTAAATTCCTAAGTAATTCTATTAAATTGAAACCAATTATTGCTGGACAAGTGGAGTTTAGCCCGATCACAGACGCGGTACAAGTTTAACTGAATCATTTCCCAGAAATAAGGAATGAGTCACATACCATTAAAAATATTGAAAGCTAAATGTTCCAGAACTTGTTCAATTATTAATGGATTCACGGTTCGCCCTTGGATTAATACACCTTCCACCAACATTAAGCAAGACAGGAAAGGAAACATTTCCCAACATTTTGGACGGGAAAACCCCATTTCGCTCAAAAGTTGGAAAGAAAGAACAAGGCAAGGGGACGGGGAATGACTTCCTGTGCCTGGCTCTCACTAAATAATTTCACTGGAATAAAATTTTGAAGCACTCAAAAGGGCAAAAACGCCCTTTACCTTCATTTATTTACATGTTTACAACGAGCAAGAATATCCTTAATTGATTCTTGGCTCTTCCCATAAACTACGATTTCAAATGGGTCAAAAAATATTCACCAAAAATATCCACACGCAAAAAAAACTAATTATGCCGCATAAGGAACTCTAAAACATCCCTGGGGTTAAGATGTCGGAATCCCAACACCACCGGGTCAATCGCTTCTGTCACGGAAACTTCAGTCAAATTCTATGAAATTCATAAAAGGGAAATTCCAGTGAAGGATTCTAATGAATCACCATATTGACTGGAGCACTTGAAATTTATTCAACAGTTTAAAACAAATTACAGTTATCAATCACGTGTGTTGAAAATAAAGTTAAACCGTTTTAAAAGCTACACAGCGGGCACTCCATTAGTCGATCGGGTGCGAGTCAATTTCTTAAAAGCAGGAAAACTTAATAAATTAATTGTGGTTACTTTGGTATAAAATACTCCCTAATACCAACTCCAAATTCTCCTACTAAATTAAACCATAAAATAATTATTGGAGCTCTGCTACATCCAGGATTGACTGACACCCAGGATTGTTTAGAAATATAAGTTTCTGCTTACGCACATAGTATGTGCATGTCATTTATATACCTAGGATTCAGTCGATTCGGATAATTTTAGATGAGTTGATGAGTAGAGTAGAATACCAAATAGCGTCAGTTTAGGCTGGGAGGCGTGGAACTCTCAGAACTCTCACCACCCCGTCACTGCTCTCGCCCCCGCTTGACTCTTGGATTGGTGGGAGATGTAGGAATAGGAATTGGGCCAATTCCCGGGGCAAATCGGTTGAGGTGAAGGGGACTCTGGACCGAGCAATGACCCGAGCACAGAGACACTTGAGTGAAATATGAGAGAGAGGCCGAAATCCCGGGTATGGAGTTGCAATGAGCTGGGTGAGAGGGGACTTGCTCCATTTGTCCAGTTGGTCCACGTGGGCTCCGGCCTGGATCAGGTACTCGACTATCTACAGGAATCAAAATACAGCTCAGTTATAATAATTCACCACTATAAATCGCGATGCATGAGCCGCATGCGTAGCGTCCATTATTACCTTACCTTATTATCATAGTCTTCGTGGCTGACAAGAATATGAAGTGGGGTGGACCTTGCATCATTTAGTGCATTCACATTGGCTCCACACAGGATGAGGAATTGGGTGACTTCAAAATTGGGGAATACAGAAACCTAGAGATTTTAATCCACTTTTAATGCATCGAGCAAAATGTGGGTTAAGAGAACTTTACAGCAGCAACCTTTCCTACTCACCTGACGATCCTCCATGAAGAAATTACTTCGGACAACATTATTCTTGCTGACAGCCATATGAAGTATAGTGTCTCCGGAAGTACACATTCGAGGATCACAGGCAACTAGCCTCGCTGTTGCCTGTCGTAAATCAAAAACGACTTACATCCAAGATCAAACTAAGAAAAGGCAATCATAAATTACGATACAATTCAAACTTACAAGCTTGAGTTGATACCACTCCTCTGCGGTTTTAGTAACTTTTCGTAACAAGTAGAGCAAATGGGTGCAGCACCGGACACATCTGAAAACAAAGAGCCATTTTCACAAAAAATACTGTTGCTCGGCATGAACTCCGTGTACGGTTTGCTATGTTTTGCGTTTCTGACTCACCTGTCAAAGCTTTCGAGTTGACGCTTAAATTGGGGCCTAAGTTTGACAAGTCTTGAGGATTCGGGGATTTGATCAATGAGAAGAACAAACGTCCGCATGAGAACATTAAACGTTAAAGGGTTCGAATCCATAGCAAAATGGGCGTATCTGATGTAATGCTCTCGATTCCTATCCAAATCCAGGTACAATCGTATCTAGAACAAAATTTAAAAAAAATTAGAGTCGTCAATTAATTTCAAGGCGTACAAGGTAATATACTAATACGAATACTAATTAGGGGGTTATGGGGGTATGGCGCCCTGCACATGCGCAGTAGTCACTAACCACAGCGCACAATACCAGTTCTATACAAGCTCAACTTAAGGAGAAAATTAAATTTTAATTAGAAAATATTGGAAAATTCATATTTCTTTTCAGAAACTTCAGGTAAACTGGATCGAGCGCGCGCAGTGGTCAGTCAACCCTAGGCATCACACCCACAAAGTTTGGGGTCAATCCGCCATGTAGCCCAAAAATACCCAAAAAAATCTGAAACCCGGTATGGTCCTTTCGCCTGTGTTCCACTGTGTTTTGATCTCAACAGAATCAAATCCTGCCTCAACCGAAAACAATTTAGTGAGTTAATTTCGGCCACGAAGAAAATACTCTAATGATGGGAAGCAATTAGAGTACCAACATGAGGCCTCATTTAAAACTACTAATTAATTAAAGACTGCCAAAAAAAGAAGGGGGAAATGACGGAAATATGACATTACCAAGGCAAGAGCTGTGAAGCAAGAGTCTCCATAGAGGATTGAGTCCTTGCCAATACGTAACTGAAGGGCATAGATCCACAGAGAGATGCACAGTGGGTATAGTTGAAGATCGGCATAAGCCGCACCTCGGTACATTATTCGGAAAATGACATCCTTGTGATGGTTCCCAAGAATCCTTTCTGCCATTAGTAAACTGTTGATTCGCATCAGTTCCACATCAGCCGAAATGATTTCTAGTTCCTGCCGGGTTCGGAATTCATCCACTTGGAGTACATTGGTACCTGGTGGAAAGGGTGAAACCGAAATTAGAAGGCGTGAGAAGGCGGAATAAGTGCGGACTAAGTTACCTTCCAAATTAGTGGGATGAATGGAATACAGTGGGGAGTATCCCAAGCGTGGTTTATGGATCCCTTCCCGTTCTCTCAAGTCGATTGACTCCCTCCAGTATGTGAGTGCCATTTGGATGTCATGATGCTCATCAATGAATGTGGATCCCATCAATTCCAGCATCTCAGCCCGCCGCTCCGCACTGTACCCTTCTACGTTCGCTACCAAATAATTGAAAATCATTGTCGCCCCCTGCAATTAATCATGAAAACATCAAAATCATAAGATAAAACGGTTGACTCGATAACTGGGAAATTTCTCACCTTCAAAGCAGCGGTTTGGAGGGCGTCGTCTCCATATCGATTAATTTGAAATGGATCAGCTCCAAACTTCAACAAGAGTTTGGTAGTTTCGAACCGGTGTTCCTGAATTGCATAGTGAAGTGCAGATTTGAGTTGGATGTCCATTGCATTCACGGCGGCTCCATGGACAAGCAGGTACTCACACAAGGGGGGACTCTGGACCGAATTTATTAAACAAGTGCCGCCTGTCAAAATTGCAGGAATTATGGTTAAAATTTTATAACTCTATTTTCGTATTCTGCGTTGATTCCAACTCACCATTGAAGTTTGGTAGTTGAATGTCCGCTCCCGCTTCCTCAACTAAATATTGGACAATCTCCAAGTGTGTCATGAAACAGGCTGATCGGACTGGACTTGACCCAGTATCACTTACTGCATTCACACTTGCACCATGTTTGACCAGACACTTGACTACACTCAATCTCCCCGAGACACTGGCACACCATAGTGGGGTGACCTGAAAGTAAATTTTAAGTTAATCATCTCTTAGTTTCTGGGTAACAATTAACAAGAATACGTACTCGATGACTAGCTTTCTCATCCAAGACTTCGTAGATTCCTCGTTGCTCCACGTCCGCTCCGCACGTTTCAATCAAGTATTGCACAATTTCCAGATTTCCTTTCTTGCAGGCAAGGAAGAGGGGGGAACACAAATCGGCTTTCGTAGTGGAGACAACTTTTGCTCTTTCTGACTTTTCCAATCGTTCGAGGCTAATTCGGAGGGAGTTGGATAATCTTGCTCCTGGAGCAGCGGAACGGACTAAAGGAAAGTAACATTATGAATCTTAAAAACTGCTTGTAATCATGTCTTGACTGCGTTGCGTAAATTGCACTGTTTTAAATTGTTCTTACCTTCGGCATGTAACTCTTCACTTAGGTTCTCTTTGGTACGATGCATTCCAGAAGCTTGAGAGGAACTTGACTTGGCTAACGGCCACATCTTGTTGAACATGTTGTGAGTCAAACTGCGTAGAGATGTAGCCGGATATTGGTCCAGTCTGGGTAGTCCGTGAGTCACAAGCTTGTTTGAGCACCTCTGCTGCTTCTCGTCTTCTGAAAAATTAATAAAAATTTATCAAAATTAAGTAAATTGAGAATTCATCAACTACGAATCGGGTCTTAAATCACACGTTCGGCCTTGTTAAAAATTTGGATGATATTCCGCTGATACTCGCTAAAATTAAAATTGAATTGATATCAAGTTCTTTAAAATAAGTTAGCAACGCGTGCATTTGTATCGACTCTTAATTGTCAGCAGAATTTAACGAGGTCATGGGTCAAGTTTAATGAATTTACTTCTCAAAATTCACTCATTCGCATTAAATTCCACTAAAGGTCAGGTGCACTTGTACCACTTTTGGAAATTAAAGTCTAGTGATTCACTTTCACTGCTCACTCCTTCCTCGCCTTCACCTTCCCTACTCTCCTTGGAAGTGCTGGAGTGCAGAAACTCAACTGGTTAGTGGAGCAGGGACAGCGGGGAGTCAGGAGCAGAAAAGGAGTCGAGACCTTGTCCCATCCGTAGCCTTCAGATTAATTTATGACATTGAACTAAATTCCAGTCTTTATGAAGGCCACTGACGCCGCGCCGATCGATTCGGGGACTACGCACAGACAACTCTTTCTCTCCAACCCAGCACAACAAAGTGAAAGCAAGAGGCACTTGGCCTTGACTTTTTACTGGAGGAAAGCTCTCAAGGACACACAATAGAACTTACCTAAGCCTTAAGCCTACTCCTTGACTCCTTGGGTATTTTCCCCCCGACTCCTCGAATCTCAGCTCCGAAATGATTTTCTCTCTGGTGACAGCAGCAGGCAGGAGGAGTAAGAGTAGAGGCACAACTTACAACGTCCTTCCTTCCTTCCTTCTTCGTAGGGAATGCGGATTGAGTAGCACGCGCAAGCCGTATCCAGTTAGCTTTGTTTTGTTACTTTCGCCTAGACCTAGAATAGAAAACACAAGAGGAGCTTATTTTAAGAAAATGTTCAAACAAGAAAGTAAACAAAAAAGAAAATTATGTTATTCATTCATCCTCCGGCCGGCGGCCGGCCGTTCTCGCCTTCAGGCAATTCATTCAGGATGATAACTAGACGAACCAGGCCCCCCGGCCTGGGCCAATCGATTAATGACCAATCGTGTTCGGTGAATGGAGGTGGGGAGGAACAGGACCAGGTGCAGGACCGGACCCCCCAGATGACGAGATATAAAATTGAAAAAAAATTATAAAGTTCAAGTCTTCAAGTTACCTTTTACTAACGAGGCGGCGGACCTCTCAGTAAACGGTGACGGTAAGAGAGACGACGATGCACTGACCACAGTTGACCCCACGGCACGGGGCAAAAACTTTCCACTTGTAAAATTTCTGCTGCTGTATGCTGTTGCTGTCCCCCTTCTTCCCCTTCCTGTTTTTCCAACTTTCATTTTCATCAATGGGGTGAGGGGATAGGGGGGTCGATTGTAAATTAAACCAACGTAAAACGCGCTACTTTCAAATTAGTAAACATTCTAATTATAAATGCATTTTTTAATGGAATGCATGCTCTGCTCATGCAGTTTATTGAAGTGCAAGTGCACCCTGCCTCTTGTTAGGAAACCCAACTCCACTCAAGAGAGAACCCTGCCTCTGCAACCACTAATCCTAAGTGGACCGAAGTGGAGCGTTTGGCTTTTAGGAGTAAGTACCTATATTTTAATCAATTTACAATTTGTTTGAGAGTCTGAACTCGAATTTTCTGGTTTTCAGCTGTTCCAGTGCCAGTCCAGTTCTTTGATTCGTGATTGTGATTTTGAAAACCAGTAATCGAAGTGCTGGCACAACTAACTACTGGAAACTGGAGCTACTTACTGTACAAATATCTTGCAGACAACTGAAAATGCTTCCCACGAACCAGATTGCGCATCACTTGGTGAGGACGGTTTCCAGCAGGAATGCGAATGTAGGGATCCGATTCATCTCACTCTCACAGTCAAGACAAGTCTTTGAGGAAAAGTACAATACTGAGGAAGCTGAGAAGATCTTAAAAGTACTCAACGAAATTACTGGTGAAGATGATTTCAGACGGTATATCATTTCCAACAAACGGGTAAATGAACTATTGGGACTACGCAACGAGAAAGGAGGATTCACAAACCTGGACGATCTGATTCCGATAATGGGAATAAAGGTAAAAACAAGAAATATGACTTTCCTTACTACAAGCATGAACCCTGTCGGATTTGGTTGGTGTTAGGTGCTGGAGAAGTTTTACGGGAGTATGCTGGAAAAGCGGAGCCTTGGTCTTGGAAATCCCATGCTACCTTGTCTCTCCAAAGACCAAATTGCGTCTTATTCACGAGTCCTTAGTGTCACCATAACTGGGAACCAAGTGTCATGGAGTCTCATCCGGAAGTCGTCGAGTGATTCCGTCCATCTAGAAGCCCTATGGGTCAAAGATTTTGAATTGGTCCCAAAAGTCCACTTTCTAAATGTACTAAAACAGGTAACTGGAACAGGATCCCTGCTACCTTCCCTACTTAATAAGGCAAAGAATAAATAATTTGAGTTGGAAAATCTTACTTTCCAGATGTCAGAGCTCGCACAAGAACTTCCACGCTGTGATTTATGTATTTTTGAAGATTTTCCGTCACAAGCACCCTCCACGTACATGTTCAACTTTTATTTGCAAATGACCCAGGCGAGGTCAATGCTCCTAGGATCTATGGCTGCCAAATCCAATCCGCCACAAATGCTTTCCATAAAGACTGTCGCTGTTGCTAAACTATTTAATACCTACATTGGTGAGCTGTCAAGATTTAAAAAAAAAAGCCACGGAGAGAGAAGAGTTTGGTTTATATAGTGAATGTAATGCTTTTAGGTTCCGAAAGAGTTTCCGGTCAGCATTTGGTCTGCACGATGTTCGAAGGCACGTCTTCGCTGGAAATACACCCATGGCTCCGCAACTACTACCTCGATTCGGATTCCCAGAACAAGGAACATCTCTCCAATGTCTTCTTGCTCAATTTAGCGTATTGGAAATTGACTGGTCAATTCTCAACATGACAAATCCACTGGAAAGAATTCAGATGCTCCACTATTTTTGATAATCACTCCTTTATTGGAAAGCAGAAGTACCTGTCGTTGACCTTGGATCAATGACCAACTCTGAAATAAAAATACTTTCGGTGCAGTTTGACGTTTCCGCTAAATTAATTATAAATTGAAAAATGCAATCAATGTCAATGTACTGACTACTGACCGACTCAGGTCAAAGTACGACAGTGGAGAGATAGTAGACTGGAGGATGGGAAGATGGGATGTTAAAGCGGGGCGGCGTTGTATCACAAAACTCCTTGAGCCAAGGGAAACGGAAGCTGATTGGCGGAGATTTATAGAAATTCAATCCCTTCGTATTTATGGTCTCCTACTTTCGTCTCTGGCAGGAGTACATGCCCATCCGTCGTAAAGATTGTAAGATACGTTGCTGTGATTCCATCAGCTTCTTCTGACTTGAGTGCGATGACTAATCGATCCTTGGTGCCGGGGATCCATTTGAAACTGGAAAATCCATGCGAGGGAATTACCTCCCCAACATGATGAACCTGGCACGGACAAGGAAAAGTAAAAATTCAATTGGAACTTGGAGATGATCTCCCACCTCAGACCCCTCATCATCATCCCTGCTGACCTCACCTCAATGTTTTTAAAAGCTTCGTCTGCTAAGAGAATGACGTTGGTCCCCATTTTCTCGTCAGTCTTCTCATTGTATTGCTCCTTACTAGCTCGGCGAGGGAGAAACATCCATTTTTGGAGAATCTCACTCCAGCCACCGGATTCGTGTATCACATAACCTTTGAAAGGAGAAAGGAATTTCATTTTCAATCAAGAGAAAATGAGTTTTCAACCAGCGGGCGTCGGAATTCCTAACCTGGAAAATGAATGCCGAGAGCATGGGCCATCTCAGCATAATTCCTTTTCCAGTCCCAATGCGTCACCATCCCTGTGCTGGAGATTCGTTTGATAAATTGAGGATTGTGATTAAGTAACTCTCCTTCTGGAGTAGTCCATTCCTTCCCAAGTCCACCAATCCAAAGCTGTCCATCCTTTACACAAGCCCACTCACACTTGAAGCCTGGACAGAAAACGGGGCCACAAATTGTGAATTTTTTCCTTCTTCCTTCACCAAAAAAAATAGAACACGGTTGGGTAATCGAACCTTTCGGAGCTGTCCCATTCCCGTCTGCTAAAATAACCCAAGGTACCGGTTCCATATCTAAGGACTCATCCGCATCTAAATCTAAACTGTACACTATCCCCGTCCGATCATCACAAGTTAGAATACGATTATCAAAGGCAACTAATTCGGATAATTCCATTCCCCGCCCATCTTGATTCAATCCGGATTTGATGACTTGTGGTTCTCCACTTTCCCATTCTATGGATACCTGCAAAATAGAGATGATGATTATGGTGCACTATGTTTCTCCAGCGATATGGAAATAGCTTCCACATAAATCTGAAGCTCACCACGGACGAATGAGGTTCTACTAGGTTAAATTGTAAATACAGGCTGCCTTTTCTGAGATATGAGATCCATTTCCCAGCTGGCGTT
>Ga0194135_10002099_pt1 | contig 12050 bp, 11 predicted proteins | sample LitLau_LLRF_2013_FD_134024 | JGI IMG/M metagenome (GOLD analysis project Ga0194135, IMG submission 134024) | Freshwater sediment microbial communities in response to fracking from North America - Little Laurel Run_MetaG_LLRF_2013 (version 2) | ecosystem: Environmental > Aquatic > Freshwater >... | reverse complement strand
GGGGAAGGTTTTTAGGGGATGAGGGGACAGCTTGCAGCGACCGCTGCGGCTGCTGTTTTGTCAAAGGAAAGTTCTTTTAGAAATCCGAGGTTTGCTCCATCTGGCGCATTTCACTTTGCCAAAGACTTGTTCCCATCATTCATTCAAGTTCTGTCGGCGTGTTGTAGTACGGAACATCTTCCTCAAGTTTTTTTGGAATTTGTGATCAGATCATTCGATTAATTATAAGATTTGAAGGTAAGCGTATAATCAATTAACTTCAGTAAACTATACGAATACTCTAAACTTCAATATTTAACTAACGCTATAGCGTATAACGTTGTAACGAAAATGTTTTAACCAGTACATATTCCATTATGATAAATGCTAAAAGTTGCCAAGTACTAATGACATTCCTGTTTCCAGAATATTATTGAATTTGATTTGTAATTACTTTTCTTCAGATGGGTCGAGTCATCCGTGCTCAGCGTAAGGGTGCTGGTTCGATTTTCGTAGCCCACACGCACCACAGGAAAGGAGCCCCCAAGTTGCGGCACATGGACTATGCTGAGAAACATGGTTACATCAAGGGCGTTATCCGTGAAATTATCCACGATCCAGGTCGCGGTGCCCCTCTTGCCGTCGTCAACTTCCGTGATCCCTACAAGTTCAAGACTCGGAAGGAACTCTTCATCGCTGCTGAGGGCATGTACACGGGGCAGTTTGTCTATTGTGGAAAGAAAGGTGAGAAAATTTGAACTGTTTCTCCGTCTCATAACCCGTGTCTTAGTCTTTTGAGTTGCGATTTAGTAATGTATAAAACTCATAATTTCGGATTTTGTTGGCTTTAGCTACTCTTCAAATCGGAAATATTTTGCCCATTGGAACCATGCCTGAAGGAACTATTGTCTGCAATCTTGAGGAGAAGACAGGTGACCGCGGTCGATTGGCGAGGACTTCTGGAAACTACGCCACCGTCATTGCTCACAATCCGGATACGAAGCGAACCAGGTATACTTCACATGCTTATTTTGAGTCTTCGGATTTCGGTGTTATGTTTTTGGAATGGTGTCTGTTATATTAACTTATAACTTCCATATTTCCCAGAGTAAAGTTGCCATCTGGAGCAAAGAAAGTAATCCCATCAAATAACCGAGCAATGGTTGGAATTGTTGCTGGCGGTGGACGTATTGACAAGCCCATCTTGAAGGCTGGCCGTGCGTATCACAAGTACAAGGCCAAGAGAAACTGCTGGCCAATTGTCCGAGGTGTGTGCATGAACCCCGTTGAGCATCCCTTCGGAGGAGGTAATCACCAGCACATCGGTAAAGCCTCAACCTGCAAACGAGGAACTTCTGCCGGAAGGAAAGTCGGTCTCATCGCAGCCAGAAGAACAGGACGTATCCGAGGAGGAAAGAAAACCATCAAGGGAGCCGAGGATTAGAATTCTTTCTTGCGTGGTTACAACCCTATTCTTTTTATGTTAATAAAGTCTGGGAACATTCACAGAACTCCCATGACGCAGTGGCTTAGTTTCTTATATTTAGGTCACGGAGGGAGGAGATTCTTTCTGAATTGATTTCATTTTTGGAAGCTATTTAGGCTCGTCAGTTGTCAACACTAATCCAATTCCGCCGTAGTCTGCATTTCGTTCGACTCCATGGAGAGTTCCCCTTGTAGGACTTCTTGACGTCTTAATTCTTCAGTTGAGAGAAGGTTAAGTCATGGAAAGGAGTTTCCAGTGCGGCCACCGAATACCTAAGTGTGCTGTGTTCCATTCGCTCTGGAGTCTAAAGATGTCTAAAAAAAATTCTTGGGTCTTCTGTGGGGAGAAGTATTTAAACCTACTTTTCTCTGGAAAGCCTTCGCAGTTGGCGTCCTTCGCTTCCGACCAATTGGCCAGACATCTATCACTCCATCGGCAGTAGTTCTCTGCATTCTAGTTTCTGAGGCGTCATAATTAGCGATTCTGGGGATGAGTTACGGCGGCTATGGGGGATACATGCCTCCTCCTGGAGGAATTCCACAATGGGGCCCACCGAACCCTTTCACCACGTCCTTCCAGGCGTCCCTTGTACCGGGAGCAAGTCGATTTGGGAATCAGACAGTCGTTGACAAAGTACCGGCAGAAATGCTGGGTCTCATTGACCCACACTGGTACCAATTTGCACCCATGAATCCCCTCTGGCACTCCCTCCTGGGCGTGGCCATGGTTATATTTGTCATTACATCGCTCACCGGAAATGGGGTTGTCATGTCCGTCTTTATGTCCACCAAGGCCCTCCGCACTCCGGCCAATCTCCTTGTAGTCAATCTCGCCTTTTCCGACTTCTTCATGATGTTTACAATGGGACCACCAATGATCATCAACTGCTACTACGAAACATGGGTTTTCGGTAAGTATTCATGTCGAGTAAACTCGATATCATCTTGAGATCTCAAAAATTTTACATTAATCTATAAATCCCTAACTATTCTTCCCGATTTCTCCAAAAGGACCCCTAATGTGCGAAATATACGGAATGCTTGGGAGCTTGTGGGGCTATGCGTCAATTGGGTCCATGGTCATGATTGCTCTGGACAGGTACAACGTCATCGTGAGAGGCTTCTCCTCAAAACCCCTCAGCACCAAATCCGCTATCCTAAAGATACTTTTCACCTGGTTCATCGCCGTGATTTGGACCATCATCCCCCTCTTCGGCTGGAACAGGTGCCTACTGGTCCAGCTTCTGATTCTGACTATTTCCAGAACGACATAATTGTATTATGTCTACAGGTATGTTCCTGAGGGGAATATGACGGCTTGTGGATTAGACTACCTCAACAAGGACTGGTTCTCGCGTTCTTATATAATTGTCTACGCCTTCTTCTGCTACTTCATTCCCCTATTCTTGATCATTTACGCCTACTACTTTATCGTCAAGGTACACTCACTTAATCCTAATTTTAATTAACCAAGCAAAGGACTCTTTCTGGTACTTATAGGCAGTATTCAGTCATGAGAAGCAAATGCGAGAACAAGCAAAGAAAATGAACGTGGCGTCGCTGAGGTCGGCGGAAGCCCAGAAGCAGTCTACCGAGACGAAACTGGCAAAGGTTGAGTTGTCTGTTTTCACCCTCATTTTGTTTTTGTTTTTTTTGTATAAAGTCCGGCGATTCTTCATTTGCAGATTGCGTTAATGACAATTAGTCTTTGGTTCATGGCCTGGACTCCGTATCTCATCATCAATTTTATGGGCATCTTTGAAGGTTCTAAGATCTCTCCTCTGGCAACCATTTGGGGATCTGTCTTTGCGAAAATGGGATCTATCTACAATCCAATCGTATACGGAATCAGGTACACTGAATTCACTTGGGTAATCTTCAAATCTCGTAACTAATTCAAATTGATTCCATTCACGTCATCCAGTCATCCAAAGTACCGTGCCGCTCTAATCAAAAAATACCCCTGCCTTGCCTGTGCATCAGAACCTCCGGAAGCAGAAATCTTATCACAATCTTCAAATGTCACCACTGCAATTATGGAAGACAAAGCATAAGATCCAAGGACTCCCCAACGAACGAACGAACGAAAAAATAGAATAGAAAATGAAATGTTTAAGCTTTCTCCAGTTAACTTGTTTTCAAATTTTTATTGTAACTTTTACTGCATTCTGAATTTATTATTATTTAGGCGATTCCAATAACATCAATTTTCTGTTGCATCTGCATCTAACAGAGAGAAAGTATAATTGACGCCACGAAGAAAGTCTCTTTCTCTAGTTCCTAAACAGGTTATGGAAGGCAAGCTTCTCTATCGCCTGTGCGCAAGCGCATATTATTTTTCAATTCGATTCATTCGCATTATCGCATTCCGGAGTTCAATCCAATCCACAATCCATAGCTTTTCATTCATCATTATTTCTCTTCTCGCATTGTCGCATCTGGATTTAATTGAGTCGCGAGGTCAAGGTCAAGAACAGGGTAAGGCACCCTTAATTCGTCACAATTTCAATTTCATTCACTTCACTTTGATTTTTTTTTAATTTCATTCTGTCTTTTCAAGCTTTTAGGAGACCTCTCCATGGCTCCGACTCCGAACCAAGTACAAAACATGATCGAGGACCCAATACCTCCAATTAAGTTAACTGCTTATACTCCAGAGACTTCCCATGACGAGAGCCCTATCAAAGTTCTCAATACATTTGGAGAAGAATGGGGAATGAAGCCAAAGTTTGACATCAAAGCTGTCCGACAAAGTGGTAGGCCGACCACGTACGTCGCTACGCTCACAGTTGGAGTTCGGAAAGGTAAGAAACGCCGAGGAAGCGCACACGTATTATTTAATATTTAATTGACTTTCCTCTACAAGATTGATATTTTATCGTAAAGCGGATGGGTGTGGTGCGACAGTGTCAGAGGCCAAATCGGAAGCTGCTGCTCGTGTCGTGGATGAATTGCTGCTTTTTGTTCCCGCAGATCGTCGTCTGTCTTACAAGCAAGTCGTCAAGACCGATCCCAACAAGGACATTCTCTACATTTTGAACGGCATCTGCACCGAATACAAACTGAAAACCCCCAGCTATAACTTGGAGTCGAAAGGGAAGGACGGTTACAAGTACACTGCTTATCTCGGAGAATTGTCTGCATCCGGTACGCAGCATTGAGTTCCTTCGACTAGAAATACAAGTTCAAAGTCCTCTTTCTGATTTAATTCCAAATTGTACAGGTGAAGCCGGTAAGAAACGTGTGGCCATTCGTATCGCGGCAGTCAAGCTATACAAGCTATTGAGGAAGCTCTACAACGCAGACAAGCTTCCATTCTCCGCCAAGAACTGAGGTATACTTCGAAGACAAAGGACTGGACTTTTTTGGTTCTCATAAACTTTGAACAATTGGATCTAACTTAAGAAAGGAAACGATACTTTTTCTCGTCATATTAATTGACCTTTTCCATTTATTAGATAGAATTACTTAAATTTCGCATCATTGTTTCTTCCTGTGAATAAAGTTAAGGACTCCAGACCGTGTACAAACAAACCTAGTAAAGTCCAAATTGGTTTTTAGCATGCCCCACGGTGAGCCACAGTCAATTCTAGAAAAGTGTTCAAGCATTTCACGTTTCAATTCCGAATTTTGCAATAATATTTTATGGTTTGATTCACCTTCTCTGATTTCTAGGCCATTGCTTCTCTTAGCCTGGCTAAACTCACAGATGTTGTTGTATGTCTTCCCTAAAAAGTCAAAGTTATTGCGTTACAAGGATCAGGGTCAGGAATCAGGATACAAGGTTTAGTAGAAAGATGTCCATACCATTGGATCCGCAGAGAGGATCGTAATTCTTGGTGCAGCCAATGCTCTAAACAACAATTAGACAGTTGAATTGAAAGTATTCCGTTCATGGGAATAAAACTGATCGTATTAAGTTTACGGTTGGGATATTCTGCTGCGGCTGGGGCTGAACTGATAGTGGTTGCTGCTGGTGCGTTCCCACCTCCTCCTGTGGGAAATTGAACTTTTGTTGTGGAATATCTCTGGTGGGTGGGTAGACGGAATGATCAAATGTCTCCGGAATGGGCAACATGGAGATGTCGTCGCCGACTCGGCTTTCCCTGGTCAACCCCGGAGCTGGAAGGATCTCTGCGTGTTGCTGAGCTGCGGGTGGGAGTTCTGCAGCAAAAATTCCAGCGATGAGCATTACAAATACGACCCCCTTCATTTCTGAAACGCTTCAGGGAAAATGGAATCCTTACGGAAGGGAAATGACTGATTAGGACTTTCAAACTGAACTTTTAACTCGTGCAAGTCCTCCTTTTATAAGGAAAGAAGTAAAAAGCGTAAGCGTATGACATTGTTAGTATCTTAGTGCTAATTGGCTCTCCTCGGAAGCATTCTTAGACTAGTTTAACTTTAATCTGTCCTTGACCATGAGGATGATTTCTGAGGGAACTTGGCGAGGAGCGTCCTTTCCGTTGCCCAAAGGTCACACTTAATTATCACAATCGTGAGAATTAGATGCAAAAGCAAGAAGATGATTTCATTTATTCATTCATAATCCTTTGTTAATCATTTCTAATTAATTAGTTTGCGTAGGAATTAAATCCATGTTGAGGTAGAGGTATTAGAAGAGTCAGTCTTTGAGGGGGGATATTTTACGTGGGTGGGACTGGTGAGACAATGCAATGAGTCACGCCGTCACTGAGGTCAGCAAGCATTTGGAATGCTGCTTGAGTAAGGGTAAGGCAGCGTCCCACGGCGAGGTCCTTCGGGCGACCTACAATTTCAACCACTACGCTCCTTTCTGGGATTATGTCGGGATTCGTCACCATGACTTTGGTGCCAATTGCTAACCGAGGATGGAGTCCAAAGAATTTGGTCTGGTCTAAGTAGGTGACTCGACGAGGGAAGAAGCGCTGTTGTGATTGGGGCGTGACGTAGGATCCCGGCGAGACGTAGCCACCCACGCCAGAAAGGGAACTAGTACCTCCGCCCCCGTAATTTTGTGGAACATAACCAGATGCACCCGCAGCGTTTTGATAATATCCTCCAGTTCCACCACTAGTCATGTATCCGGTTCCGCCACTTTGTGGAACGTATCCCGTTCCGTCGCTATTCAGCACGTATCCGGTTCCGGCGTTGTTTGGAACGTATCCCGTTCCGTCGCTATTCAGCACGTATCCGGTTCCTGCGTTGTTTGGAACGTATCCTGCCACACCGTCGTAGTTTGTTTGCCCTGGAAATGTGACACTGGAACTGGAGAAATCGGTTCCCATTTCACCGTCCAACGACCAATCACATTCAGCATCCTCTGGAATAGAAATGAAATAGAAATTGAAAAGGTTAGATTGGATGGTCCTGACTGTGCAATATATTTTCTTTTAAGAAATGCTTCCAGTTAGCCACGTTCATAAGTTTGATTCAAAGCTTACCGGTGGTGGAAGGCATGATTTCCTCGGGATCTGACGACCACCAAGATCCTGAAGTGCCCTGGAGAAAAACTGATGCGACAGAAATGACGCATAGAACTCTCAACAACATCTTAATGTACTTTTCCTATTCTTAAATCCCAGAAAACGATTAAACGCGTCTAATGAAACTAAATGTGCTAGCAGCCTACTGTTCTCAAATTCTGAAGTGATTCGCCTGGAAATGGGTAAAAGGGAATTTGGTCCGGGCGTCCTTTCTCTGAGCCTTTATAAAGACAAGGCCAAGGCCAGGGACCCTCGGAGAATAGAAGTCAAGGCGAAAAGGAAAACTGTATTGTTAACAAAGCAAAAACGGGAGCACCTTTTTATTCGTTGTTCGTGAAAAAAGGTCAAACTTCGAATTCTTCTAAACACTGGGAGGCGCACAGTCCCCCCACCGCTTTAGTCGAAGACCTATAGAAGTAGGAGTTAATTCTTGCAGTGAATCTTTGAGACTTTGGAATTAAGGAATCAACTATGCTTTATGATTGGCTGACCTGGATTTCTTTCCTGAGCACAGAGAAAGAAGCATCCGTTGTCGTAGACCTTCATGTCAGTACCTAAGAGCAGAAGGTCAATGAAGAAAAGTAGGACAGTAAGGACAGTACCTACCGCAATGAGGGTCGATGAAGTGAGCTACACACATGCAACCGGCCTGCCTCCTATGCTTCTCCGTGTCCTTTGTCTTTTTATGTCCATGAAGGATTTCATCAATGTACTGTCAACACAATCTGATTGATTGTTACATAGCCAAGTACCCAATACATTTTAACGGCTTTACTTACGTCATCCTCTGCTGGAAGGTCGTACCGGGCGTTCGCTATAAATTTTTCTCGAATCGCCTGAACGTCCTGCTCATCCCAACCCTGTACTCCAGCAATCAGCACAATTAACACAGAAATCACAATTTCCATTCTCAAAAGAGCATTGGATGAGTTAGCGAAAGGGATAAAAGTCCTCTACAATGGTCAAATTCTTTTGTGGAAGTGAAAAGGAAACCACAGGAAAGAAAACCACAAGACGCTCCTCATGGCTGCATAATTAGGAGGGTAAAATAAAAACACACTCATTTAATTTTCAGTGTAGTTTTTTAGCATGGGCTCTCCCGATGAATTATTTTTATGCAGTATCGCCAAGAGGACTTTGAGGGATGGAGACTTGGCTTTCTTTATCCAGATCTATAGGACTTGACGCATCTGCAGGAGGAACCATTGACGACGTACCGTCTTCTGATTGGCTGTTCACTCGGATAAGGTCTCCTCCACTTTCAGCAGGCGTTTCAGAAGAAGGTCCTTTGGAGTACTTCACAAATTGAAGAAACGGAGACTCGTCTTCCGGGGAAATAAATTCCAGCTCACACTTTTTGGCCAATTCCAGAACTTTGTCTCTGAATACTGTCTCCTGTGCAGTAAGAACTTCCAAGAGAAACCTGTAACGATTCCAAGAGGAATGAAATCCAGAATTACAACCAAAGGGATGAGCTCCGTTTCTGTCTCAATTGTGGAGACCCTTTTACCGTGTATCTTCGACAACGACGGGGGAATTGGGCTTCAGAAGGTTTATGATTGGGGGGAGCACCCACTGGGCAGCGTTAGTAGAGAAGAATCCAGCGTCGAAGAATCCTTCAGGGAACTTTTTGATAAATCGTGGTCCCCCAAACATGGACGGAGAGAGGAAGGTGACTTTGATTAGATCTGATAATGGTTTCTCTGTGCCAGCGATTATCTTGAAAATCCGCTCGAGGTTATGAAGGGAGACGTCATGGGAGGTTGACTTGTGCCTGCCGTTGACTTTCTCAAAGAGAGATGCGTCTTCTCCTTCGATACCAAAGGAAATGAACGGTCCAGTCACGATCTCTCCCTGGTAAGACAAGAAGACGCCCCCTCCAGGAGCAATGCCTACAATTAAAAATCCCAAATTAACATCAAGTACATACTTATTTAGATAAAAGGTAAAGGCGTTTCGAAAACAGTGTCAATTACCAGTTGCAAGGGAGACATTGGGTTGTGAATATTCAGAGTCAAAATCCGCAAATGCCACGCCTGTCTCTCTCCATTTCTTGTATTCCGCTGAGGAGATGATGGATGCGGATGGCGTTCTGTCGATCAGGCGCATGCTGTAGTCCCAATCGTAGATATTTTGACGAACATCATAACGTTGCCCCAAATGTTGGTGCATACGCTTCTTCCTAAAAATAGACTACCGTGGAGTTCCTATCCAATGAAATACTAAATTAGTTTATCTTTAATTACCAATTTTCACGAATGGGGAATACTTCCCCAAAGCTCTTCCAATTCTTGAAAATATCTACCAAGTCATCCTTCTCACGAAACTTGAGGTCAGAGAGGTCAAAGAGGCCTTTCTCATCCGGATTCATCACCGACCTGTAGGAGGAAATGCAAAAACATGAAGGCTGGATTCCTACTCAAGTATGACAGTGAACAAGTGAAATAATCCACTTGCTCGATAAGTTTTTCCGTTATCTCCAAGAAAGTTTTTCGAGTTTTGGGTCGGATGAGAGAGTTTCCAAAAAGCTCAAGCCACTGGAGACTTTTTTCCTGGAGGCCAATCATGGACAATGGTTGGATGGCCAACAGAAGCAGGAGCAGCTCACGACAAATCACTTCCGGAAAGTCCTCAGCTATATAGAACTGGAAGAATTCCGGAGAGATAAGTTACCAAAATAAAATTCCGATGCAATCGAAGCCAACCACCACACTTGGTACTCGCAGCTTACATGAATTTCCACACTCTTGCTTTCCAGAAGATACTTGTGTTTGGCGACGGTCTGAAGGACGTGTCGCAAATCCGCCTGTCCAACAAGCAGAATCCGAAATGGCTGTTCCTTTGATCCATTCTCCAGCGACTCTTTTCCACCTGAATTCGGAATTAAAAATGTAGATTATACAGATTATACAGGATTCCGCCAGCAAAATCCAATTTTTTCATTACCGGGAATGAGCTGAATTAGGTCACGGGCAGGACTGTGGCCCCACAATGGGACTCTTCCCAGGCCAGAAATCGGCCCACCGCCAATACTCCCAATACCCGAAGACATCGTAATCAACAAAAGACGCAAAATGCTGATCAACTCTCTCAATATTTTTCAACCTTTTTGAAAGATTCAAGAAGAGTTTATTCGGCGATTTGCAACATGTAGATTTATAAAATCGATTCTTTCCATCAGAAAAGAAAGAATTCAACGGAAGAATCGACCAAACAAACAATTTGGATTTGGAACATGGAACTTCGTTGGCATCGAGAAAATGTAGATAACTAAAATTTACTATTTCTGACGAATGCTCACATGACAGAAAAGATTGGAATGACACTGGGACTGGGCAACATCCAGACTCCACTTATTTATTACGTCCATCCAAATCCGAAGAGATTTCTAAACAACTATGATAGTCACCAATTGAAACTGCTAGCGGTGGTGGTTTAAATGTGTTGAGATCATCCCACCTCTGACTCCACCTTCCTTTGGCCGTCAAGACTTTTGAGTAGACACTCCTCTGCTCTGCGGAGGGCATCCATGTCTTTGGATTTCGTCGCCAAGTCTTTTGCCTCCAAACAGACCTTATTTGCCTGTACAAACTCAGATTTCTAGAAATAAATTAAACAAATTAATTAAGGTTAGAGATGAAACTGAATTCCAATAACTGCTACTGCAATCAATAGGTTTATTAGACGTACTTGGAGGTGCATATTGCCAACGTTAACTTTTATACCGGGGTACAAGTCAGTGTGCTTATCTCGTGCAATGTTACCGATTTCTTCGAATATTTTGAAGGCTGCTGTATGCTGTCCTTGAAGGGCCATGCCGGTAGCCAAGTCACTCATTATCGCGACTGACTGGAAATTAAATGGAGAAAATTTAAATTTGAGTTCTGAAGTTCTATGATGCTAGTTTCGCACTTGTTGAGCCTCTGGGCCGAGAGCTTTGAAGACGTAAGAATAGGCTTCTCTGAGGCAGTAAACCGCCTTTGCCAAGTGAGGATCATTCTTGTTGTCCGGAACCCCAAGACGGATGTAGACCTGAGAAAGATTGTGAAGTGCCCACGCCGCTAACACAAGTGTATCTTCATCATCTGCACCCGCGTCAATCTGAAATCGAAATCGCCATATTAAAACAACTGTTACCGATTAGTTTAATGTCAGAGTTACCACCCCCTTCGTTCTTCTAAAGAGTGAAAATGGAGCGAGCTGGTCAATGCTCGTCGAAGGTTACTGACACAACAAGTTCTAATGCCTATCAGTAATTGCGCCATGCATCATAGTGTTAAGAGTTACCTTTTGCCGTTGTGCGATGACACAGTGCTGGAATCCACTCATGGCTTCATCTAACCTTCTGGTCTGTGCATAAATTTCTGCTATTTTGATACTGATTTCAACAAAACAATTGTCCGTCACTTTTGCTTTTCCAAGGTTGACTAGTCTCTGGCTAAGGAACTTGAATAAGCTCTCCGCACGAGCGAAGTACCCTCTCTTCAAAGCTAAATTTGCCTGGTAATCGACAACTTGTGTCAGAGCATCCTGAAACCCATGTTTCCTGCTGAGGTGAAAGGCTAAGGCCAGATTTTCTTCCGCAGTTTCATAATCATCTTGCTAGGACAATCACATTAGACGCTTTGATCCTTATTTTACAAGTTACGCCTATAATTATATTTTTTAAAATACCTGCATGGCAAGAATAGCCTTTTTAATATGCAAAACAATTTTATCTTCGGGCGGAACATCATCATCCTTCTCAAATATTCCAAGGAACGCCAGAGAACATCCCCCGATATTGATTATTGTAGGTCGAAGAGGACCCATTCTTATTGATTTGGAACTCAGAGACAGGGACCTTAATGTACTCATCCAAGTTTTAACTTGTCTGCTGGAGGAAACCGATTCTTGCTTGACGAAAATTGATTTCAGAGTAGTTGATTGCTACAAACAAAGAATTCGGTAATGCAATAATATAATTCATCACTTTAGGACTGTCGCACCTCAATCGGTTCTGCAGATGGGTACTAATAGACAGAAAGTAATTTCTCAACAGAATCTCCAGACTTGTTATTAAAAATCAGTAGCAACTGAGTAGCAAACCACGGCCCCAAGGGGAAGGAGTTGAGATACGGG